>Ga0075152_10000799_pt1 | contig 22897 bp, 27 predicted proteins | sample JI61114C2DNA_FD_70964 | JGI IMG/M metagenome (GOLD analysis project Ga0075152, IMG submission 70964) | Wastewater effluent complex algal communities from Wisconsin, to seasonally profile nutrient transformation and Carbon sequestration -... | ecosystem: Engineered > WWTP > Effluent > Algae...
TTCAGCCGCTGCGCAAAGAAGTAAGCCGCCGCCACCGGCTCATAGACATGGTGGATCTCCTCGAACCCCACCGCCCGCAACGCCGTCTCATAGCGCGTCCGCGCCAGCGCCTCGTCCGGCTCGGCGCCCGCAAAGCTCACCGGCCGTCCGATCACGATGCGCTTGGGAAACGCCATCCCCGCATGCTGGCGCATCTGCCGCAGAAACGTCGCCAGCAGGTCCTCGAACTTCATGCGCCGATTATAGATCAGCGTGTCCGTGAAATGCGCGCTCGCCGCAAACGTCTTGAACGACTGGATGAAGCGGCACTCCCCCGCCATCTCCACAAACCGCTCGATCGCCCACGGCCCCGCATCGACCGCCGGCCCGCGCCCCGCCCCATCATCCGCCTCGGAGAAGCACAACACAGACCGGAACGCGTCAAACGCCTCGCCGCCATGCGCAAAATGCACGGCCTCGACCTGCCCCTCGCCATTCACCATCGTGGCGACGGTGTTCGTCGTTCCAAAATCGACGCCAATCGAAAGGGACATGACCGAAGCTCCGCGCGCACCAACAAACGCGCCACCCCGCAGACAGGGTCCAGCGGGGGCCGCTTGGTCGTGCCCGACAGCCCCAAAGTCAAGCGCACGAAACGGCGGAGGGCCAGCAACTGAGCACAAGCGCCCCAGCTGTCATTGCCGGCTAAGCTTACTTACCGCGCCTAAGCGCAGCGAAGGCGACATGGCATCCCGCGGAAGGCGCAGTTTATGCTCCCCCACCTCGCCCTTGCCTCCAGTCCGTGTCCATCGCAAAACCGCGCCCGAAGGACATCCGCACATGGCCCAGACCATCTACAAGATCCTCACAGCCGCCCAGCTCGCCGAAGTCGAAGCCGGAGGCCTGATGCAGGCCCCCGTCGATATCGCGGACGGTTATGTCCACTTCTCGACCTCGCGCCAGGTGCAGGAGACCCTCTCGAAATGGTTTCGCGGCCAGAAGGGCTGCGTCCTCGTCGCGGTGAACGGCGAAGACTTCGGCCCCGACCTCAAATGGGAAGTCTCACGCGGCGGCGACTACTTCCCGCACGTCTACACGGAGGTGCGCGAGTACCACATCGGCGCCATCTGGCCGCTGGATGAGTTCGATGCAGACGGCGCGCCCCTGGCCCCCGATGACGTCACACGCAATCCCGAACCCAGCTCCAAGCCGGTACGCACATCGTGAGCCTGTTCGACATCGCCACCCGCGCCGTCCGCATGCTCCCGGCCGAAAGCGCGCACCTATTCACCATTGACGCACTGAAGACTGGCCTCGGCCGTCCAAAACCACAGCTCGATGATCCGCGTCTCGCCGTCACCCTGCGCCGCTCGGGCCTCAAACTCCCCAACCCCATCGGCCTCGCCGCCGGCTTCGACAAGAACGCCGAGGTCTGCGAGCCGATGCTCGCCTTCGGCTTCGGCTTCGTCGAATGCGGCACGGTCACGCCGCGCCCGCAGCCCGGCAATCCGCGCCCGCGCCTGTTCCGCCTCAGCGAGGATCAGGCCGTCATCAACCGCATGGGCTTCAACAATCTCGGCCTCGGCCTCTTCGTGCGCCGCCTCTCCGCGATGGACCGCCGCGCGGGCATCGTGGGAGCGAACATCGGCGCCAACAAGGATTCGGAAGATCGCATCGCGGACTATGTGGCTGGCGTCAAAGCCGTGTGGCCCTACTCGGCCTACATCACGATCAATATCTCCTCGCCCAACACACCGGGCCTGCGCGGCCTCCAGGATCGCAGTGCGCTCGAAGAACTCCTGGGCCGCATCGGCGTCGCAGCGCGCGAAATGGATGAAGCGGTCAAGAACCGCCCGCTCTTCCTGAAAGTCGCGCCCGATCTAGACGACAAGGCCATCGCCGACATCAGCGAAGTCGCCCTCGCGCAGGACTGGCTCTCCGGCCTCATCGTCTCGAACACCACGATCGCCCGCCCCGACACGCTCGCCTCGAAACATAAAGGCGAAACCGGCGGCCTCTCCGGCGCGCCGCTGATGGAAAAGTCAACCCGGATCCTCGCCGACTTCCACAGCATCGTGCGAGATCGCCTCGACCTCATCGGCGCCGGCGGGATCGCCTCGGCCGATGATGTGATCGCCAAACTCCGCGCGGGCGCCCAGGCCGTCCAGCTCTACTCCGCCTTGGTCTTCCACGGCCCCATGCTGGTCCAGCGCATCAAGGCTGACCTAGTAGCCCGCATGGACGCAACAGGCGCAACAAACATCGCGGAGCTAGTCCGCCTGTAGGCACGGAAAACTAATTTCCGTCTTGATGTAACCAACCCCGCCCCTCCTGCGGATTGATGGATACGCGGCCGATGCGCCGCCCTCGCGCCCCACTCCCGGCCGCGCGAAGCCATCGAGGAGTTCCCCATGTCTGTTGCCCGTTCCGCAATCTCCGCCGCCCTGCTCGGCGCTTTCGCCGCCGCCGGCGCCTTCGCCGCCAGCGCCCAGACGCCGATGGCCCCCAAGAAGCCGCCGACAGCCGCGCAGGAAGCAGGTATGGAAAAGTGCTACGGCGTCGCCAAGGCCCACCAGAACGACTGCAAGGCAGGCGCTGGCACTTCGTGCGCCGGCTCCTCCACCGTCGACTATCAGGCCAACGCCTGGTCGCTCGTGAAGGCTGGCACCTGCACCACGATCAAGACGCCGAACGGCATGGGCTCGCTCACCCCGAAGGCCATGTAGTCATGACGAACCAGCCCGCCGCCGGACTCGGACTGAAGCCTCAGCACTATGCCGATGCGCTCAGCGACCCGGCGGCGGGTCTCTGGTTCGAAGTTCACCCCGAGAACTATTTCTGCGCGGGCGGTCCGCGCCACGATCATCTCACTGCAATCCGTGAACGCCACCCGCTGTCCCTCCACGGCGTCGGCCTCTCGCTTGCTGGTGATGAGCGGCCGGACCGTCCGCATCTTCTCGCCCTGCGCGACCTCATTGATCGCTACGAGCCCTTCGTCGTCTCCGAGCATCTGGCATGGTCGCGCCGCGGCAGGACGTGGCGCCCGGATCTTCTTCCATTTCCCCGCACCAAAGCCGCCCTCATGCGCATCGCCAGTCACATCGACGAAACGCAAGCCGCTCTCGGCCGCCGCATCCTCATCGAGAACCCGTCGCTCTATCTCGCGCTAAACGGCCACGACTATCCCGAGACAGAATTCCTGATTGAACTCGGCGCCCGCACCGGCTGCGGCCTCCTGCTCGATGTGAACAATGTCGTCGTCAGCGCCAACAATCTCGGCTTCAGCGCCGAAGACTATCTCGACGCCATCCCCGCCAATCTCATCGGCGAGATCCACCTTGCCGGCCACGCCCCCGATCCCCATCTCGGCGCTGCCCTGCTGGTCGACACGCACGGCGCACCGGTCTCGGACGATGTGTGGACCCTCTACCAGCGCCTCCTCCACCGCATTGGCGCTCGCCCCACTCTGATCGAACGAGACGACAACATCCCCGCCTACGCCGAGCTTCACCAGGAACGCGAACACGCCGGCAGCATCCTCTCCGCCTCAACTCGCAAGCCGGAAGCCGCGCATGCCGCATGATGATCGCGCCTTCTTCGACGCCTTCGACACCGCGCTAGCGGGCGACGCCTCCGCGCTCTCACCCTGGCTGGCGGCTAACTCCCCGCCCGGCCTGTCCGTCTATCGCAACACCATCGCAAGCGGCGCGATCGACGCGCTGGTCGCAACCTACGCCACTGTCACCATGATGACTGGCGAAGACTGGTTCCGCGCCGCCGCCCGCGAATACGCTCGCGCTCATCCCCCGCGTGAGCCCGCGCTGCTGGCCTATGGCGACACCTTCCCGGCATGGCTCGCGACTTTCCCTCCAGCCGCCGACGCGCCCTATCTCGCTGGCATCGCGCTCCTCGACTGGCAGTGGTGGCAGTCCTGGTCCGCCGCGGACGCGGAATTGCTCGACGGCGTCGCGCTCTCTGATCTGACCCCGGAGCTGCTCTCCGAACTAACACTCGCTCTTCACCCCAGCGTCCGCTTCGCCACGTTCGACGCCGGCATCCCCTCGCTCTGGCTCGCGCACCAGGCGCCCACGCGGGGCGGAGACCACATCGTCAGCGTCGAACCCGAACACATGCTGTTCGTGCGCACAGGCTCACAGGTTGAATCGCGGACAATCGTGAGCGCCCCGTTCGCCTTCATCGCCGCCCTGTCCGAAGGCGCATCCCTGCTCGAAGCCGGCGAAGCCGCGCTCGCTGCCGACCCGACCTGCGCGCTCGACCAGATCATCGTAACAGGCCTCGCCCTCGGCCTGTTCACCCGCCTTTCGCCCATCAACCGGAATTCACGCCATGACCACTGACGCCATGACAACCGACACGATCACTCCACCCGCTCGCTCCAATCCCCTGATCACTCTCCTGCGCGCACCAGATAAGCTCGTGCCGACATGGCTCATCGCGCTGCTCTGCCGCCTGGGCGTCGCCGGCGTGTTCTTCCTGTCAGCCCGCACCAAGGTCGACGGAGTCATCACGCTGCGGGAAGAGACTTTCACGCTTTTCCAGTACGAGTACAACGTCCCCCTTCTGCCGCCCAATATCGCCGCCTATCTCGCGACCTACGCCGAACACGGCCTGTCGATCGCCCTGGCGCTTGGCCTGCTCACGCGCTTCTCGGCGCTCGGGCTCCTGTTCATGACGTTGGTTATCCAGCTCTTCGTCTATCCCGACGCCTGGCCGACGCACCTCGTCTGGGCCGGCCCGCTGGTCTACCTGCTCGGTCGCGGCGGCGGCGCGCTGTCCATCGACCGCCTGCTGCGGATTCCATGAGCGCTGCGTGGGCATATGACTTTCGCCTTGCGCCGATGTTCGTTGGGCTGTCGCCACTTCCCCGTGGCGGCAGCCCCATGACCCAGCTAGGGTTCTTGCTCAGCAGCGGCCCCGGGAATCGGCGCCGGCTGAACCGGGGAATGGCGGTGGAGGCTTTCGACGGCCCCCTCAAGGCGTTGATGCTGAAGGGCCTTGGCGGCGACGCCGCGGCCCATGCCGAACTTCTGTCCCGCATGGCGACCCTCCTGCGTCGCTACTTCGCCCGCAAGCTCGGCCCCTCCGACCAGGACGTCGAGGATCTGGTGCAGGAAACTCTGCTGGCCATTCATCTCAAGCGCGAGACGTGGGACGCCGCTCAACCCTTCACCGCCTGGGCCTATGCCATCGCGCGCTATCGCCTGATCGACATCTATCGCCGCCGCCGCGTCCGTCGCAGCGAGCCAATCGAATCCGCCGAAGCGCTCTTCGCCGAAGACACCGCCGACGGCTCGGCCGCCACCGACGTCGAGCGCCTGCTATCCGAACTGCCCGAGCGCCAGCGCGCCGTCCTGAAGGCCGTGAAGCTCGACGAACTTTCCACGGCCGAAGCCGCAGCCCGAACCGGCATGTCGGAAAGCGCCGTAAAGGTCAGCGTTCACCGCTCGCTGAAGGCCCTGATGAGGAGGGTGCGCGATGAAGACTGATGACCTGATCGCGATGATGGCAAGCGACGCAAAGCCCGCCGCCCGCTTCTCCATTCCCCGCCGCCTCGCTCTCGTCGGCGGCGCCACCGCCCTCGTCGCGCTCGCCATCCTCGTCCCGTGGCTCGGCCTGCGCGACATGGGCGCAGCTGTGGGCGACACCTCCTACTGGATGAAGACGGTCTACACGGCCGCTCTGGCCCTTGGCGGATTCCTCCTCGCCGAAAGACTGGCGCGACCGGGCGTGAAGTCGCGGCGCGGCGCTTTCGTCGCAATCGCAGGCATCGCCGTGCTGGGCGCGATCGCCATCGCCCAACTCGCCTCACTCCCATCGGCCGAGATCTCCGCCGCACTGCTGGGCTCGACATGGGACAAATGCCCCTGGCGCATCGGCCTTCTCGCCATTCCCGGCCTGATCGCCGTGCTGCTGGTCATGCGAAAGTTCGCGCCCACGCGCCCGGCGCTCGCCGGCGCCGGCGCTGGCCTGTTCGTCGGCGGCGTGGCCGCGACGGTCTATGGCCTGCATTGCGGAGAAACCTCCGCCGCCTTCACGCTGATCTGGTACACGGCCGGCATGGCCATCAGCACGGCTGCGGGCGCACTCGCCGGATGGCGCATTCTCAGATGGTAGCCGGGACAGGACTGGCGCGGATGCATCGCGCGTTTTCCCTGTCCGCCCGCGGCCGACTTGGGATCAGGCAACGGGCGTCCGTCTGGGCTGCGCGTCCTGGTGAGGCGGTCGGCGCGGTCGCGCCGTCCAGCCTCCGCTTTGCCCGTCCGGATCGTGAGGTGGGCCCACGAGACAAGAGGAAACGGATCGTCGTGTCGTAAAGTAATCGAGGCCGGGCTTGTCGGATGGCCCGGCCTCGCCTGCGCTGCTGAGAATCGGGGGGATCAGCCGGCAGCGCGGGATTGGAAAGCCTGGGCGACGGCGGGGGATTCGAACTTGGCGATCGAGTCCTTCATCGTCGCATCGATGCATGTCTCGACGAAGCGGCGCTCGTCGACTGACATCTTGCGGTTGCCGCCGCAGTAGCGGCGAACGTCCTGCTCGAGCCGGACAAGAAGGGCCTCGGCCTGCGGGACCGTGGCCAGTTCGTTCGGCGAGTAGGTGAAGCGAAATTCGAAGGGGTCGTTCCTGTCGTGTTGGGCAAATGCCGGCCCCGATGCGAAGCCGACAGTGAACGCGCCGGCGATGACGGCGCATGCGATCAGGTTGGTGGAGGTATCGGTTTTCATTGTTATTCTCCAAGTGGACACGGCTGTTGCTCTCTCGTCCCTCTCGACGTGGCGCCTGACCGCCAGCATCGAAAGTCGATGATGTTTTATCGAATACCAATATGTCCCGTCAAGGGAGTAATTGGGGCATCTTCGGGGCGCGAAGCCCTGCCAGGCCCCGAAAACAAAGCAAAACGCCCGAGGCAGGGCCCCGGGCGTTCGCGTTTTCGTCAGGTTGGAGCGCTTACTTGGCCGCAACCAGCAGGCCGGCGGTCGATTCGCCGCCAGCGTAGAGCCCCGTCGGGTCCAGCTTCGCCACATCGGCGCGCGTGTCCTTCAGGCAAGCGAGATAGCCGTAATAAGCCACCCCCACGATCGGGCCTGCAGACTCGCGGCAGACCTGCTTCACCGCCTTGTCGAGGCTGGCGACATAGGTCGCTGCATCCTCGGCCGAGACCGGGGCCTTGGGCGTCGCCACCGAGACGGGATCTGCGTGCGCCACCGGCGCCATCGACAGGACGGCGGCGAAAATCATTATGCGTTTCATAGCTTTATTTCTCCGGGTTGTCGTTTGAACGTGCCTACTCAACCGACCCTGGAGCGTTTCCCTCTGCACGATTCGAATGTTGTTGTGCAGTTGCGAACAAACTATGCTGCAGCGCACTCGTGTCAATTGCCCCGGCGTAAACTTTGCGTAACCGCATGACCTTCGCCGCGTCCCGGGGCAGCATCGCCCAATGAACAATCGGACCATGCAAGCCGTCGTCTGCGAGGCCCTGGCGGCAGACTTCTCAAAAGTCGCCCTGCGCGAAGTTCCCGTGCCAGAGCCCGGCCCCGGCGAAGTCCGCGTCCGCGTCGAAGCGGCCAGCCTCAACTTTCCCGACCTTCTGATGCTGAAGGGCGAGTACCAGTTCAAACCTGACCCGCCCTTCACGGTGGGCATGGACCTCGCCGGCGTGGTCGATGCACTCGGGCCCGGCGTGAGTGACCTCCGCATCGGCCAGCGCGTGGCCGGCGGCGCCAAGACCGGCGCCTTTGCCGAGTTCGCGATCTGCCCGGCGAGCAACCTCCACGCCGTGCCAGACGCGATGCCCGCGCCAATGGCCGCTGCCTATCCCGCCGCCTACACGACAGCCTGCGTCTCGTTGATCGAACGCGGCCAGTTGAAAGCCCGTGAGACGCTACTCGTCCACGGCGCATCCGGCGGCGTCGGCATGGCGGCGATGGATGTTGGCCGCCTGCTCGGCGCACGCGTGATCGCAACGACGGCATCGGCGGAGAAGGCCAGCGCCCTACGCCTCGCGGGCGCGGACGAAGTGATCGTTCTGGGGCCAAAGCCCGGCGATGCATTCCGCGAAGAGGTGAAGCGGCTCACCCAGGATCGCGGCGCCGATGTGATCTACGATCCAGTCGGCGGCGACGTGTTCGATGAATCTACGCGCTGTATCGCCTTCAACGGCCGCCTGCTCGTGATCGGATTCGCTGGCGGACGCATCGCCAGCGTCAACACCAACATCCCCCTGATCAAGGGCTTTTCGGTCATCGGCGTTCGCGCCGGCGAATACGGCCGCCGTCTTCCCGAACGCGGCCGCATCGTCCGCGACCTCATCTGGCAATGGGCCGCCGAGGGCAAGACACGCCCCACAGTGTTTGCCGAGCTGCCGCTGGCTAGATGGCGCGAAGCGTTCGAGTTGATGCGAGACAGAAGGCTAGTTGGAAAGGTCGTACTGAGGCCGTGACCTCCAAGGACCGTCTACTTCACCCAACCGGCCAGCACGCTGTCAGCCGCAGCATCCAGTTCCGCATCTGTCCACTTCCGGCCCTTGATCTCGGCCTTCAGCAGATAGGCCACCGGCGCCATGAACAGGCTGCCGAGAAGATCCGGCGGCAGGTTCTTGAAGTCCCCGGACGCGATGCCCGCCTTGCGCAAGTCGTTCACCATGCGACCGACCGCACGGCCGGCCTCGCCGCCCTCACGCTCGGCCAGCGCAGATTCGGCAAAGCGCTGGCCAAAGGCAAACGCATCCTTGTTGGCGCGATAGGCAAGGTAGATCGCCTTCCACGTCCGCTTCAGCCGCTCCGGCGGCGGCATCGATGTATCGAGGTCAGCCCCCGCATCAAGGAAGACTTCCTGCTTCATCTGCCGATATGCCGCGATCAGCAGGTTATCCTTGCTCTCGAAGTGACGATAGAGCGTGCCCTCGGCCACGCCCGCCTCGGCGGCGATGGCGGCCGTGGTGGCCGCAGCCATGCCATCGCGCGAGACGATGCGGGCCGCGGCCTGCATCAGTTTCGAGCGCGTCGCGGCGCCGGGGGCTGTAACCGTGTTCATCCCTGCAAAGCGCCTGCAACGGGCGGGCCTGTCAAGATTTCATGCGGCCATGCGGCATTGGCTGCAGCGCCTTTCGCGTTCACCTTCCCGCCATGAGCGAGGCGCGATTCCTTGGAATCGACTTTTCAGGCGCTGCCGCCCCATGGCGGCCAGCCTGCTCGCGCCCGACCGTATGGGTCGCCTCTGTCGACGGACCAAGGCTGACCGAGCTCTTGCCCGTGCAACTTCTGCCGGGTTCCGGGGAGCCGTTCGAGCGCCTGGTCGCCCTGCTCGCCGAAGGCCGCTATCGCGCTGCCGGGATCGACGCGCCCTTCGCCCTGCCAGAACGCCACATGCCACCGGGCGGTCATGCCGCCCTGCTGGCCGACCTCGCCGCGATGCCGCCTGCGGATGACCGGCCGTTCCCGCGCGGTGCGGCGCTCATGGAATACGCTCGTCGCCGCGCCGCTCTGGCCTCGCCAAAGCCTGCGCGCGAAACGGAACGCATGCACGGCGCCACACGCTCGACCTTGTGGAACGGCGCGCGCCCCGGGGCTCCCTTCGCCGCCGCGTGCCTTGCCCTGCTCGCGCGCGCCGGGCGGCCAGTGTGGCCATGGAAAGACGCGCAGGGAATGCTGGTAGAAGTCTTTCCGGCCGCGCAACTCCGCGCCTGGGGATTGCCCTCGACGAACTACGCCTCTCCGGAGGATCGCAAGGTGCGCGCGCAGATCGTCGCCTATCTCGAGGAAACGCGGCGACTTTTCATCGCCCCCGCAGAACGCAAACAGATGCTGGCCTCAGCCGACGCGCTTGATGCAGTGATCGCTGCCTTCGGCGCCCGCGCCGCCGCAAACCGTACGCTCCTCCACGCAAAGCCCGACAATTGGCGCATCGAGGGCGCGATCGCGGTGCATGCATGAGCCTTCGAACCAGACTGGAAGTCCACACATGACTGCTTGCATTCGACCACTCGCCCCGGCCGACCGGTCGCAATGGCTTGGGCTGTGGAGCGGCTATCTCGAATTCTACGAGGCAAGCCTCTCTCAGGAGATCACCGACCTCACATGGACGCGCATCCTCGATCCGGAAGCGCCGATCCAAGGCTTGTGCGCCGATGACGGATCGGGAGAACTCCTCGGCATCGTCCACTATCTCTTCCATCCGGTGACGTGGGCAGCGGGGCCGCGCTGCTATCTCGAAGACCTTTTCACCGCGCAGGCGGCGCGCGGCCGTGGCGTCGGCCGGTCACTGATAGAGGCAGTCTACACTGCAGCCGACGCGCGCGGCGCAGACCAGGTCTACTGGCTCACGCAGGAATTCAACGCCACCGCGCGGCGCCTCTACGATCAGGTGGCGAACGCCACGCCGTTCATTAAATACAAGCGCTAGCCGCGCCGGGCGCGAGCGCAGCCAGATCGTAATTACAACTTGCGGTTGCAATTGGCACGCAGCAGGACAATACTGACAGCGTCTAATGATCGGGACGGCGGGACGGCAGAACGGGCCACGCCGCCAGGTTGGGAACGCTGCCATGATCCACGTCGTCACGCTGACGAACCAGCATCTCTATGCCCGGCAGCTCGACCAGATGTTTCGCATGCGCCACACCTTCTACATCGAAGGCCATGGCTGGTCGGGGCTGACCTCGCGCGATGGAAAAGAGACCGACGAGTTCGACGACGAGCACGCTGTCTATCTCATGAGCCTCGATCCATTAGGCGCCGTCGCCGCTTCGGTGAGGCTCAACCCAACGGTGGGGCCAACACTGCTCAAAAAGTTCGCCACCTGGTCTGATGAGACGCTGCCGGAGCTCGACAGCGTGTGGGACATCTCGCGATGGATCGCAGCGCCCCATCATCGTCGCGCCAGCAATCCGCGCTGGCCATCCAATCACCAGCGCGAGCTGATGATCGGCATTCTCGAATTCTGCCTGTCGCGCGGCCTCACTCATCTCACCATGCTCGCCGAGAGCCGACTGGCCGAGCGCATCGCCGCCTATGGCTGGCCGCTGCGCTATCTCGGCGCGCCGCGCGAGTATGAGGGCGGCAAGGGCGTCGCGGTCGCGGCCGAGATCACGGTCGGCCAGCACGTCCTCGCCCTCACGCGGGCGAAGACGGGAATTGTCGGCAACGTGCTGTTCGAGATCGATCCTGATCTTGCGGCCAATGGATCAGCAGCCCCACCGATCCAGGCATCGAACGAGTTACGGGATCTGGTTGCAGACATCGGATTCGATCGCCTGCGCCGATTGACGCGAGCGCTGTCCGAAGGAATTGCCGGCGCCGAAGACAGGGCGGGCGCCATCGAACTCCTCGGCGCAATGAACCGACTGGTGGAAGCCGCCGGTCTGTCGCTTGAGGGCGAGCCCAGCAGCCCAACTGCCGGCGCCTCGTTGCAGCCTGCGGGCAACGCGCGCCCTGCCGTCGTCAGCTGAACAACGATGCCGGGTCGACAGAAAATCCGCGGCCACAAAAGGAAACAGCCCGGTCTTTCGACCGGGCTGCCCCATTAGTAGTTCAGACTGACCGGTATTAGCGGCCGATCGTGATCTGCACTTCCGCGCGGCGGTTGAGCGGCTCGCGGGTGCCGTCCGGACGCGGCTCAGCCGGTTCGGATTCGCCCTTGGCGGCGGTCGTGATGGCAGCTTCCGAGATACCGGCGGCAACCATCGCAGCCTTCACGCTATCAGCGCGGCGCGTCGACAGGCGGTCGTTATAGGCCGAACCACCCGACGAGTCGGTGTGACCTTCAACCGTCGTGACCGTGACCTTGCATCCGCCGGTGCGCGCACGCGCCACAGCTGCATTGATCGTGTCCACGTTGACCGAGGTGAGGTCCGAACGATCCCACTCGAAGTACACCACGAACGGAGCCGGCTGGGCCGAGCACGTCTGAGCTTGCTGCTGCTCCTGAGTCGGAGGCGGCGGCTGAGTCGGAGGCGGCGGCGGAGGCGGCGGCGGCGGCGGCGGCGGAGGCGGCGGGGGCGGCGGGGGCGGCGGCGGTGCGGGCGGCGGAGGAGCCGCAAACTGCCAACGCAGACCAGCCGTGATCGTGTGATCCTGGTAGGAGCTCTCGTAGGTCGCACCGGCGAGGCCGCCATAGGCGAGCTCAGGCGCGTCCATGTAGGTGTAGCCGAGGTCGAGCGTCAGTTGCTCGCCCATCTTGATGCCGAAACCGGCCAGGACGTTGTACGCCCAGGTCGTGTCGCTATCGTCGAAGCCGTTGGCCTGGAGGCCCGTGCCGGTCGCGTAGAGCGAAGCAACGCGGCTGTCGACGCGCGCAGCGCCGAGGCCGATGCCGAGATACGGCTGGATCGTGCCTTCGCGGTTGAAGTCCTGAATGACGTTGAACATCAGGTTCGTGACGCGCGTGGAGCCGGAGCCGCTCGGGCCGACCGTTCCAGCCGGCTGGAGGCCGAGGAAGCTGTCCGGAACTTCAAGCTTGATGTTGCGGTAGCTGGCCACGCCTTCGAGACGGATGCCGTTATCGAGGCCGTAGCCGAGGCCAAGGCCGAACACAGGGTCGACTTCCGGAGCGGCGCGAACATCGATCCGGCCGTTGCCACCCGAAGACGCGTCAACGTCCTGGATGCCGTCAACTACGAGACCGGCTTTCGCGGTACCGTACCAACCATCCTGTGCATATGCAGTCGCGCCAGCAGACACCATGGTGGCGGCCGCGGTGGCGCACAAAAGTGCTCTTTTCATTACCGTTCCCCTTATCAAAAGGTATTCCCCGGCGGCCGTGGGCCGGCGCCGAAGTAACAACGCGGTCGCCCCGCATTCTGATCCCCGGTTACACGTTTTTTTTTGGATTGGCGATACGATCGGGAACTCCGAGCCCCACTTGCCCTGCATTTTCGGGCCGGGAGGGGCCCTAAGGCAACAACGTTTCCTGTTTGCAATCCAGGGATCGGGCTTTCCCGGCCCTCAAGCCTCCCCCGGCGCTCGCCCACAGCCGTTTTCGATTCGTAGAGCCTCGCGTGGGACGGGGAATCGGACCCTGAACGTAACAGTCGTGTAACAGGGGAAACGTCCGTGGGTAGATTCCCCGGGGGCAAGGGGCTGCCACGGCACCATACGCAGCGACACCGGGCTCCCTTACGTCGTTAGCCTGCTCTGCGTTTCGCCCGGGTGATTGCGGAATCGAGGGCGGAGAGGAAGGCTGACCGGTCTTTCGGCGAGAATGGTTTCGGGCCCGAGGTGATCTCGCCGAATGAGCGCAGATGCTCCATCAGGCCACGGGTCGCCAGCGCGGAGCCAATCATGTCGGCTGTGAACACCTTGGCCGTGGGCGATATCGCCTCGGCTCCCTTCTCCAGTGCGCGAGCAGCCAATGGAATGTCGTTGGTGATGACAACGTCACCTGGCAGGGCACGCTCCGCAATCCAGTCGTCGGCCGCGTCCGCACCGGCGTCAACCAGCACAAACCTGATGCGCGGCTCGGCAGGCGTACGGATGAAGGAGTTGGCGACCACAAGGACGTCCCAGCCGACGCGACGGGCGACCTTGTAGACCTCTTCCTTCACCGGACAGGCGTCCGCATCGACATAGATGACCATGCCGGAATTAGGAGCCCTGCCCCGCCCTTGTCCAGACGGCTACGGCTTCGGCAGGAGTTCGCCCTGCTTCACCTCGTCCGTGCCGGCCGGCAGGTCGACGCGCAGGCCGTCCCAGCCGATCACCCATTTGTCGACGGGACGGATCGCGGCTACGCCCGCGAAGTAAGGCGGCAGGTTCACCTGCGCAGAAGGAATGTGGTGCGTGTAGACCAGCAGCTTCACGCCCGCTGCATTGGCTGTCTGCGCCGCTTCAAGCGGGCTGATGTGATAGTCCGGGATGTCGCCCATGATCTGGGCGCCGCGCTCATTGCCGGCGGCCTTCATCTGCTGCTGGCCCATGGCGATCAGATTCCCCGCAAGCGATTCCGTCACCAGCACATCTGCCCCCGTCGCGTTCTCGGTGAAGTTCGCGGACAGCGCGGTATCGCCCGAAAGGACAACCGACCGGCCCTTCCAGTCAAAGCGATAGCCGACCGCCGGACGGATCGGGTCGTGATCCACTTCGAATGCCGTGACGGTGAGATCGCCATCGCGCAGGATGACTTCTTCCGCATCGAGATTGCCGACGAAGGCGCTGCCGAACTCTTTCGCGACAAGCGGCGACGCCGCGATGTTTATCAGGGATGAGCCGTGATGCGCTAGGCGCAGGCGCGCATCTTCCTCGTAGGCCAGGTTGAAGCCGGCCACGAGGTTCTTGATCCCACGCGCACCATACACGGGCAGCATCTGCGAGCGGCCCGCCACCATGGTCTGCATCCGGAATTCGCCGAGATCGCCGATGTGGTCGGAGTGATAGTGGGTGATGAAAATCCCGGCGATGCGGACGCCGGGAAACTGCATGCGCTGGAGCTGCTCCCAGCTCTCCGGGCCGGTGTCGATCACATAGGCCTTGTCGCCAGCGACGACGATCGTGCAGGCCTTGGCGCGCCCCGTATCAGGAAGCGGCGAGGACGTGCCGCAGAGAATGACGCGCATCGCCTTGCCGTCGAACACCTCGGTCATCGCCGCATTCATCGGCATGGGACCGAGCGGCGCAGCATTGGGATCGCGAACGACCGGCGGAGCAACCGTTGGCGCGGATGTGCAGGCAGCCAGGGCGAGCACGGCGCCTGCTATCGCCAGAAATGAAGCTGATTTCACGCGTATTTCCTCCCGAACCACCTTGTTGCTGGTTGGTATCAAGCGAACCGGACCGGCGATAGCCCAGCGTCACGTAATCGTCAGCCACGTGCGCTTGTCCGGTCGAAGCAGCGACCCAAGTCGAAGTAAGCACGCGTAATCGCTATCGGAGCCAGACATGAAGCATCTCGTCCTCGCAGCAGCGGTCCTTGCCTTCGTATGCAACAGCGCGCCGGCCTGGGCTGACGATGACGATCTCTCGCCCGCGCGCATGCAGAAACTGGACGAGCGCGCGAGTGAGCGTGGGTTTGCCATTGATCACGCCAAAGCCATCGCGATCGCCAAGGCGAATGGCGTCGTCACGCTTCGCGAGATCGACCTTGAGGACGATGAAGAATGGAAAGTCGAAGGACGCGACGCGCAGGGTCGTGAAATCCAAGTCGAGCTTTCGGCGCGCGATGGGAAGGTGCGCGAGATTGAGCGCAACTAGCGTGACAGACGCGCGATCTCTCTAGGCGAACTCGACCAGGATCTCATCCGCCGCGACGCTGGCGCCGGCCGCAGCGCTGACCGTCTTCACGACGCCATCAGCTTCGGCGCGGATGATGTTCTGCATCTTCATCGCCTCGACAATGCAGACGGCCTCGCCCGTCTTCACTTCCTGGCCGACGACCACTGCCACCGAAACCACGAGGCCCGGCATCGGGCTCATGATCAGCTTCGAAGTGTCAGGCTTTTCCTTCTCCGGCAGGTTTGCGTGCAGGATGGCCTGGAAGGGCGTGCAGATCTTCACGTGGGATTCGACGCCAAGGCGACGGATGACGAAGCCTTCTTCGGCCTGCGCCAGCGACAGGGCGTAGGTCTGGTTGTCGAACACGACTTCCATGAGACCAAATCCCGGGCGCCACATGGTGGTGAGCGCGTGAGTTTCGCCTTCGTCGGTGAAGGTGATCTCGGCTTCGCCTGTCTGGAATTTTATGGCGATCGGCGTTTGCTTGCCCCCAACGATGGCAACCCAATCGGCGCGCGGCGTCTTGGCCGGCTCGGCGCGACCGCTGGTCATCTGGGCGCGCCGGTTCAGGAGTGCGTTCGCGTATGCGGCGGCGGCGATGAACACGCGCTCGACCTCAGGAGAAATGTCGGCGCCGTGGAAGCCGTCCGGGAATTCTTCCTTGATGTAGCCCGTCGTGATTTTGCCGGACTGGAAGCGCTTCTGATCGAGCACTGCCGCAAGGAAGGGCGAATTGTCCTGGATGCCCTTCACTTCAAGGCGTTCCAGCGCTTTCACGTGTGTAGCGATGGCGGCGTCGCGATCCTTGCCGTGCGTGATCAGCTTGGCGATCATCGGGTCGTAGAACATCGAAATCTCGTCGCCCTCGCGGACGCCCGTGTCGATGCGGACCGTGCCCTCGCCAAGCTTGCCCTCGGCCGGAAAGCGCATGCGCTTCAGGCGGCCGATGCTGGGAAGGAAGCCGCGATAGGGGTCTTCGGCATAGATGCGCGATTCAAGCGCCCAGCCGTTGATCTTCACATCCTTCTGCTTGATCGCCAGCTTCTCGCCATAGGCAACGCGGATCATCTGCTCGACGAGATCGTAGCCCGTGATCAGTTCGGTGACGGGATGCTCGACCTGCAGGCGCGTGTTCATCTCGAGGAAGTAGAAATTGCGCTGGCCGTCGACGATGAACTCCACCGTGCCGGCGCTGTCGTACTGGACCGCCTTCGCGAGCGCGACGGCCTGCTCGCCCATCGCCTTGCGGGTCTCAGGCGTAATGAAGGGCGACGGCGCTTCTTCGAAGACTTTCTGGTTGCGGCGCTGGATCGAGCATTCGCGCTCGTTCAGGTAGACAATGTTGCCATGCTTGTCGCCGAGCACCTGAATCTCGATGTGGCGCGGCTGGTCGACGAACTTCTCGATGAAGATGCGATCGTCACCGAACGACGAGATCGCTTCGGCGCGGGCGCCTTCGAAACCTTCCTTCGCTTCGGCCGAGTTGAACGCGATACGCAGGCCCTTGCCGCCACCGCCCGCCGACGCCTTGATCATGACGGGATAGCCGATTGAGTCAGCGATCTTCACCGCCTCCTTCGAGTCCGCGATGAGGCCCATATGGCCGGGGACGGTGCTGACCCCTGCCTCGGCGGCGAATTTCTTGGACGTGATCTTGTCGCCCATCGCCTCGATTGCGTAGGGGTTCGGTCCGATGAAGACGATCTTCTCGTCCTGCAACCGCTTTGCGAAGCCAGCATTCTCCGAGAGGAAGCCGAAGCCCGGGTGGACGGCTTCAGCGCCCGACTGGCGCACGGCGGCCACGATCTTTTCCTGAACGAGATAGCTCTGGGCGGCAGGTGAGCCGCCGATGTGGATGGCTTCGTCGGCCATTTCGACCGCCATGGAGCCCGCGTCGGCGTCCGAATAGACGACCACGGTCTTGATGCCCATGCGCCGCGCCGTCTTGATCACCCGGCAGGCGATCTCACCACGGTTGGCGATAAGGATTTTAGAGAACATCCACTTCCCCGGCAGGCCCAGCTTTGGTGACGGCAAAGTGACGATAAGGGCCGGACGGTCAAGGCGAATCTGCCCAAACGGAGGGCGGCGGCTGGTCGCTGTGTTTCAGGCGAGCTTCCAGGAGGCCCATCCTGTTGGTTACCGACACCAGGAAGGCGGTGGACCAGCCGATCAGAAGAAAACCGTTGGCCCCCTCGATCGCGCCCACCAGCCTGTGGGCGTGGCTCAGGGTGATGTCGCCATAGCCCAGCGTGGAGAAGGAGGTCGTCGAGAAATAGAGGGCGGCCTCAAGGTCGGGAAACTCGCCCAGGCCGAGATACAGGCAAGCATATGCCCATATCTCCAGCGTATGCATGATGACGAGGCCGAAAACCGTGAAGAGGATGGTCAGTCCCTTCTGGATGCCCGTGCCGGCCCGCATGCGACGAGGCAGGTTCGTGTTGAGCACGGCAATGAGCGCGGCCAGGCCGACGAAGTGCAGGAATACTGTTCCACCCACCATTGCGGTGGAGATCCAGAGATTGTGCAGCAGCATCTCGAATCCTTTGGTTCGGGAGAATGGCACCATTGTAGGCCAGCGGGGCCGGTCCGGACCGGGGCCAGATCAAACGGCTGTGTCCCTGAGTTCCCGCTTTCAGACGTCGTTAACCGACGCCCGAGCAGACTCCGGCTACTTTCCTTTTGGGGACGGCACGAATGTTCTTCTTCGGCAGGCACGGGTGGACGGGTGAATCCGGCCGCACCTACACGTTCAAGTGCGCCCTGACCAAGCGAGGCATCCCCGACGATTCAGGCGGCATCTACGTCTTCGTGCGGCGGCGCTTCGGCTTCTTCCTGCAGGCGCTGTATGTCGGCAAGGCTGCGAACCTGCGCGGTCGCCTGGTTGGCCACGAGAAATGGGGCAGAGCCTGGTGGCTACTCGGCGCGACCGAGCGCCATGTAATGCGGGTGTCGACCGAGACCGAGCGCCGCGTCATCGAGGAGGATCTCATTCGCGGCCTCAGGCCGAGGATGAATGACGTACAGATGCCACGTAACGGGAACGACGCGCCGAACTCTCCGCAGTTGCGTCACTGGTGGCAGGTTCGCCGCTCCATTGCGAACTGGTTCAGGTCCCTGATCGGCAGGGGCGACAAGAACCGTGCGATATAGAGCTAGGCTTTCACCACATTCGTTGGGGTTTGACCCGAGAGGACAGCCACAATCCCGTCTATGGCCAGTTCGGCCATAGCGGTGCGGGTCTCGACGGTCGCGCTGCCGATGTGAGGGAGCAGAAAGGTGTTCTCCACCTCATTGAGGCGCGTGTCGAAGTTCGGTTCTTTCTGAAAGACATCGAGACCGGCCGAACCGAGGTGGCCTGACTTCAGCGCATCCAGCAGAGCATCCTCGTCCACGAGCGAACCACGCGCGGAGTTCACGAAAATCGCCCCCTTGGGTAGCATGGCGAAGCGTTCGCGCGTCATCAGCACGCCCTGCCCGCCCGGCAGGTTCAGGCTCAGTGCCTGGCAATACGGCAGCATCTCTTCCAGCGAAGCAAAGTAGCGCGCATCGCCTTCAAGGTCCGGCGAGAGACGGCTGCGGTTGTGATAGACGATCGGCATGCGGAATCCCCGCGCGCGCTCCGCCACGGCGCGGCCGATGCGGCCCATGCCGACAATGCCCATTGTCTTGCCGGTTACATCGACCCCGAGGCCCTGGAAGAAGCCGTTACGGATTTTCCAGCCGCCATCCATGTTGCGCACGTGCTCCTTCGCACGCCGCGCCGCTCCGAGCAGAAGCAGCATGTGGGTGTCGGCAGTCGCATCCGTCAGAACGTCGGGCGTGTTGCAGACAATAATTCCGCGAGCGTTGGCGGCGGCGACATCGATATGGTCATAGCCGACGCTGGTGGTGGCCATTACGCGGACAGTTGCCGGAAGCTGCGCGATATGTTCGGCGCGCATCGGCATGCCGAGCGACATGAGTACGGCATCGGCCTTGTGTTCAGTGGCCAGCGCAATGAGTTCGTCGGTCTTCAGGTGACGATCAGGTGCGACGAGGTCGAAAGCCGCCTCGACCCGATCCCGCAGGTGCGGCGGAATCGGGAGGGATGCAGCAAGGCGGCCGAGCTTTGCCATCACGGCCCCACGCGGTCGCCTTCGGGCTCGTCGTGGCGGATATTGCGCCTGTAGGTTTCCGGCAGGAAGAAGATGCCCACCACCAGCGTCACCGCCGCGATGATCACCGGATACATGATGCCCGCATAGATATCGCCGGTCGCCGCCACGATCATGAAGGCCGTGGTGGGCAAGAGCCCGCCGAACCAGCCATTGCCGATATGGTAGGGCAACGACATCGACGTGTAGCGGATACGCGCGGGGAACAGCTCAACCAGCGTTGCGGCCATCGGGCCGTAGATCATCGCGGTGAAGAGCTGCGTCAGCACGATGACCAGGATCACCGTGAACCTGTCGATCTGCGCCGTATCCGCCGAGGTGGGATAGCCGGCCTCAGCCAGCGCTGCCGTAACCCCGGTCTGGAAGGCGGCGATGGCGGCGGCGCGCTCTGCGCCCGTCACCTGGGCGGGGTCGGGAGCGGTGATGGTCCGCTCGCCCACCGCGATGGTTGCGATAGACCCCGCTGGCGCCGTTTCCGTCTTGTAGCTGACGCCCGCCTTGGACAGGTGCGACTTCACGATATCGCACGACTTCTCGTCGAACTTCGTCCGCCCGATCGGGTCGAACTGAAGCGAGCATTGCGAGGTGTCGGCCACGACGACGATCGGAGACGAAATTTGCGCCGCATCGAGCGCCGGGTTCGCCGCCTTTGTCAGCATGTGGAACAGAGGGAAGAAGGTGATGACCGCCAGCGCAAGGCCGCCAAGCGCGAGGTAGCGCCTGCCGATCTTGTCCGACAGCCAGCCCATGAAGACGTAGATAGGCGTGCCAATCGCCAGGGAGATCGCGACGAGGAGATTGGCCTCGAAGCCATCGACCTTGAGCACCTTTTCAAGGAAGAACAGGCTGTAGAATGTCCCGGTGTACCAGATCACAGCCTGGCCAGCGACGAGACCGAACAGGGCGACGAGCACGAACTTCGCGTTGCTCCATTTGCCGAAAGACTCCACCCAAGGCTTCTTCGACGTCTTCTGCTCGTCCTTCATCTTCTGGAAGACGGGGCTTTCGGAAAGCTGGACACGTATCCAGATCGAGAGGCCGAGGAGCACGATCGAGACGAGGAACGGGACGCGCCAGCCCCACGCGGCGAATTCTTCCGGCGTCATGGCCTGGCGAATGATCATGATGATCAGCAGCGAGAGGAACAGGCCGATGGTTGCCGTGATCTGGATCCAGCTGGTGTAGAAACCACGCTTGTTGGCCGGCGCATGCTCGGCGACATAGATCGCCGCGCCGCCATACTCTCCGCCGATAGCCAGCCCCTGGAGCACGCGAAGCGCGACCAGAAGGATCGGCGCCAGGATGCCGATCTGCTCATACCCCGGCAGCAGGCCGACCGCGAACGTGGCCGCGCCCATGATGATCATCGTGACAAGGAATGTGTTCTTGCGGCCGACAATGTCGCCGATCCGGCCGAACACCAGCGCGCCAAACGGGCGAACGATGAATCCAGCCGCGAAGGTGGCGAGCGCGAGGATGAACCCCGTCGTCTCGTTCACGCCGCTGAAGAAGTGCATGTTGATGTAGGTGACGAGCGACCCGTAAAGGAAGAAGTCGTACCATTCGAACATGGTCCCGACGCTCGACGCACTGATTACCAGCAACTCGTTCTGCTTCTTTTCAGGCGCAGCAGCACCCGCGGCGGGCGATTCCATGGCGTATGTCTCCCCTGGTGGGCTGCCGTAGCGCCCTCCGTGTTTGTTGCGGCCAAGCTGCAACGCCCTACCGCGAAGGGCAAGATGAAACGGGGTCGCTGGCCTCGCCCCGCGGGCCGTACTGTGAGATGCTCCGGACACGAGTTGGGGAGATAATCATGCGCTACGCGATTCTGATCGCAGCTGCGGCATTCCTGGCGAGCCCGGCGGTCGGGAAACAGCCGCCTGAATTGCGGCTCATTCCGGACGCGTGCAAGAACACGCCGAGGGCGAAGGCCACCGAGGAGTTCGTCGTCAATTTCAACGCAGCGAACACCGCCTATCAGGCTAAGGACTATGCTCGCTCGCTCGAGGCTCTAGATCGGGCACGGCCGCATGCCACCGATGGCGTCCAGCGTTCGGCGATCGCGCAGATCGAGATCGGAATCAGGCTGGGCATGGGCGACACTGCGAGCGGAGTGGCCCTCCTGAAGACGGCGGTCGATGATCCGTGCCTCACGCCAGGGGCTCGCAAGAACTTCCGCAACATTCTCGCCAAGAAGGAGGCTGAGGCCGCTGCGGCGCAACCGCAGTGAACCCTTGCGGGTTCCCGCCCGCGGGCTCAAACTGGCCGTGCATTCCAGGGAGGGACCCCATGTTCAAATCGCTCGCAGTCATCCCGGCAGTCGGCATTCTCGCCCTCGCCGCCTGTCAGCCGGAGCCTACGCCTGAACAGAAGGCCGCCGCTGCGTTCCAGCAGGCCGCGAAGGAAATGGCTGGCGCGATGGGACTGGATCCCAACGCGATCCCGCAGATCGATCCGAACGCGCTTGCCGCAGCTATGGCCCAGGCCGGCGCAATGAACCCAGAGATGACGCCCGAAGATCGCGCAGCTTTGAACGCCGCGATGGGATCGCTTCAGGGCGCGCCGGCGCATCCGGCCGCGGCTGCCTACGCCGCGGGTCTGGACAAGACCTTCACGGTGCTCGCGACGGTCAAGGACGATGCGAGCCTTGAAGCTGCGCGTCCAAAGCTCGCGGTCATTTATGCGGAGATGGCTGCCCCGGCGGCCGCCCTGAAAGCTATGAGCGAAAACGAACGGGAGGTCGCGTTCGGTTCAGCCTGGGCGCAGATGGCCGGGTTCGGCCTGAAGGCTGCCGGGTTGATGATGCCGCTGACCGCCAAGCCGGAGCTGGCCGAAAAGCTCAGCGACCTGATGGATCAGATGCCTCAGCCGCAATAGCTGCATGACGCACGTGCGCATTGCCGCGGCCTGTCTTGCGGCCACGATGGTCGTCGCCTGCGGCCCGCCTGATCGTCGGACGCTCCTCGCCCAGACGTGGACGTGCGAGATGACCACCGTGACGGGCGACCTCACGAGCGATTATCGCGAGACCGTCACCTTCCGCCCGAGCGGAGAGTATCAGACCAAGGCCACTATCATCGCGACCAAGCCCAATCTGCGGGCGACCATGAACATGGAGTGGAGCGGCCGCTGGCAACTCACCGACGATACGTTCGTGCGCGAGTTCGTGGGTATCAAGGCCGTCTCTGGCGACTACAGCGGCATACCGATGACGCAGGACCGGCTCGACGCGGCCGCGGACGCATTCCGCAGCGCGCCAGCCTCCGAGCGCGGCAAGGTCATCACGCTGAACGCCACGCAATTTGTGATCGAGACGAGTACAACCCCGCTCTCCTGCAAGCGCTGACCCGCAGAGGAACCGCCCGACACCTACAGCGGAATGTTGTCGTGCTTCTTTTCGGGGTTCGACAGCTGCTTGTTTTTCAGCGTGCGAAGGGCCCGGACGATGCGCTTGCGCGTGTTGTGCGGCATGATCACGTCGTCGATGAAGCCACGTGAGGCGGCCACATACGGGTTGGCGAAGCGGTCCTGGTATTC
>Ga0075152_10000800_pt1 | contig 22896 bp, 21 predicted proteins | sample JI61114C2DNA_FD_70964 | JGI IMG/M metagenome (GOLD analysis project Ga0075152, IMG submission 70964) | Wastewater effluent complex algal communities from Wisconsin, to seasonally profile nutrient transformation and Carbon sequestration -... | ecosystem: Engineered > WWTP > Effluent > Algae...
GAAAAAGGTCTCGTACGCGGTCTTTTCCTGGCCTTCGAAGAACACCGTGAAGCGCAACGCCTGGTTGAAGTTGCCCAGTTCCGTCTCGCGGTTCTGCGGGACCACATCGTACCGGTTGCGGCTGTAAACGCCCAAGAAACCGACTTCCACCTTCTCGCTCACGTCATAGGTCCAGTAGCTCTGGAGATCGGTATATACCGGCGTATAGTCGCCTTGGGTGTCCAGCCCTTTCAGCACGGCGCTCAACGTGCGGTAGCGGAAGCCCGTGACCTGTCGCAGCCGCCGGTTCATCATGGGGGTCGCAACGCTGAAGGAACCACCCATCAAGCTTGCCGAAGCCGAGCCGGAGAATTCGCGCGGGCGCTTGTATGTGATGTCCAGCACGCTGCTCAATTTGTCGCCATAGCGCGCTTCGAAGCCCCCGGCGCTGAAGTGGATCCTGTCGATCATGTCCGGGTTCGGGAAGCTCAGGCCTTCCTGCTGTCCCGCGCGCACCAGGAATGGTCGGTACACCTCGATGTCGTTCACGTACACCAGGTTCTCATCGAAGTTGCCGCCACGCACGCTGTAGCCGCTGCTCAATTCGTTGCGCGAGGTGGCACCTTGTCCTTTGAGCAGTTCGCTCACATCACCCCCGGTAGCTGAGGCGATGAAGGGTATGGCCCGGGCGTCCATCTTGGTGATCGCCACCCGATCCCGGAGCGGATCCTTCGTTATGGGCACCGGAGGAAGGGTGGTGTTGCGGAGCGCGGCGTTCAGCTCTTTCCGCTCCCCGGCTGCGATGGTCACATCCTTCTCCACGATGTCCGCGAACGAGGTGAAGCGCACGGTCAATGTGGTCGGTAGGTCCGCCGCCGCTACAGTGATCTCGAATCCGCCTTTCTCATCGGTTATGACCGACAGGCCATTGGTTCCTAGCACGGAGACCGTGACCCCAGGCTTGGGCTGGCCCTCCTCATCCCGCACCGTGCCGAAGACGGTAGCGTTCTGGGCCTGGAGGGAGGAAAAGGAGATCAGGAGAAGAAGGGCGAAGAGCGCGCGCATCAAGGTCGTTTGGCCTCAACCATGGCAAAGGGCCGGAATCGAGGGCGGCCAAGATAACGGGCCACTTCCGCGCTTAGTGTCCACGCTTCGAAGCTCGAACCGAAGGTTCTCAGATGTGGCGACCGGCCAGTGCCGCTTCCACGTTGCGGATGAGGTTGTCCGGTCCGCCTTCATGTTCGAGCAACGGGATGCCCAGTTCCGAACACAGAGCACGGGCGTTCATGCGCGGTTCCGTTTCCACGCCGGAGCCCAGCACGAGCAACGCCACTGGTCCACCCCTCAGCCGCGCGTTCATTTCGTTCTCGTCCAAGTAGCCCTCAAAAGCATAGCCAAGCGCCGACAGCTGGTGCTTCACTAAGGCCAAGATGGCCGGATTGCGGCCGAAGAACACGATGCATGCTGCTGCCATGGCTCAGGGAGTATATGCTGAAGGAACGGACCAACATGGTCACAGCGAGTGGTTTTTCGACGGTCTCACCTGTTCTATTGACGAACCGCGGCCGGATCCTGGACGCACGGGGATCGCGTTGAGGAATGCCATCACCGTCGTTTTCGCGCCACGATCCTTACCGCAAATGAGCATGGTGGGCGACCTGCCTGACTTCAGGGACCACAACGAAGGCGTTGCCCACGCTGCTGAACGTTGCGATGAATCGCGCACCGGTCTACGCGGATCGCCACTGCGCCATCAACCTCTTGTCCCGTCCCGTTCCAAAGGAACGGCCCCGCAGGACCTGTCTGTCAGGCCAACGCCTTCTTCCGCAGCTTGTGTCCGGTCATCGCGTACCAGCCGATGAAGAGGTAAAAAGGCAGCAGCAACCAGTACGCGTTCTGCGAAGAGGTGACCGAGCGATCGGGCGACATGGCCGTCCACACCGGCATGGAGAGCGCTCCCCCGAGAATGGCCATCACCAACAGGGCCGAACCGGTCTTCAAAGCGCGGCCGATACCATCCACGGCCAGCGGCCAGATCGCGGGCCACATCAAGGCATTGGCAAGGCCGAGCACGGCGACGAGAATGACCGTTACCGGAAGTTCGACCACCTTGAATTCCAAGTGGTCGTTGAAGACGAAGGCCGTTGCGGTCAGTGCAGGGTCGACCGTCAAAACGCCTCCAGCAGTGATCATTCCCACGAGCGCTGAAAGCATCAGCGCTTTCGACTGGGACAAATACTTCGGCATGAGGAAGATGCCCAGAACGTAGCCGATCAGCATCGCCGTGAGGGTGAGGCTGGTGAGCAATTTGGCGATGTCCAGCGGTGTGCCGAGGCGTTCGGCATACACGGGAATGCTGTCGCCGGCCAGGACTTCGGCCCACACGTAAACGAATAGGGCTGCCACGCCCAACAAGAGCTGCGGATAGTGCAGCACAGATGGAGCCAGGGCTTCCTCTGCTCCGCTCTCTTCAGGAAGGGGGGGCAGCGGAGATAAGCGAATGAACAGGGCTGCTGCCAGCAGGGAAAAGCCCAACACCGTGTATGGCATGATCACCAACCGTGCACGCTCGTCCAGAAGCGCTGCGCGAGCCGCTCCTTCCGCCAATGCCAGTTCGGCCTTCAAGTCGTCCGCGTTCATCAGTATCAGCCCGGTGAGAACAAGGGGGGCCACGATACCTCCGATCTTGTTGCAGATGCCCATGATGCTGATGCGCTTCGCTGCGCTCTCGATCGGACCGATCACGGTCACGTATGGATTGCTGGCCGTTTGAAGAAGCGCGAGCCCCGTGCCGATGGTGAAGAAGCCGGTGAGGAACATGCCTGCGGAACGCACCATGGCCGCAGGTATGAAGACGAAGGCACCGAGGGCCATGATTATAAGCCCCAGCATCATGCCGTTCTTCATGCCCGTGCGCCTCAGCACCAAGGATGCGGGCAGCGCCATCACGAAGTAGGAGACATAGAACGCGAATGGCACCACGATCGAAGCCTCGAAGTCGCTCAGTTCGCAGGCGATCCGCATGAACGGGATCAGCGGTCCGTTCAACCATGTGACGAACCCGAAAATGAAGAACAGGATACCGATGATGACGATGGCGGTGGTATTGCTGCGTTGCATGCCGGTGAAAGTACCCGGCCGTCCAACGCCTCGGCTGGTGCCCATGGCCAGTTATCCGCAGCGGATCGTGGTCTACGCCTGCGGCGCAGCCAGTGGTGGCATTGCTCCAGCGGAAGAACGCCGCTTGCGCCACAGTAGCCAGAGCGAGCCGCCCAGAAGCACCAGCACCGGCCAGATGCCCACCAGCCCGGTGATGAGTATTTCCACCAACCGCCAACCGTCTATCAGCGCATCGCCTATGCGGCTGCCGAGGGAAGGTTGATAAGCGCTCAGCGCATGGTCGCTCGCTTTCATTTCCCGGCGCGTCAACGTGGGTTGGTGGATCTCCAAGCTCACCGAACTGTACGCTACCCGGTCGGCGAGGTCCATGTTGCTCAACAGGCTTTGGTCGCGTTTCTCGTCGCTAGCCAGCACCGCTTCCTCGGCGCTCACGGTTTCGCGCAGCTTGCGACCTTGATCATCGATGGCCCGGCCCAGCCGCTGTGAATGGGCTTTGGCGCGGCGCTCCGCCAACGCGTTCGCCGTCATGCGCAACTTGATGTCATCCGCCACGATGTTCCGGTGGTCGAAAAGGTCCACCCACGACCCGATCTCGCGGATGGCCACATCCAATTCCTCGTCCGGTACCCGGAAACGCACGCTGTTCATCAGTTCATAGCGCGCGATCTCGACCAGACTGTCTTCGCTCACGGGGATCGTCTGCGTGCCGCGTGGTTCGCTGCGCAGGCGCGTGGTCTCTACCCAGCCGCCATGCGCCTTTACGATGTCCTCAATGCCGAGCGTGGCCTGGACCACATCCTTTACACGGAAAGCGATGTCCGCTGTTCGGATGAAGCGGTGGCTCGTGTCCGTGCCCGTTGCCGCTGCTGTGCTGCTGATCACCTTGTGCGTTTCCGGCACGCTGCCGGAGCTGGCCAATGCGCTCGCGGTTCCGGACGAAGTGATGTCGTCCGCTTGGTAGGTCAGGTTCGCGTCGGACAGGGTGAAGTTGAAATTGGCGTTCCCATCCACATCGCCGTCAGCCGTCGTTTCCTCTGAAGCATGCGCTTCGGGCTTCTCTTTGGGTTTTGCTGGAACGGTGGTCGCCGGTTCAGGCCGCTCGCTGTGCTTGGATTCGTGTTCGCCGCAGGCCATAGCCAGCAAGAGGAGACCTGCTGGGATCAGTTCTTTTTTCATCTGGGTTGTGGTTGGTGTCCGGATCGCCGCGCCGTACACGGCAGTTGGCGACGCGTTCACAGGAACGCTGGCGATCCATTCGAACGTGCATCGCTGATCAACCTCACACCCCACACTTCACACTTCACACCTCACATTTGTGCCATGGATCCCCGCCTCGCCGCCTTCGACCGCCTGCTCACCATCATGGACGAACTGCGCGCCCAATGCCCGTGGGACAAGAAGCAAACGCTCGAAACGTTGCGGCCGCTCACCATCGAGGAGACCTACGAGCTGGGTGATGCCATCCTGGAGAACGACCTCGATGGCGTGAAGAAGGAGCTCGGCGACCTCATCCTGCACATCGTCTTCTACGCCAAGATCGGCGCGGAGAAGCAGGCCTTCGACATCGCGGACGTGTGTAACGGCATCTGCGAGAAGCTCATCCACCGCCACCCGCATATCTACGGCGACGTGAAGGTGAAGGACGACGAAGAGGTGAAGGCCAACTGGGAGAAGATCAAGCTGGCCGAGAAGGCCAAGGATGGGACGAAAGAGAAGAGCGTATTGGAAGGCGTGCCCCGTGGATTGCCTTCATTGGTGAAGGCGATCCGCATCCAAGACAAGGCCCGCGGAGTAGGCTTCGACTGGGACCACCGTGACCAGGTCTGGGAGAAGGTGAACGAGGAACTGGCCGAACTGAAGCATGAGGTGGACACGGCTTCATCCAAGCAAGCAGATGAACTCGGCGACGTGCTCTTCAGCATCGTCAACTACGCACGCTTCCTGAACATCGATCCGGATGAGGCCCTTGAGCGCACCAACCGCAAGTTCATCCAACGCTTCCAATACCTCGAACGCGAAAGCGCCAAGGATGGCAAGAAGATGGGGGAGATGACGCTGGAGGAGATGGATAAGTATTGGGAGAAGGCCAAGGAAGCATAAGCCGTTGTGCCAAGCGCCGGGTCGGCGTTCATGCACGTCATAACCCTCGACGGGTCACGGATCGTGATGGCCAACGCAGGACGTTGGAAGAGCCCCTGAACAACGGACCTTTGCGCCCCGAAATGAGAACCGTACGCGCGACCGCTTTGCTCGCAGGCTTGAGCCTCAGCCTTGCGGCGCTCGCGCAATGCGGACCGGTGATCAGCACCTTCCCGTACGCCGAAGGGTTCGAAAGCGATCCGGCCTGGACCAGCGGCGGCGCTGGCAATGACTGGGCGTGGGGAACACCGGCGCATCCGCAGATCAGCACTGCCGGCGAAGGCAGCAAGAGCTGGTGTGTCGGTGGCCTCACCGGGCAGTTCTACGAGTTCGATGCCCAGAGCTGGTTGATGAGCCCGTGCTTCGACTTCACCACGTTGGACAACCCGTGGGTCTCCTTCCTGATCTTCTGGGAGGTTGAGCGCACGTACGATGGCATGGTGCTGCAGTACTCGTTGGACCAAGGCAACTCATGGGATAACGTCGGGGCGTACAACGATCCGGAGGACTGTTACACGCAGAACTGGTACAATACGAGCAGCATCATCAACTTGGACGAGGCGAGCCCGCAGCACGGTTGGAGCGGACGCCAAGGCACGACTTCCGGCAGTTGCCAAGGCGGCCAAGGCAGTGGGGGCTGGATCACGGCGTCGCATTGCCTGGCCGATCTGGCGAATGAGCCGAGCGTGCGGTTCCGCTTCCTCTTCGGCTCGGGCAGTACATGCAACAATTTTGACGGCATCGCCATCGATGACGTCTTCATCGGGGGACCTCCACCACCGGAAGTAGAGACCTCCTACGAATGCGATGGGTCTTCGATCGCATTTTCGGCCGTTGCCCCCTGCGCCGATCAGATCCTGTGGGATTTCGGGGATCCGGATTCCGGCCTTGCGAATTCCGGCAGTGGGTCGGCCGTTGCGCACATCTACATGCTCGCGGGAACTTATACCGTCACGGTGACCGTGCTGCTTCCTTGCGGTCCGGCATACACCGAAACATTGAGTGTATCGGTGCTCGGTGTCTCGATCATCACGACCAACGCGACCTGTTCTCAATCAAATGGGGCGCTCGAAGCTGTCGTGAACGGGAGCAACGGCCCCTTCGTGTTCGATTGGCAGCCGGGTGGAGGAACGAACGCCTTGTTCGATGGCCTCGCTCCGGGAGATTATTCACTCACCGTGAGCGGAACGGACATGTGCCCGGCCACCGCTTCTGGCACCGTCCAGAACGAGGGGGCCACGCTTCAAGTGGATGTGTCGCACACCGATGTCTCCTGCAACGGGCTGAGTGATGGAACGGCCACAGCTGAAGTCTTGGGGAGTGCGGCATCGGCGTTCGATTGGTCGCCGACAGGAGGAGACCAGGCCGAGGCGACGGGCCTTTCCGCAGGAGACTATACCGTGACCGTGACCGGCGACAACGGATGTGATGTCACCATGTCCGTTACGATCGATCAGCCCGATGGACTCGTGGTAGTGCCCGGCATGGATGTAAGCTTGTGTGCCGGAGCTACGGTTACCCTTGACGCTGAGGTAAGCGGTGGGGTAGGTCCTTACGAACTCGCTTGGTCCCCGGTCGGTCCGGATGTTTCACCAGAAGTGACCACCGTGTACAGCCTGACGGCCACCGACGCGAATGGCTGCGTATCGAACACGGCGGACATCGCAGTGAACGTCAATGCCGCGATCGTGCCGACCCTGTCGGTGGACGAACCGAGCGGGTGTTCCACCCACTGCGTTCAGTTCACTGCGGGGCCGATGGGCATGAGCTCGTACGATTTCGACTATGGGGATGGCGATGTCGGCACGGATCCGTCACATTGCTACGTGCGGCCGGGTTTGTTCGATGTGACGATCACGGTTACCGATGATCTCGGTTGTTCGGGAGCATCCGTCTTCTCAGACCTGGTCGAAGCACTGCCGCGACCGACGGCGGGATTCAGCGCGCCCGCGACGATCATCGTCACCGATAACCCATTGCAGCTGGTGGATGAGTCTTCGGGCGGTACTCATTGGGAATGGGACTTCGACGGTGCGGATGGCGAAGACACGTTGCGATTTCCGCTCATCAGCTTTCCCGATATCGGTTGCTATACGCTGAGCCAGGTCGTGACCAATGACATCGGTTGCTCCGACACGGCCACCGCTGAGGTGTGCATGGAGAACGAGTATACCCTCTTCGCGCCGAACGCTTTCACCCCGAACGGCGATGGCTTCAATGAGCTATTCAGGCTTGTGAGCAGCGTGCGCTCACCGGTGTTCTTCTCGTTCCGCGTCTTTGATCGCTGGGGCCTGGAAGTGTTCATGACAAGCGACCCGAACCAAGGCTGGACCGGTGAGACGGCGGACAACGGCATTTACGCGTGGAACGTGGAACTGCGTGACTCTGAGAACAAGCTCCGGAAGGCCTCAGGCCATGTAGTGCTGATCCGCTGAGCCCCCGATCATCACGCGAGCTTCTTCAGTTCGGCGTACACCCGGTGCATCGGCAGGCCCATCACCGTGTAGAAGCTGCCCTCGATGCGCTCAACAGCCGTGTATCCGATCCAATCCTGTACCCCGTAAGCCCCGGCCTTGTCCAAGGGCTTGTGCACACGCACGTAGTAGGCGATCTCTTCTTCCGACAGTTCCCGGAAGCGCACCACGGCGATGTCCGCGAAGCTCACGAGCCGGTCCTCAGTGCGAAGACAGACCCCTGTGATCACGCGATGATCCCGGCCGCTCAGGATCCCGAGCATGCGGCGGGCATCGGCATCGTCCACCGGCTTGTTCAGCAGGTGATCATCGATGAGTACGGTGGTGTCCGCGGTGACCAATACCTGGTCCCTTGCGAGCGTACCCTTCCACGCCCCGGCTTTCTTGCGTGCCAAGTGCTCGGCCACTTCATCATCCGGCATGCCTGGAGGAGGCGTCTCGTCGACGTCAACGCTCGTGATCTCCACAGGAAGGTCGAGCCCTTGCAAGAGCTGCCTGCGGCGCGGGGAAGCCGAGGCCAGTACTAATCGCCAATGGAGGGGAGCCGGGCCGGATTCCATATTGTCAGTTGCATCAGGAAGGCGTAACAGATCGCGATCACCATGGCGACCTTCACGAGCGCACCGGCCGTGTTGTACTCACGTCGCGACATCGCGTTGTAGGTGAAGCCGGCCGAGATCAGGAGCGGAGCGAGCACTAGCAAGCCGATGTACCAGTAACTGATGCGGTCATGCAGCAATGCCATGCGCGCGTACAGCACGCACACGAGCAGCAGCGCCATGTACAGCAGTGCGATGGCCTTGCCCCAGCGCAGGCCCAGCACGATCGGGACGGTCCTGCAGCCGTCGGCCTTGTCGCCTTTCACGTCGGCGAGGTCTTTCTGCAGTTCACGCACCAAGGTCGCCAAGAACGCGAACACGCCGAAGCCCAGGATCCACAGCCACGGCTCGTTGAAATCGATGACCACTTTCACCTTTTCCCCGGCCATGTTCACCAACCAGTTGTCCCGTGGATAAGTGTTGCTCAGGGCTGTCACTTCGTACAAACCGACCGTGATCGGCACCAGCGCGCTTAGGAAAGCCACTGTGCCATTGCCGATGAGGAAGGTGCGCTTCAACCGCACACTGTAGTACCAGAGCGCGCCCACGGCGAAGACCGGGATAACGGCCCACCTCAATTGCCCGCTGCGCCAAGCGACGAACACCCCGATCACGAGCCCCAGACCGCTGAGCACGAGGTGGCCTACCATCGCCACGCGGCGTTTCACGGTGCGCCCCACGATCAGCTCGTCCGGTTTGTTCACCCGGTCGATCCGCGTATCGAAGTAATCGTTGATGACGTTCCCGCCAGCGGCGATCAGGATCGTGCTCAGCACCAGCAGCCAGAAGTGCATCCCGCTGAAGGCGTGGAGCAAACGGTTCCCCGGGATCTCGGGAATGATCGTCTCGTCCGGAACCACGCTCGTGCTCTGGATGGCCGCGCTCGTGTAGTCCAGCCAAGCACCGACCACCCCATAGCGCATGGCCACCATGGTGAGCACCATGATGAGCAGGTTCAACGGGCGTGTGAGCTTGAGGAAGGCGAGCATCTTACCAAGTGTGCGCCTTCGCTGTTAGCCACTTGTCCTGGACTTTCATCGCTTGTTCCAGCAGGTCACGCACACAGCCCATCCCGCCCGGCTTGTGGCTGACGTAACGGCTGATCGCCTTCACCTCTTCCGCGGCATCGGCCGGGCAGCAAGGCAGTGCCACGCGTGCCATGATCCGGAGATCCGGGATGTCGTCGCCCATATAGGCGGTGCGCGAAGGATCGAGCCCGGCGGCGATGAGTTCGTCCAGTTTCGCGCTTTTATCGAACACGTGGTAGAAATACTCCTTCACGCCCAGCCGTTGGAAGCTCTGCTCCACACCATCGCTCTTGCCACCGGTGATGATCACGATGCGCATGCCTTCCTTCATCGCGTGTTGCACGGCATACGCGTCGCGGCTGTGGAAGGTGCGCACAGGGTCAAGGCCGGGATAGAGCAGTACGCGGTTGTCCGTGAAGACCCCGTCCACATCGAACATGAAGGTGTCGATGTCAGCGAGCAGTTCCTTGTACGTCTTCAATGCCATCGGTCGGGTGGCCGTACGCCTTGAGGATCATTCGGGAGAGGTCGGCGTAAGCGCGGCGAAGGTCGGGTTCGTCCGCCAACTGATCGAGATGTTCACGTATGGACCGCGTATCGCCTCGCCGGGCCGGGCCGGTCAGGGCGTGCTCAGGGCCGATCGTGCTCACGTTCGCCGCCGTGGTGCGCCAAAGCGGCATCAACAGATCCGGTGGCAAGTTCTCTTGTTTCAACAGGCGTTGCGCCTCCCGCACGAGGAACACGGGCAAATTGCTGGTGATCACAGCCGCCAAGTGCATCTTTTGCCGTTGCGCGTGGGTCAATTGCAGCACGCTCCCGCTGATGGAGCGCGCCAGTCTCAGGACCGTCTCGCGGGCTTGTGCCGTGTTGCCGTCCACCATCAATGGGATGTCCGAAAGGTCCGTGGGAGCGCCGTGGCTGAGGGTTTGCACCGGCCAAAGGACACCACGGTGCTCGTGCGGGGCCAGCACGTCCATGTCCACAGCGCCAGCCGTGTGCATGACAAGGCCGTTCGAAGGCCTCAAGCGACCGCTCATCTCGGCGATGGCATCATCACTCGTGGCGATGACGGCAACCTCCGCTTCCGGCCAGTCCTGGTTCCAACGGACCAAGGGGCATTCCAGGAAGCGCGACATGTCCGCCAGCTTCTGTGGATCGCGCCCGGTGATGCCGACAATGGAGTGGCCCGCCTTGCGCATGGCGTGGCCCAAATGATAGGCCATTCGGCCTGTCCCGATCAAGAGGATATTCATGTGCTTGCGCGTTTCACCCGCTGCCACACCGCCATGCCCGTGCCCAGCGCCATCAGCACGCAGCCGATCCACAGGATGTTGATGCCCGGGAAGATGATCGCCTGCATGATCACGAATTCGCGCTCGTACACGTTGATCCCGAGCTGGCTCCCTTTCACGCTGGCGAGGTCCACCTTCATGCGCAACGCAGGGATCTCAAAACCTTTGCTGCCCACCGGCTGGTCGAAGCGGTACACGATCACCGGACGCGCCTCGAACCAGCGTGTAGGATCATACAGGTCGCGCACTTTCAATACGGGGGCATAGGCCACGTACTCAGGACCGAGCTTGCGCACGATCACACTGTCGCGCACGGTGCGCACGCTGTCCACCACGATCACACAGGTCGGGGTGATGATGGTGTCGCCCACGTTCTTCTCGTAGAGGCGCGCAGGCATGAAGTCCGTGCTGTCTTCCGGGTCGAGCTTCGCGTAGCGTATGTGGGTATAGAGATCCTTGTGGGCCCAATGGCGGGTGCTCGGCTCGGCCACGTTGCCGAAGCGCGGGTTCAGTTGCACGAAGGGTTCCAGCGAGAACTCCTTCGTGCCAGCGGTGGTGCTGCTCCACACGGCCGAATGCCAGAATATGCTGTGCGCCGCGCTGTCCAAGGGGAACCAGTGATCGGGCTGGTCGAGGTGAAAGCTGGTGCCAGCGACGTGGTCGTCTTTCGCGATGAAGATGGAATTGCGCACGCGCACCGTATCGCCCTTGCTGAAGTGCCGGGGCTCGGCCTTCAGGTAGTCCATGTCGAAATGCAGGTTCACGCCGTCCTTGCGCGAATCCGTGTACGTGACGAAGTGCTCACCGATGGGCACGGTATCGCCCTTGTACAGGAGCATTTCCTCATTGTCGTTGAAGTCGTTGCTCAGGCTGCTCAGGAGTGGCCCCTTCACGTTACGGCTGATCGGCTCTTGACGGCTCGTGCTGATCGTCGCGCCCAAGAGCACCAGTGCGAAGCCGACATGTGCCACGCTCGGTCCAGCGTTCTTCAGCGAGCCTTTGAGCACTTTGAACAGGTACACGCTGTTGGCCAGTGCCGCGAACGCGGTGGCGAAGATCAGCGCGATCAGGGTGGCTTCTATCCACTGGAATTCCAGTAGCCGGACGAGCAGCCCGGTGATGACCGCCGCACCGATGATCGAGATCGCCAGTTCACGCCAGAAGCGGCGCATGTCCGTGTTCTTGTAGCGCAGGTATTGGCCCACCCCAACGAGCAGGGAGACGATGAACGCGAATGGGATCTGCCACTTGTTGTAGTGGGGGATGGGTTCCACCGGTGGTGCGCGTTTCACGGAATCACCGAGCGTTTCCAGCAGCAGGTTGTACACGGGGATCGAGGTGGTCCACGTGATCTGCACCGCGCTCAACAGCAGCACCAACGAGCCGATGAATAGCCAGAACTCCCGACTGGTCCCGTCCTCTTCGGCGGTGTCCTTGAATTCGGTGCGCGTGAAGTAGGCCACGAGCGTCATGGCCAAGGTGAGCAGCCCGAAGATCACGATCGCTGTCGGCAGTTTGTCCAGCACGTATCCTGCTACCAACAGACCTATGCCGAGCACGAGGTAGTAAAGTCGCAATTGCTTGTCGCGGTTCAGCATCACTGTGCTGAGCGTGACGAACGTGAGGATGAGCACCAGCAGGCCGGGCAACATTCCTTCGCCGGTGAAGCTGTGAACGCTCGTGTCACCGAGCACGCCGCTGCGGGTGAGGAAGGTGCTGTAGAGCACGAGCAGCCAGGTGCCCATGGCCAGGAGGAGCGTGGTGAAGAGCGAAGTTTCCTTTCGCTTGTTGATGAGCATCAAATGCCCGGTGCCCACGAGTACGATCCACGGCACCAGCGATCCGTTCTCCACGGGGTCCCACGCCCAGAAACCGCCGAAGCTCAAGGCCTCGTAGGCCCACGCGCCGCCCATCAACACGCCGGTGCCCAGCACCATGATGCCGAAGAAGGTCCACGGCAGGGCAGGGGTCATCCAGTCTTTCAGGCGGTTCTTCCAGAGGCCGGCAATGGCGTAAGCGAAGGGTACCAGTGTGGCCGCGAAGCCCAGGAAGAGCGTGGGCGGATGGATCACCATCCAGTAGTTCTGCAACAGGGGGTTCAGGCCACGGCCATCCTTGAACTGCTCGATCTTCGAGAGATAGTCCGGCACCTTCGTCCATGGCATGGCCTGGTTTTCGGGCAGCTCACGGATCAACAGGAATGGACTGCTGCCGATGCGGACATCCCCGATGTACACGCCCAGCAGCATCGATGCGAGGAAGACCTGCGTAAGCGCGAACACCGTCAGCACCGGGCCTTCCCACTCCTTCGCGCGCCAGATGAGGATGTTCCCCAGCACCACGTTCCAGAAGGTGAACAGCAGGAACGAGCCTTCCTGTCCTTCCCAGAAACAGCTGGCGATGTACTGCAAGGGCATGGCCGAGTTGCTGTGCTTCCACACATAGTCGAACTCGAACCAGTGATTGAAGAGCATCACGAACAGCGTGACGATGATGCCCAGCACGGACGCGGTGTGCAAGCGGAAGAAGAGACGCCCCAATGAGCGCCAGCCGTCTTCCCCCTTCAAGGTGTGCAGCAAATAGCCGACACCCGCGAAAACGGCGCTGACGAAGGAGATCAGCGCAAGCCAGTGGCCCAACTGTCCCGCGAAAGTGTGTTCTCCGATGTACTCGATCTCAGGCAAAGCAGTTGGTCGGCCTCAGCCAGTGATCCTGTTCTCCTCGTTGTACTTGCTCGGGCACTTCAGCAGCATGTCCTTGGCGTGGAAGGTGCCGTCCTTGCCCATGGAGCCGATGAGCACCACGCGCTCGCTACGGTCGAGGTCGTTCGGTTTGGGCATCGCCAGTTTCACCCGGCAGTTTCGGCCATCGAGGTCGTTGATGGAGAACTCCGTCAAGCTGGAATTCACGCTAGGCTCGTACACCACGGGCTGCGAGCGGTCCAAGGTGCCGACGACGTGGAACTCTTCGCCCGGTTCCGCCGCTGCTTGCGAAACGTTCGCGTAGGTGCTGCTGTCCATCATGGAACCCACCAGCATGGCCACGGCAACGGCGATGATCACGATGGCGATAATGTGGCTGCGTTTCATGGCTGCGTTCAGCGCTTGTTCATGTCCTTTTCCAAACGGCTCACCTTGCGGTCCATCATGAACATCCACGCGGCGAGCCCGGTGATGAGCACCGCCACCACCGCTACGACCGTGTTGATCTTCCCGCTCTTGTACATGGTTTCCACGAGCCAGCTTTCCTGGCCTTGCTGCGCGAAGGTAGCCGCGCTGAAAAGGCTCGCGGAGATGAACATCAAGGCCCTACTGATCGTTCGCATCGGAAAGTCGGTGTTGAAGGCGTAGTAGCCGGTTGCGCAGGTCATACATCCAGACGCCAAGCAGGATCCAGCCCAGGCAGGCGGGGTAAAAGACCGGGGCCAGACGTTTGTCGATATCGTATTTGCTGAAGGCAGGATTGCCTCCGTTGCCGGGGTGCAGTGAGTCGTTCAGTCGTGGTAGCACGAATAGGAACAACAGCATGAACGAGAAAGCAAAAACACTGTAGATGGCGGCCAGACGGGCGCGTTTGGCAGGCTCTGGAACGCTGCCCCGAAGGACCAAGTAGGCCAAATAGATGAGCATGGTCGCCGCCGAGCCGTTCAGTTTTGGGTCGCTCGTCCACCATGTTTCCCAAGTAACCCTTGCCCAGAGCGAACCGGTTATCAATCCCAGAGTGGCGAACGCGAGGCCGACCTGTACCGCAACCGCCGCCGATCTGTCAGCATCCGGATCGTTCTTTCTTAGAACGACCACGCTTTTCCATACTCCGATACTCAGCAGCACAACCATGGTGAACCACATGGGCACATGGAAGAAGAGGTTGCGTATGCTTTCGTTCAGGATGTCACGGTTGGGGAATTCCAAGATCGCCAGACGAAGGGATTTGCCCGTTACGCAGTTCTGTGTTGCGATCCCCGCCCCACGGCCTTCGGTGAAAAAAGCCCCGAAGCGCTCCAATAGGCCATCGCGCTCGGAGAACACCGCCAGATCGCTCATTTCGGAGCGCAACCCTGAGGGTACAGTGAATTGGACACGCAGATGATCGTCCGCAATAGCGGCCACGGAAGTCGCACAAACACGTTGGCTGTCGTTCTCGATCCAGACCTGTGCCCCGCTCTTGATGAAGTGGGTGCCATAGCCCCAGACATCCACTTCAACAGGGCCCGGAGCGATGCGCGAAACAGAGGTTTGGACGATGGCCGGACGAAGAGGCGTGCGCAGACCGACGATCACAACGTACAGCAACAACAGCGTTGCCAACACCTTCCACCAGAGGCCCTTCATCAGTCGCGCCAAAGGTAGGGGAAGAGAATGGCGGACAAGGCCACAGCGAGCACGTCGATGGCCAGCACGGCGAGGAGGTAATTCCCTGCTACGGACCACGCCACACCATCCAACGCCAGCTTGCTCGCGCGAAGGGTGGCGAGCAGCATCGGCAGCACGATCGGGAAGCCCAGGATCGCCATCAATCCGAGGCCACTCCCGGCGCGCGCCGCGATGGCCGCGATGAGCGTGAGCGCACAAGCGAAACCGATGGAACCGAGCAGCACCGAGCAGAAGAACAGACCAATGTCCGCTTCTGCAAGGACGCGATCACCGATGAAGAGCGTGTAGGCCGCGAGACTGACGACTCCCAGCGCCACCATCGTCCCGGCGTTGTAGAGCGTGCGCGCCAGCACCACGTTGCGCGGGTGGGCCAAGGTGTGCAGGTAGATCTGCCGTCCGCCTTCTTCCCGCTGGAAGGAACGCCCCAATGCATTGAACGCCGCGAACAGCACGATGATCCAGAACAGCGCGTTCCACGTCGCAACTGTGTTGAGCTGCTTCACGCCGAGGTAGCAGGTGTACACCGTGCTCACCACGTATAGCGCCATGCTGCCCCACGCGTGCTTCTGTCGGCGGTCCAAGCGCCATTCCAGTTGCAGCAAAGAAGCGATCTCGTTGCGGTCCACGGCCGCGAAAGTACCCGCAGGAAGTCAGTTGGCAGGAGCAGGGACAGGAGCAAGGCAAGTGCAGGATCGCAGAAGTCCTGGGCCTGCCGATTGCCCCTGTTCCTGCCTACTTCTTTTTTTTCTTCGCCTTCACCTCCACGGCGCTCGCGTTGTACACGAAGTACAGGTCCACGAAGGGACGCATCAGGATCGGCTGCTTCTTGTTCTTTTCCACGGGGATGATCAGCAACACCTTGTCATCCCACTTCGCCCCGACGAAGGCTTTGTATTTCTTGAATTTCGGCAGGAGCTTCTGGCGCTCCTCGAAACTGTCGATGCCATCGGGCCAGTTGCGGTCCGTGCTGCGGAACACCACCGCGTCGATCTCCGGTTGGCTGAGGCCGCGGTCCGCCAGTGCCTTCAAGCCCACACTGTCCCGGCCGAGGTCGTAGGTGGCGTACAGGTCTTCGGGGATCAGGATCCTTGCGGTGGCCAGGTTCTTCCACTTCGGGCCCCGGCTGATCTCCGGGCGCTGCCGCCCCGTGTTCACATCGGCGATCGCGCCTTCCGGCACCAGCAGGTAGAAGTCGCTCAACGGGCGCATCTCTTCGGGCATGTGGATGTTCTCCCGCGCCGGCACCATGATGATGGTCTTCGTCACACTGTCTTCCGGGTAGCTGGCCACCCGGAAGCACGCGTAGTTCTGGATGTACGGTTGGTTCTCCGAGCGCAGGCTGTCCGTTTTGATCCCGGCGGGCCAATGTTCCGAGTCACCGTATTGCAGCACTTGCGCCATCTGCTCGGCTGTAACGCCGGACGCCTGCAGCGCCGCTTCAGCTCCACGGCTCTTGCGCACGGGCTCGGGGTTGTCCAGGATCCGCGCATCGGAGATCTTCACTTGTTGCTGTTGGGCAGCTACGGACAGCGCGAAGAACAGGAGGAGGTACAGGGTAGGGGCACGCATGACGGGTGGCCTCATACGCAGGAGGCTCGGCGAAAGGTACCCGCGCACTCCAAGGTGCTGCTATTGGTGCGCGAAAGAGTTGTTAACCCGTGTGGATGACGGTAGGCATGATGCGGGCGGAACAGGGCAACCCGATCCTGCGCACTGAGGGATCAGCGGTTCACACCGGTGTGTACCCACGATAACTTCGCCGCCGGTTCCAGAGCATGGTCCCGGGAACCATTCCCGCTCCGGCTTGTTCCCTCCGCATGAAACAACAACTCGCTAAGCTGTTCTCCATCATCCTGATGGCCTGTGGGCATGGCCGTGGAAATGCCGTTTACGCCCAGCAACCCATTGAACCTTTCCACGCGCTCTCAGCAACGGACATCAATGGGAAGCCGTTCTCGTTCGCCCAGCTGAAAGGCCACAAGGTGATCGTGGTGAACACCGCGAGCGAGTGCGGCTACACTCCGCAGTACAAGCAATTGCAGGAGCTGTATGCCAAGTACAAGGAAAAGGGTCTCATCATCGTCGGATTCCCCAGTAACGATTTCGGCAACCAGGAACCGGGAGGTGAGAAGTCCATCGCCGCTTTCTGCGAGAAGAACTACGGAGTCACCTTTCCCATGATGGGCAAGGTGATCACCAAGGGCGAAGGTCAGCACCCGGTGTACCAGTGGCTCACCCAGAAAGCCAAGAACGGCGCGTCCGACAGCGTGGTGAAGTGGAATTTCGGCAAGTACCTCGTCAACGAGGACGGCTCCCTGCACACCATGCTCGCCTCGGCCGTGGATCCCCTCAGCGACCAAGTGCTGAATTGGCTCGACGGTAAGAAATGATGGACAACGCTGTCGACATCCTTTGCATTACCGCACATCCGGATGATGTGGAGATCTCCTGCGCGGGAACGGTACTGAAGCATGTGGCGGCTGGGAAGCGCGTAGGGCTCGTCGAACTGACCGCCGGGGAGCTCGGCACCCGCGGAACGCCCGCTATCCGTGCCCAAGAAGCTGAAGATGGGCGCAAGGTGCTCGGTGCCCTGTTCCGCTACCAGCTCGGGCTTTCTGACGGCTTCTTCCGGGCCGATGAGGAAAGCCTGCGCAAGGTGATCGTCGCCATCCGCGCCCACACCCCGCGCGTGCTGATCACCAATGCGGTGCGCGATCGCCACCCGGACCACGGCCGTGCCGCCGCTCTCGTGGCCGAGGCCGCGTTTCTCAGCGGTCTGCGGCGTATCTCCACCGTACAGGAAGGCCGCGAACAAGCTCCTTGGCGCCCGGTCACCGTGCTGCATGCCATCCAGGACCGGTGGATCGATCCGCACATCGTCGTGGATATTACCGAACACTGGGATCAGAAACGAGCGGCACTAGCCTGTTTCAAAAGCCAGTTCCACGATCCGGCCAGTACGGAGCCCGTCTCGCCGATCAGCGTGCCTGAATTCCTGCCTACGCTGGAGGGCCGCTCCCGCGACATGGGCCGCACGATCGGTGTGCCGTTCGGTGAGGGATTCACCTGCGCACGGCCACCCGGCGTGCAGGACGTCACATCACTCTTTTGAGCGTATCGCTCCGTTATCACATCAGCCTATGCACGTAGCCAATTCCAACTGGACCCTTCCACCATCGCTCCCCGATGACCCCAAGCGGCTGTGCATCGTGGAGGTTCATCACACCCGCATCAACCGCCGACGCTTTGAGCTGCTCCATTGGGCGCGCTCGGACTGGAAGTTCCAAGACAATACCACACTGAGCAACCAAGCGCAGGTGTTGCGCTGGGCCTACCTGGATCTGTGAGCGGTGCTTACTGCCCGCTACTGTTCTTGCGCAACACGAGCACTTGACCACCTTGCGGCCCCGTGCACTTTCCGGTGCCGATGAAGCCGCCGTCCGGCATGAGCAACAGATCACGGAGCCGGTCCGTGCGTTCCAGGGGATAGGTGCGTTCCCAGAGGAAGTTGCCGGTGCTGTTGGCGCGGATGGTGAGGGCGTTGGAACGGTGGTCGAGCATGTTCTCGCCAGCGAAAAGCAGATCGTTGTTGGTCGCTTGCGCCACGGTCCAGCCTTGGCGGTCGCGGAGCGCATCGCCATAGGCGGCGCTCCAGAGCATATCGCCGGTCAGGTTGATGGCCATGGCGAACACATGCCGGAAATGGTCGCCTTGTGCGGTGGTATCGCTGAGCGGGAACGTATCCGTATATCCGGTCCAAACGAAGGAGCCGTCGTTGCGCCGGATCACATCAACCGCTGCATCATCCGCCAAGCTGCCGCCCCAGATGCGCTGCCACTGCTGGGTCCCATCAAGGTCCGTGCGGATGGCGATCGCGTTCTTGTCGATCAGCGTCACCGGAAGGCCAGTGATCAACGTGTCCTTCGTGTAGTGTTTGACCCCGACGGCGACCAATCCGGCCTCATCGTGCGCGATGCCGTTGGCCTGGTCATCGGCTGGCGTTCCATAGTGGTCCTGCCACACAAGCCCACCTGTCGCATTGAACCGGGCTAGCAGCGCATCGCTGTCCGCACTTTGGCGCCACACACCGCCGGCCGCATAACCATCGTCCAGCGCGTCAACGCACAAGAATTGTTCTTCGCCACCAGGGTCGGCGCTGGTCCATGACCACACGGTGCTGCCCGCTGCGGTCACCTTCAGCAACAAGGCGTCGTGATCGCTACGGCCTGTCGGTATGATCGACCCGCTGATCACGATGTCGCCGTCCGCCGCCCGCACGGCGCTCTGCGGAAAGGCCGCGCCCGGCAATGGTATATCGATCGTTACCGGGTTCGTGCCGGTGAGCGAGGTGCGCAGCAACTGGATGCCGTAGCCGTAGCCTCCGCGGTAATGCCGCACCACGGAGGTGATCGCCTGATCGTCCACCAGCACGGCAACCCCCTCTTCGTACTTGCCCGCACCATAGTTCCCTTGGAAGCTTTGTGCGCTACCGGCAGTGGAAAGCAAGAGCGCCACGCCCACACCAAAGCTTTGGCGGGCACAGCAGGGAAAGGAACCTTGGATCATGCGTTGTTCGCCACAGCGCGTTTAGCGTGTTCGGGCTGCGCGACGGCGAGGCGCAAGCTATGCCCGGCGACATGGTGGCTTGGTGCCCGACCGGTGCAAAAAGATCAACCATCCCGGTTTCGTTGTGAGGGGGCGTTCGCCCGCGGGGAAAGTCGCTCATCCTCGTATCAACCGACCACCGTTCGCCACAGATCGCGGAGTCGTGCGATGTCGGATGTGTCCGGGCACAGGTCTTTCAGCCGCACTTGGTGTCGTCGGGAGAACACTGCCCATTGGTACACCACGCTGGCCGTGTACGCCAACGAGGCGGTAAGTGCCGCGCCTTTCAATCCCCAGTGGGGGATCGCCCACCAGGCCAAGGCCGCCGTTATGAGCATACCCAAGCCCGAGCCGATCAGGTTATGGCGGTTCTGTCCCTTCCCGCTGAAATAATGGCTGAACGCTTGCGAGGCCGACATGCTGATGATGCCGGGTGCCAATAGCAGCACGATGGGCCGCAGACCGGTGATGTCCTCCCCGAACGCCAGTTGGAAGACCGCATCGGGAAGGATCCCGAGCACGCCCACTACAAGAAGGGCGAATGCGATAGCCACCTTGGCCGTCAGCAGTGTGAGCCTCCGTTGCTGGGCCACTTCATCCGAATTGCTCACCCGGCTCACGAGCACCATGCCCAGGCTTCGCGGCGCGATCCATGCGCTTTCCGCCAGTTGGGTGCCCACGCTGTACACGCCGAGCGCCGCCCGGCCCAGTACATGCTCGATGATCCAATACGCCAAACGGTAGTTGAGCAGCTGCAGCCCGTTGGCCCCTTGCACCCAAAGGCCCTGCCGCAGCATCACGCGCCCCACGTCCTCCGGACCTCCGGACCTTATCGGTGCACGGCGGTCGATCGCGAGCGCACTGAGCAGCAAGGTGAGGCCGAACGCCGCATAGCTCGCTTGGATGTACGCCATGGCATCCACTTCCTTCCGTGTGTAGAGCAGAACGGCGAAAACAGCCAGCAGCACCGCCGCATGTACGGTGCTGATCGCGTTGTGTTGTGCGATGCGCTGCTGTCCGAGCAGAACGCCGAAATGCACCCCATACACCGCTTGGATGAAAGCCAGCACGCAAACATGCGCCTCATATCCCCGGGGTACCAAGGTGAATGATAGCAACACCACCCACGCGAGCGATGCGCTCACCACCGCCCATGCGTATGCCGGTCGGACCAGACGGCCGAGCGGGATACGTGGTACGAGGTAGACCAAGGCTCCGCCTCCGATCAGGTTCGCAGGCAACAATACCAAGGTGATCCCGAGCACGACCAGGCCGATCGTGCCCAATCCTTCCGCCCCCAGCGCGTGGCCCGCGAGCACCATCACCAGCAGGTTCATGGCGGTTACGAACACACGCGCGAGAACGGTGCCGGTGGCCTGCTTCAGCATCGGTCAATCGTCATCATCATCATCGCGGTCCCGTTCCCGTTCGGACTGCTTCGGCTTCATGCTGCGGCTCTTCCCTCCGGAACGCTTGGGACGGGCAGCCGCAGCGCCGGTTGACATCGGCCGTTTGCCATCTACCAATGTCAGTTCGCCCACCGCGCTTAACGTACCCATGCCGTGCGACCAGGCCGAGCCCTTCAGCGGGCCGATCGTCTTCACCAGTTCTTCCCGGAAGGAGGTTGGAGTCAACTCCGATACGCGCATGAAGGCCACACGCCAGCCTTCGGTGAGGCTGTTGTCACGTGCGGGCCGAAAAAGCTGCCCTTGGTGCATGAAGGGTGTTCCCGCTGGCCGGGAACTGCGCACGTCCGTTTTCACAGGGTTCAGCGCGTGCGCTGTCCAGGGCCCTTCGAGTGCCGGGGCGTGGTACACGTACAACGCGACATCCTCCCAAGGCGCTTTCGTTCCGAAAAGCCACCATCGGCCTTCGTGCTGGAAGATCGTCGGCGAGCGTAGTTCCTCATCGATCAGGCAGCGCACGAAGTCCAGTGCCTCGTTCGCGGTGTTCACTCGATAGAGATCCACCCGCCCCGCATCATTTTCTGGGATCACCAATAATTGGGCGTCGTATTCGAACAAGAAAGGGTGGGAGAGGACGGTGCCGGTGGAAAGCATCGTCCGCGACCGCTTCAACACATTGTCGCGCTTGGGTCGCAGGCGGCTGATGTCGCCTTTACCGGCCGCAGCGTCGTATTTTCCATACAGTACGTTCAGTTGGCCATCGGCCATGTAGCCGAACGGCGTCCTGCGCTGTTGGCCGGGGCTGGGTGCGGGCAGCCAGCGCACATTCAGGCTGGGTTTGGCATCGAGCAGAGAGGAGATGGGCTGGTACAACACACCGACATTCCATTCCTCATGCTGCGCCGCGTTGCGTTGGTTGTACGCGATGCGGTTGGTGTTGCATGTGAACAAGAATCCCAACAGGTCCATGTTGCTCGGCGCTTCGCGCACGGGAGCGTCGAAGGTGCTCGCGACCCCTTGCGACACGACGGTGCGACCCATCAAGACCTCCCGGCTGACTTGGGCCATCCAATCGGTGCTGCCGAGCATCACTTGGTCCAGATTCGCTGAGAGGGAATGGTCCACCGTGCGGAACCACCCTTTTCGGAGAACGGTCCCGGCGTCCAGTTTCTCGGTAAGGCGCTGGAGTGTGGCTCCGGTTACCGGATCACCCTCCATGATCTCCCAAAAGCCTGCGGGCCGGCCTCGGTAGTGGTCCTCATCGCCGTGGTGGTAGCTCCAGATGCCGTGGGTGGGCAAGGTCAGTATCTCCCCGTGCAGGATGTTGAAGCCGAAGCGCAAAAGGACATCCGGTGCGAAGCTCTTGATCGCCGCCAGGTCATCAGCCTCGAACCGTTGTGATGAAGAGGGGCCGACAGGACGGCACCGGAGGGTGGGTATTGTCCCGAGCACGCTGGTCAGATCATCCGGGGCGAGCGCTTTGGCACACAGGCGGTTCTTTTTGAACCAGCGGTACAATGCATGCCTCATGGCCGGCTTCCGTTTGTCGACGGCTACCCGGTCATGAACGATGATCACCACCGGATCCACACCGGGCACGCTGAGTACCCGCCGTATGCACTCCGCTTGCCAGTGCTGGAAAACAAGGCCGTTGCACAAGATGCCTACACGCAACCGTTCAGCCATGCTCGATCACGCGTTGGTAGAGTGCCATGAATCGTTCCCCCACGGCCTTCGCACTGAACCGTTCGTTCACCGTCCGGCGTATGGTGGCCGCATCATAGGCCCGCTGTTCAGTGACGCGGGCGATCATAGCCGATGTGAGCGCATGTTCATCACGCGGCTCGATGAGCACTCCGTTCTCTCCGGTGATAAAGGCTG
>Ga0075152_10000801_pt1 | contig 22894 bp, 31 predicted proteins | sample JI61114C2DNA_FD_70964 | JGI IMG/M metagenome (GOLD analysis project Ga0075152, IMG submission 70964) | Wastewater effluent complex algal communities from Wisconsin, to seasonally profile nutrient transformation and Carbon sequestration -... | ecosystem: Engineered > WWTP > Effluent > Algae...
TGTCTCCTTGTCTCCTTGTCTCCTTGGAATCTCCCTGATCGCTAGTGACAGTAGCTCCTTGAAGGTGAAGCTTTGAAGATAAAACAGAGTATGTTTCGAATGAATTCCAATTGACTTCGCGTGTTTCAGAACAACATAGCTACTTTTTCTGGTCAACAAATTGTCCAACGTACATGAACCGAGCTGACATAGATGATGTTTATTCGGCCCATCACCCACTCCCACCGAATTGATTCATCTGAACTCAGACTTTCGGAATTTGGGCCTTGAGTACTCATTATCATCAATTTCCGAGGACAAAGTCGGGTTCCACATATCAAACCATGTCGAACACCGATACCCTATTGATGGTGATGGATTTTTCTAGCATCTCTTTTTGACGATGAACCTTTCTTCTAAATTTCCGAGATAAAGTATTCAATTTTGGGCTTGTACCACTTCGCCATCCACCGAGCTTCCCTACCAATCATCAATACGCTCTTTCTCGAATTTTAACATCGCGAAACGAATACCAGCATACCAGCATTCCAAGTACTGCTGGTTGAACTTCGACGGAGAGATGGGTGGGTGGAAGTGAGTAGAGGAAGTTAGAGGAGGAATCAATACAATACAACTCGAATGCGTTGAATGAAAGGTCAATAACTGGAATGCAATATTGCAGAAGAATCAAAGTGATCGGCAGGAAAATGTCGCTGCTTCAGCGTTTATCATATCTGCGGGCACTCAAGATCTCTATGCTTGAAGCATTTCAAGTTTTGGAGGCGACGACGGATCCAGAGTATCGATTTTCAGTCAAAGTCATCATACGCTCTTGTTTGGATAGAAAAAGTGAACTGCACAACACCTCCATACGCAGCTATGAGGGCGTACGCTTGAGTATGCAACTTTGTCGACTTCTTAGTCTTCGAAAGAACCATACTTTTCATTATTTTCTGGTGCACTGAATATGAACAGGAAAGCGGATCCCACGGTGAACACCAACTAGGGAAGAGTTTGATGTTAAAGGCATAAGGGTTAACACACTAATGAACATAAATGCGATGAACTGATCAAGCGCACTTCACTTGCGCAGGAGCGAAGGTCAAGACCTCAGCTTCCTTGGGGATGGAGGTAAAGGCAGGCTGCTGCACCTCATCGACCTGGCCAATGACAACGAACTTGATTTGAGTCTTTTGTTTGCCCATTTGATTGCTAATTATTTACTGAGAAACGGGACGGGGAAGATAGGATTTAAAGGAAGACAAGTTTTTTTAAGGTTATCTTAAATTTATGACTTCCTTTTGAATCCTCTGTTTCTACTGAACGAACTGACATCCGATAAGTATTTATGATCGGTTACCGATATTCAAACCTGGCTCAGTAGTGACCTCGCTCAACGCAAAGACATAGCTTAATCTCACAGCGGACCAGGAAAAGTGTAAAACTCTAAATTGTTCGTCTGCCTTAATGACAGCCTCGGCTAAATATCAAAGGGGAGGAACGTTAACTGTGGGAGGGTACTAAGGCAAGTATGAACAATCGAGAACATTGACGTCTATCCAATCTCAGGAGACAGGCACGGGTGTGAGTGTGAGAACCTTTACTTCTTGAGGAACGTTCGTGAAAGTAGCTGGTTCGGCTTCGTCGACCTGGCCAATAACGACGAACTTGATTTGAGTTCTTTGCTTGGGGATTTTGGCTGTTTGTATTTTTCCGCTGGTTTGTGCAAGTGGCCCATATGAATTTAAAGGATCAGCAGGTCTTTTAAGGATAATCTTAAAAAAACTCGATATCCTATAATAATTGGGATAATGAACGAGAAGGCGAAAGGAGTCATCCTTAATCTTCTCAGTTACGGAGTTAAAGCTCAACCAAAAGTGGCATAGGCAGAAAGAGCAAGTGGGTAATGAGGACATTTCCAATCTGGTTCCCCAGCTGCCATTTCTCGCACATGTTCGATCATTTCTGCAGCTGGACCATTCTAAAACGAGGTTCTTTGAGGCTCTATTCATCACATGTGGTGGCTGCGTGTATAATTATAACATTTGGGGATGAATTGGTACGTTGATCTGATCCGTTGGATCCTTGTCCTGTTTTAATGCTTGACGAGACAATTACGGTTAGTGATAGTAGAAATGGCCAGGCTCAACTTCTCGCGACAAATCAGGTTCCTCGGCTCCGTCATCCAAGCCACAACCAAAACCAAGAAGTATGTATTCCAGTGGAACTCGGGGGAAAAGGTGCACGAGTTTAATTGCAACATTTTAACGAACTGCCATTCTCTTGGAGACAAGTGGGTGCAGGAGGGGACAGAATATGGCCAATGTGGATTTCGGAGGAACCATTAATCCGTTTACCTCTGCAAAATCCACGCTCCCGAAGCAAATCCGCTGCAGGCTCAGTTAGGCTATGAAAATACGGTATGAGCTTGAGAAAATTCGATGAAGTTCGTGATAGTATATTCTCATCGCCCGAACAAGCATCGAGCAGATTATTCGAATGCCTAATAAATGATCGGTTTGGCTCCTTGTCCAAGCTGATGCTTCCTCGATTTCTGAATGAACTTGATTGTAAGTTTCCTATGCTGTCGTATAATGTTTGCGTATCAATCAAGAGGTAACTGTCTGTACTTGCTGGTAATCGCACTGCTTACTTTCCTGGGAGCAACCGCAAGCAGTCATCGTCAACCATCGCATACTATCCCCGTGCATTAGCGCAACGAGGCAAGTGAGTCGCTCAGAAGCATCGACCTTTCGAATCGCTCACACCTTGCCATCTTCGAGTTTAACTTTGAGCAAACCCTTACGGCAAGTAACCCAAGACCTTACCTTCCCGTTTTTCTCCTCAAAACACTCCAGGCTGAAGCTTCACTAACTGAACTCAAAATTGAATTTGGCTATGGGTATGCTCCACCGTCAGTCGAGGAGATCCTGCCTAAAAGAGGGATCAAAATGGTGGCCGACTGCAACCTAACTCTACACACCTCTATGGCTCTTCAAGGAGCGTTCGGCATCAGTGCAGACCATGAAAAATATCGCATGTAGTTCCTGCTTGGTGATAAGAAGATGGTTTTATATGCTGACCCAAACGACTACTTCTGTACTGAGAATCTGAATGAGTTGGTGGAGATGTTACCATGCAAGGGTCACTCGGGAATTCTTTCTGCACTAAACTTTCGAAATGCATTCCAGGGGAAATATTTAGCAGCCGAATTCCACTTTCAGCGAACAAGCGAGACGAGTGTAAGGTACTCGGTGAAGTTAATGACGGAGTACAATCAGGACGAACCTTTCTTGAATCTTGTTCATAACAGACTGCAGAAGTGTGAGATATACGACCATTCCACCATAGTATCTAGTGATACAACCAGCGAGTTGGATACTCTCAGCAAGATAGTCTATGGAGAGAAGTTCATCCAGCCTTCAGAGAGGCACTCCGAGGAAAGAGAAGTGGGACTACTTCTTAATTCCAGGAGGGTCGTAGGTAAATGGTACGGCTTCTCATCTCAGCTGGTGCATTAAATCCAAGGAGCTCGAGATACCAAGTGTTTAACAATTTATACTCACTTCGAACGGGAATTCGTGCCTGAGGTTTAACACATCACCGTTGAACTTCTAAAGGAAAACGGAGAAACCCATCAGCTTGATTATAAGGTGTAAGTGCTTTCTCCAGAGCCTAATTGTCCCCATTAACTTCCCAAGCGCCATGTCATTAAGATATCCATCTTCTATCTTCGCGCCTTTCAGACTACTCGGCTGGTAATCCCCTACTTTAAAGTTATGAAGGGCTTCGAACATTACGAGACCATCGATAAAGGAGGAGAAGAATTTATGCCGGCTTTAGTCGTAGTAGACTTCGAAGACCTTCCTCAAAAGCTATACTATACTGAGAACGTAATGGACAGACTTCCCGAACCAGACTTCTCGCTCCCTTTTCACATAATTACGTTTACGATGGCCATCGCTGGATACTTCTGGGTGTCTCTTTGGCGCCACTATGTAAACGTAGTCGATGGGGAGTACGACAAGAGTAATTCGAATGCAAAAGTGGGTCAAATCAACACCGACCACCCTTCCAACCAAACTGCAAATAAAACCCAATGATTTATAGACACATTGTATAAAGTCGTATTAATTTCATATTTAGTGCAGGCAGGGATATGGAACAACAGTCCACCATCTATTCAGTTCCTGTTGGAGAAAGACAGCCTGGTGAGAGCTTCATCTATAGGAGTCCTCACAGCAAGGAGAAACTTGTGAAACCCCCTCCAGATATCCAAACTCTTCAAGATGTTTGGGCTGATAGCGTAAAGAAGTTCGCAGATAACAGGTACCTGGAAGACCTGACTTACCATCAGGTTGACCAGCAGACCAAGCGACTGGGCTCATGGCTTCAGCAACACAAAGTGGAATTGCTGTACATCCATTCAATCAACCGAGTGGAATGGCTACTTGTTGACATAGCTTGCATGCGTTACGGCATCGTGAGTGTGGCATTGTACGAGTCCTTTGGGAAATAATCCCTTGATAACATCATGACGTCAACCAAGGGTTCGCTGATGATGCAGTCGAAGAACGCTCTTAAGAATACCCTGAAGGCAAATCCCGACAGCCTGAAGAATATCCAGCATATTGTGTGCTTTGACGAAGTCGATGAGGCAACAATTAAAGAAGTCGCAGACCTAAACGTCCAGTTTTTGCCTTTTGCGAAGCTGCTGGACGAACAGCTAGATTTGCCTCAACCAAAGCTATCGCCCGAGCAGACCTTCTCAATTAACTTTACCAGTGGAACCACGGGAAAACCAAAGGGTGCTATTATATCTCATTACAACATCGTTAGCTGCTGGTTTGGGCTGAAGGACGATGTTCATTTTGAAGCAACCGATGTGCATCTGAGCTACCTGCCATTAGCACATACCTTCGAGCGACTGTTCAGCTTCTGGGTCATCGGAGCAGGAGCCAATGTGAGGTTTTACTCGGGGAACGCACAAGACCTTGTAAAGGATATGGCAAGGGTAAAGCCAACGATTATTCCTTTTGTACCGCGGCTGTTGAATAAATTCTATAGCATGCTCAAACCGTTGAGTCACGTCCCGAAGGAACTTGCTGAGGAGGCAATGAGGGTTAAGCGGGAAAATTGGTTAAAGGGAATTCCAACCTCTCCGTACGACGATACTGTCTTCAAACCAGTGCGAGATCTCTTCGGTGGCAGGCTCAGGCTCATCATATCGGGTGCAGCTCCTATTGCTATAGAAGTGCTGGAGTTCTTCATGGTGGTCTTGGGAATTGATATTCGAGAAGCCTACGGTCAAACAGAGGCCAACGCTGGTTGGTTTACTCAACTTGGCGAGAAGCATGCAGGACATGTGGGAGGCATCAGTCGATCAGCTGAATTTAAGTTTGTTGACATCCCTGAAATGGGTTACTATACGAACAAAGACCCACCAACAGGATAAATTTGTATCCGAAGTGATGCTAACTTCAAGGCCTATCTCAACGACGAAGTTAAAACCAAATAAACATTGGATTCGGAAGGATGGTTGCATACTGGCGATGTTGGCACACTGCTACCAAACGGAGCTTTGAAAATCATTGACCGCAAGAAGAACATCTACAAACTCAGCCAAGGCGAGTACATCGCTCCGGAGAAAATAGAGAATATTTACACCCGTCACCCCCTTGTTGCTGAAATCTACATGTACGGGGACTCATTGAAAAGCTTTAATGTCGCTGTGGTCACACCCAATAAGGACGAATTTCTAAAGTTCGTGAAGAACTATTCGGAAGAACTCTCCCATAAATCCTTTGAGGAACTCTGCGATGATCCAAAGATTGCGGAGCTGGTTGTAGATAAGATAAACAAGGAAGTGAACAAGGAAGGAGGACTCCATAGCTTCGAAATCCCCAAGAAGATCAAGCTAAACCCCTTATCTTTCGCTGCACGTGGTCTCCTGACTCCGACCATGAAGCTCCAGAGACACCTTGCCAAGAAGATCTTCGAAGATGCTATCAACGAGCTTTACAAAAAAGAACCAGCCCAATGACCATATCCGACAATATGTGTAGTGTAATAGCTACTAACATCACTTGCGCAGTCGCTCCAACCAGTTCAGACCGTCGAGTCTGATCGAGTACTCATTTTCAGTCATCCTGCCGATCTTGTAGGCATCGCCTATCTCTTTGATCTCTTGGAAGTTGTCCTCGTAGGTCCTCAGCAGATAAATCATCTCCAGTTTTTGAGCGAGGGTTGCACGTTTCACTTGATCTACAGGTTAAAAACACTGTATGGGCGCTGGCTTTGGATCAGAGCTCTTGACATTCTTTGGGCCTGTCGAGGTTGGTGTATGATGTTGGTGTACACTGGCTTCTACCTCGCTCACCGGGATATGACTACGTTCATGTTCCGCCACCATTTTCATGAACCTTTTGGCTAGAACGTTGATCTCATCGCCTTCGAAACAGAATACCGCATAATTTTCGAAATGCACCTTCAATTCCTTGTAAAATTCCTTGACAGTGTGGTACTTGTTTGCCCTAAGCTTCTTTTCTATGGTGCTTATGTCAATGTCCTTCCTAAGCGCAATGAAGTCGTAATCGCCGTAGTAGCCAAGGTTGTTCTCGAACTTGACCAAAAACGGGACGATGTCCGGTTCTCCCTTTAGCTGGGCTATGAAATTCCCACACCGGCTTTTGTCTTTCGTGTGCATAATAATATTTTTCTGAGGCAGAAAGTTGACTGCTCAAAGAACTAATTCAAATCGAAAGTTTGTCGAATGATAGGATTTATCCGGGCTTATTGATCATTATCCTTCACCCTCCTCTCCCTCACCTTCGGCGGTTTCGATTCCGACTTCCTCGTAGTCCTTCTCAAGGGCAGCGAGATCCTCACGAGCCTCAGAGAACTCTCCCTCCTCCATACCCTCTCCGACGTACCAGTGGACGAAGGCACGCTTGGCATACATGAGATCGAACTTGTGATCGAGTCTGGAGAAGACCTCAGCAATGGCGGTGGTGTTGGAGACCATGCAGACAGCCCTCATGACCTTAGCGAGATCACCTCCGGGAACGACGGTGGGTGGCTGGTAGTTGATACCGACCTTGAAACCGGTGGGGCACCAGTCGACGAACTGGATGGTTCGCTTGGTCTTGATGGTAGCAATGGAAGCGTTGACATCCTTGGGGACGACATCACCACGGTACATCATGGAGCAGGCCATGTACTTTCCGTGACGAGGGTCGCACTTGGCCATCATGTTAGCGGGCTCGAAGGCGGAGTTGGTGATCTCAGAGACTGAGAGCTGCTCGTGATAGGCCTTCTCAGCGGAGATGATGGGGGCATAGCTTGAGAGCATGAAGTGGATACGAGGATAGGGGACGAGGTTGGTCTGGAACTCGGTGATATCCACGTTCAGGGCACCGTCGAACCTCAGAGAGGCGGTCAGAGAAGAGATGACCTGAGCGATGAGCCTGTTGAGGTTGGTGTAGGTGGGCCTCTCAATATCGAGGTTCCTCCTGCAGATGTCGTAAACGGCCTCGTTGTCAAGCATGACGGCGACGTCGGTGTGCTCGAGGAGAGAGTGGGTGGACAGAATAGAGTTGTAGGGCTCAACGACGGCAGTAGAGACCTGAGGGGAGGGGTAGATGGTGAAGCCGAGCTTGGACTTCTTTCCGTAGTCAACGGACAGCCTCTCGAGGAGGAGAGATCCGAGACCTGAACCGGTTCCACCTCCGACGGAGTGGAAGACGAGGAAACCCTGGAGACCAGTGCAGTTGTCGGCAAGCTTCCTGATACGGTCAAGGCAGAGATCGACGATTTCCTTTCCGATGGTGTAATGTCCTCGGGCGAAGTTGTTGGCAGCATCTTCCTTTCCGCTGATCAGCTGTTCGGGGTGGAACAGTTGACGGTAGGTTCCGGTACGGACTTCGTCAATGACGGTTGGCTCGAGATCGAGGAAGACGGCGCGGGGCACGTGCTTGCCGGCACCAGTCTCGGAGAAGAAGGTGTTGAAGGCGTCATCACCACCACCAATGGTCTTGTCCGAGGGCATCTGTCCGTCAGGCTGAATACCGTGCTCAAGGCAGAAGAGCTCCCAGCAGGCATTACCGACCTGGATACCGCCCTGTCCGACGTGGATCGAGATGACTTCACGCATGTGTTGTAATTCTTGATGGAATTATTATTGAGGTTTGGTGTTGACGACCCTCACTTATAGGCGGATATATCGACTGTTGCACTTTTCAAATTCTTGTAGTATGTGACAAAAATATTCTTTAATAACTGCCGTCTTCAGGAAGGAAGCGGCAGAAACGAGCGCATAACTGCACGGGATGAAGCGCAGATTATCTATGTTCATCGACGATTGAGTTGGGCGGAAGAATCGTCAAATTCCAGATTTGAATTCGATTGCTCGGAAATTAATGGGACTATGCGAGGTGATTATTTTGAGCTTGTTGCTCAGTGTTCCTCCTGCACGTACCACCTGCCTCCTCCTCCTTGAATTTATTCCAGTCTAATTTGAATATTGTATATTTTCAAAATTGTGGGAAGCAACAGGAGAGGAGCTTCGAAAAGGGATTGTCAAAGGAAGGAAGAGGAGCTGTTGCTCATCATCAATATTTGCTTGGGAAGTCAAATGGGAGGTCCTGATTAAATTCCAATGAATGAACCCATAGTGCAGTTTGGAAGGTTGAGGAGGGAATTGAAAGCAAGAGGAAGAAAGGGGAGATTATTATATTAAATTAATGTCCGACAAGTCGAGCAGCCCTGATCAAAAGGAGAAATCGCCCAGTCGCGAGCGAGAACGTGATCGTGATCGAGATCGTGATCGCGACAGAGATCGTGATCGAGATCAGCAACAACACAAGGAGTCCAAGCGAAAGGTTTTCATTACGGAGCTGGATACCAAGGTGGAAAAGGAGTTTATGCAGGTGGGCGAGACAACTTTAAAAGAGGAACTGAGGAAGTATTGTGCTGCCTTCGGGCCAATCGAAGCACTCGTCATCAAGAAAAGCCCTCATTCAGACTACTCGTTCGCATTCCTTGACTATGAGAACGACGAGAGCGGTATCCAATGCGTGCAGGAGTATACAACTCGAAAAATGTAGATTGAATGGAGTGGAGATTGGCGACAGGAAGATGCGAGTGGAATTCCAAAGCAACGACCGCAGACGCAAGGACAGGAAGTACCAACAGCTATCATGAAGTGAGGGATGCTACATCTGCCATAAGTTTGGTCATTTTGCTCGGGAATGCAATGAAAAACGCGGTATCCACCAATCTTTAAGGTTAGACTACGGAGACAGAAGAAGCCGAGACCGTAAACGTCGCTCCCGCTCGCGTTCGAGATCGAAGCATGATCGTCGACGACGTAGCCGGAGCCGTTCACATAAACGATGTACAACCATGGAAGGAGGTTATGTTAGAGAAGAAGTATCGTTCAAGGGACCGCTCCAACGATTCACGAAGAAAGAACGACAGGTACAAGAGAGAAAGGGACAGATCTCGGTCGAGAAAGCGTTCAGATTCGTCAAGATGATGACAAAAGTGATTGTCTCCCAAATCAATGGTGTTATACAACAACCGTGCTGCTGCTGTTGCCGAGGACAGGCATCTTCATATTTAAATTGTTAAGAAATTCACTGTCCCACATCGCATAACAAATCAGGCTTGAGGTTCCTTTACTGGCGTAGTCTCTGCTGTCAAGGCTTCTTTGACGTCATGGGCCTTCTCGACAACTGCTTCCTTGAGATCATGAGCCTTGTCAGCTACGTAATGACCAGCTGAGGCAGCAGTTTCTGCAGCTGAATGGTAAATTTGGGTAGCCTTGTCTGCGGCCGAACTTGCAACTGAGCTGACTGCCTCCTTGGCGTCGTGAGCCTTGTCAGCAATGTATTCACCAACTTGACCGGCCTTCTCGGCGACTGCATGCTTGAACTCACCTGCCTTGACTGCGATGTCATGAACCTTTTCAGCAACAGTATCCTTGGCAGAGGTAGCTGACTCAGCAATGTAATGACCAGCAGCAGTCGCTTTCTCAACGACAACATCCTTGGCGTGTCCAACAGTGTCTGCGATATAACCAGCAGCATTTGATGCTTTTTCGGCAACATTGTGGGCCACTTCCTTCGCTGAGTCCATAAGGGTTGTAGCATTATCAGAAGCAGCGTCTTTCAGCTCAACTGCTTTATCGGCAGCCTCACCAGCAAGCTCTTTAGTCTTGTCCGCAACTTCATGTACCTTTTCAGCAGCCTTATCCTTAAGTTCGCAAGCTTTTTCGGCTACATTATGGGCAACATCTTTGGTTTTATCGGCTGCGTCATGAGCCTTCTCGGCTACCTTGTCTTTGAGGTCAGCTGCTTTATCAGCAATATTGCTGGCAACCTCCTTGGTCTTATCGGCTATACAGTTAGCCTTCTCAGCAGCAGCATCCTTCAAGTCAACAGCCTTGTCAGCCACGTTATGAGCCACCTCCTTTGCTTTGTCTGATGCCTCATGAGCCTTATCGACTACTTTGTCTTTGACATCCTTGACCACTTCAGCAGCATTGCTGGCAATTTCCTTCGTTTTCAGCGTAGCGTCGTGGGCCATAACCTTCCCCTTGTCGATGAGATCTCCTGCTTCATTGGCAGCCCTGTCTTTTAGATCACATGCCTTATCAGCCACATTGTGAGCAACTTCCTTGGCCTTATCAGCAGCCTCGTGGGTGGTTACAATCACCTTTTCCTTTATCTCTGCGGCCTTATCAGAAGCCTTGCCGATGACCTCATCCACTTTCTTCCCAGCTTGTTCGAGCGACATTCTTTGCTATAATTTACGAGTTATTAGGGTCGTTTGATTTGACGTTTTAAATCGCCAAATTCGTGAGGTTGTTGATGACCGTAGACTGAAGAAACGGTAGCGGGAGGTACAACCATCAATGCTCCACTGTTGTCCCAAGTGTTGCTGGAGAAATCGTATGCCACACCATATTAAGCTTAAATGGCACACTAAAGGGAGGTCATTAAGACCTGATCCTCTGCTTTCACATCTATTTTTAAGGTTGGCTTGAGACATCAGAATTTACGTCAGAGAGATGGAACACTTCACTAATATGTGAACCATTGGCGTTGTAGATGCTGGCGTTTTGGGTAATGGATAGTGCCTTGCGAACGAACGTTTAGGATTTATCTTCGAAAGAGTTCTAGGTCTTGACCCATATCGAGTTTTGTGGTTGCTTTTGTTTCGCTGCTATTTCGAGTAACCTGAGATTGTCTACTGCAGCCGATATGGTCCTTCAACTTTCCCCTGCCATGTTTCTCTCAACCTTCAGCAAGTTTGATTGGAATGCTGATTTTCAATAGCGATAACGCCAATGAAAGATAAATTTTGGACTTCTTGTCTTGCTCGTTGTAGGTGCGGGCTGGAGATCGTCGGATACGACTTGAAGACAGTCATTGCAGAGTATTTCCATATTAGAAAGAACTGCTGGGAAGGGAGCAAAAACTATTTGGATTTGTCAAAGGAAGAAAGACACTGGAAAATCAGCCAAGCCAGCTTGACGATAGAACTAAACATCGTATCTGGAACACTGAGGTCCCCCTTTCTGTTGAGGTCAGGCACTGAGTTGATGGAGGACTATCGAAAAGGATTTTTCTTGACTACAGTAACCCTCTTAGGTGTACTCCCAAAGTCTTGCAATCTTCTCTACTTCACGAGGTACATGCCATCGCTGGTTCTGTCAGCTCTGTTCATCACTGTCTAAGTTTTCTATCCAGAAAGTACAACATCAGACGAAACTCCGAGGTTCTTTGCAAAAACATTAAAGATCTTTCGAGCCAGGGGGTTAGCGAAACTCTCCCGCCAAGTAAGCAAGTTTCTTCAATCAATCTCGATGACAATCTTCTCTGTTTTTATTCTTTTCTGATCGGCATAAACGGGGGTTTTAATGTGGTCGAAGTTTCGCTGGATATATTAATAATCCCAGCAAATCTTATGTCTGTCCAAACAAATCTCGGCGAGGTAACTATCATCGGTAAGGATGATCCGGTTCCCGAGGGTTGGCGTACTCTCAACTTCGACGAGGGAGTTGAAACTGTGGATCGACTTTCGACAATCCTCGACGCATGGGCTATCGTCAGGTTTGGAGATCACGGAAAGCTCGATGGCTCAGGATATGGCAACAAACTTACCAATGAGGCTGGTTAAGAAGCTGGACAGGTGTTCATCATCAAGTGCTGAATGATTTATAGAGGAGACTCAATCATAGATATCATAATGAAGAGTTGTACTTGGCGAATATTTCGATCGGTTCCGGTTCCGATGTGAGAAACCCTTCAGAAATGCATCGGCATCGTTTTAAGGTGAGAGTGCAATCTTGGTGAATGGGAGTTGGATATGGCTGTCGCGGACAGTGCCTCATCGTCACAGAATTCGCAAGGCTTGCTGGCAATTTGTTGGAACTGGCGGGAATGAAAAACCAGTCATTTCTTTTCATAACAAATGAGAAGGTTTAACATGCTCCGTGGTCGATCCAATTCCATAGAACGAAATATATAGAAATGGAATATGAGAACTATCGTCCGTTCTTTTACCCACAATTCCCATTCTCTGCTTGCTTAATATGCGGCGAGCTGGTGCATACCAACCAGAAAACAGCCGAGTGTCCTTCCTGCCTATGGTGTCTTGGTATGCTTTGGATGTTTGACACCGTCGACAGCGTCGCGACGACATTACTCGCAGGGAATGTTTCTCCTAACATTTCAATTGAGAATATTCCAAAAAATATTCGTAGCGATTCTCTCAGTTCTTGTTGCTGTCCCTCCACCCTTGGCTAGTTGGGTGCTAGGCACTTCAAGGACAAGCATTTTTGGGTTGATTGTCTTCAATTCCATTCACTTTCAAAAATGGAAGTGAGACTTTTTTTATAATGGTACGCAATGAAAGCCATATTCAACAATTCGGGTGAGAGCTATTTATCAACATGGGGGCAACCCCAGTTTGATTATACATCGTATCTTATGGGTTGTTCAGAGAGCAGGCCTATCAGCAAGGGCGTTTGGGACTCCATTGAGCATAAAGCCTATCAAGGCAGCAAGGCCAGCAAGGCCACCAAGGCATGCAAGGCCTCCAAAAGTGCCAATTTCGAAGACCAAGACTTCATCGACAAGCTCAGATGGTCGAAGGTGCACGACGGTGAACGGGTCAACAAAATTTAGAAGTTAGTTCGGCCTCTTGAACAACGTGATGTCCACATCAGAAACCGCGAAGACATCTTGGGGGGTGTCGCTGCCTTCTTGGCCGCAGAGAATCAGAAGGATGATCCAACTGCCAAAGCTATTCTCGAGCTTGAAGGAGTGTCTGGTACAACGCCTGAGCCTGGACTGAACAAGGTATAGATGGCTCTCAAGGCTACTCAGAAGGTCCTTGGGCCTTTGACCAGACCACTTTCGATCTTAATCGGAAAGGGTGCGGCCAAATTTGGCGATTATCTTGGCGAGAAGCTTATGCATCATGCTCTATACATCGAAGCTGGTGAAGGTGCTTTGAGGATAATTGTTAACTACAACCAGAGGGGCTTGGAAATTATCGATTCAAGGTCTGAAATTGAAGCCCTGCTTGAGGAATATTAGTCGGGAAAGGATAGCCGAAGAATTGACCTTGAAGTCAACGATTCGGTTACCTGGTCAACTGTTCGCAGAGCAATCGAGAAAATCTCAGCCAAGTAGTACAATATGCTCCTTTGGAACTGCCATAACGTTAGCGAGTATGTTGCTGACGCCGCAATAAGGAAAAAATGATTATCGTTCAAATCGATGAGAAAATGTCACAGCCACCGTTACCGTAATCGTACGTACTGCTTTCCCAACACTCCTTTCTTTATGGGTTTTCAGGCATTCAGTAAGGCCAACAGTTTGAAGCGGCACCCGCATAATTTTATTGAGTTATTAAATGTCGGCCAATCTGAGCCTGGCTTGTCTATGCTGCATCTGCGGGAGCCCACAGTGTGAGGAGGCCTACGACCACAACCGAATAACGCCAAAAGAGCTCTCTTCGTTGCTTCAACGTAACCGGCAGGCATCCCCCTGCATCGCTGATCTATATCGAAGCGTCGATCAGTACTACAGTACCATCACCGAGCAACTCCTCAAGCAGCTGGAAAGTGATCGAAAGCGGGTGAGACAGCAACTGAAGCAGCTAGAGTTCCCTCAGCTAACATTGGGGAAGGCTAGCATGGATTTCGTGGGAAGGTTGGCTTGCGGAGATTTCTCACTATTACCCAGTCGCCGAATCATCCAATTGGTGGAGGCGCTTCAGGGAGAGCCGCAGGCTGCTGCTCTCAACTCAGACAAAAATTAAATTCAACGGGTCCTGCGCGAGCAGATTAGCAAAGAAAGCCTCAAAGCTAAGCTGGCCTCAATCAAGAAAACACTGATGCTGCAGCCGTTGTTGGAGGCCACTTCAGCCAGAAAACTGTTGCTCCGGAGAACGATGAGCGTTCGGGAGCCCAGCGAGGCGACACCAGTGGAACACCCGCTCTGCGATGACTACTCCTTCACAGTCAAGAACGTTCGCTGCCCGCAAAGTAGTCGATAGCTCGAACTCAACAACAAGAAGCTGACTGACGCCGACCTCTACGAACCGATCGAACGAATGAAGCATTTTGCTCAGCTGGCCAAGCTCGAACTGAGATTCAACCGCATCACGGAGCTCACATGTAGGCATATTTCAGTCAACCTCAGCGGATTGCGAAGACTGGACATCCGCGGCAACAAGCTCAAGGACTCCGCTGTGATTACTATCGCGAGGAGCCTCCACAAGCTCAACGAGCTGTTCGTCTGCGAGAACGAGCTATCCGACCAGTCCGTGGCCGAGATCGTCACCAGTATGAAGTTCCTTTCGCTGATCTGGTTGGAGAACAACCGGGTGACCTGCAAGGGTGCCTAGCTCATCATCGGCCACGAACGTGTGAAAGCGATCGGGATGCAGGGCAACTCCATCAGCAACGAGGAGGCCTGCTATCTCAGGAAGCGATACAGCTGCGGTTATCTTTCGATTTGATTGTCTTTTTGGTGGTTGGGTCAAAGACGTTCCAAAAATGCAGTTGGTCAGAGGCGGACGTCGGTAGGCTTCATCTTCGTGAACGAGCACGACACCTTCTTGTAGATGTTCTCGCGGTCGGCGTACTTGATGAACACGTTTTCCAGGTCGATGATGATCTTCTCGGTCTTGGCGATGTACTTCTTCTTCACCTGCGGTAAGCGCTTGGCATACCGACTAGCCAATCAGGTACATGTCCACCCTCTAGTTCGCAAGGGCAATGCGCTGGTCCTTCATCAACTCCTCCTCATCCACCTCGCTCTCTATCTCCTATCTCTTCAGTTGCGGCTCGTCTTTGACCTCGTCAATTTGTCGGGTTGGCTCAGGTCGCTAACCGTTGTTTTAGAAGACGTAGCCTTCACCCTACTCGTCCACTGGCGGCAGGTTCTTCTGCTAGTCATCCTCCACCTTCGCAACTATTTCAATATCCTCTCGGAGGCGCTCCCGCTCTTTAACCTCCCGCTATTACTGATCTTTTCGCTTCTGCTTCTCGTTCTTAAGCCGAAGCAGCTTCAACGGTTGGTTGACTTCACCTGACATCCTCTACATCATCGATGGGGGTACCTCTCTAATCTGTTATACCGTCTCCGGAGGGAAGTTTCCACGCTTGGCTTCATCCTCCAGCTTTCGGTAGTAGTCCATCAGGATAGTACCGTACAACTTGTTGACAGGACGACTATCCTTCCTTGCCTCAGACATATTTAAATCATTATTCCAATAATTATCATAATGTACTTAAGGGGGCGTTTATAGGGCCAGCAACAAAGCACCAAAAACAAAAGTAAGGGCTGCGGGGAAGCTACCCACCCGACTGGGGTGAGTTCAGGGTTGCATTGCTTCACTCACTTTCTTAACTCGTGGCTAATCGACTTTTTGCGTGCTTAATGCATTGCTCAGATAAGCCCCCATTCTTTCGCCACTGACGCCTGCCTCTAACGATACCTCTCACCACTATAATGTAATTGCCCCTGTCGATAATTTAACCAACTATAATAGCCGAACTTCCAAGCGGGTGCTTTTTTGTCCTCCGGTCACCAACGATGGCCCCGCCTTAAATATTTAACGCGTCGGCTTGCACTAACAATATAAAATTATGTCGGCACTTGAACTGCTCTTTTAGGAGAACTTTATCAAGGAAGCCATCACCTAGTTCGTGAGGAAGGTGTACCTAATGCTCGATGTACGTACACAAGCAACACAGAATCACGCCTATGAGGAGGCTATGGGCTGGGACACAGACAACCACACCATCGTTATCAAGGACACTGAGAAGCTCATCAACGACGTGCTGCCCGTCGTGTTCAAGCAGAACACTCTCAAGAGCTTCATCCGACAGGTACACAGCCCTACCATTCAGCTCAACATGTACAATTTCAAGAAGATCAAGTACGGAAGAAATCCGAACTTCATGTACTTCCGTAATCCTCACTTCCACCGGGGCAACATGTACAGTCATCACTAACCAAGCGAATAGCTCATCTTCATTAAACGCAAGCAGCGTGGTTACATTGAAAAGGCAAGGCTTCAAAACCTCGAAAGCAAGACCATTCTCGAGAAATACAACATCTTCGCTGGTGGAGTCATGAACAGACTCAGGGAACAGTTCACAAACCTCTGTTAGGCCGATCCCAAGGTCGGTGTCGAGCTCATGTCGCTGATAAAGATCAATGGACCAACCGGCGAGCAGTAACCGGAAACAATGCCAAAGTTGGGAAGTGAAAGAATGTTCTCTACAATGCTGGATTCCATGAGATCGTTCTGCCAGCTCCCGCAGCGTTTCGCCTCTGAGCTGAGCATTCTTGCCGACCTTGATGAGAACAGTATGCCCTAGTGACCAGTGTTTGTAGAGTTTAGTGGCTACCACTCGAAGATACTCTATTATTTATTTTATGCATACCCCATCGTCGGTTCATCGTGATGCCTGGTCGAGCCTCAAGTGGTTTGGCAATCCCATCTTCACGCATGATTTCGTGCATGAGCATCACTTGACTTGGAAGGCTTGGTCTCATTCTACACAGAAGGCCTCGCTGAGGTTTAAGCAGGAACTCGATCTGCGAAGGGATGGACATTTGGACACTCACGATGAACTTCGGATGTGGTTTCCAGTGGAAAACCAGTACTTGTTCACCCGTGTCGGCAACGATGCAATCAAACTGCACTACGATCATGGCACTACACTGATCAAAGGACATAGGTTCAACTTTTACGGATCGTTGGACTTCCACAAGAACTGGAGTAAGTCTGCTTTCAAGGTTGGTGCTCAGAACCTCTCTGAAAAGTGCAACAGCGACAATCGATTCAAAATTGATGAGGAATACGTACAGGATTGGGTTAATACTAGACTGTCACTTGGGGACATAAGACTAAGCTTCGTCTAGGAGACTGGAAGGTTGGACTGCTTGCCATTGTCGACCTCACCAACCGCAAGCTACTCAAGAAAGACTTTTTAGTGGGTTGGCATAAGAAGGAGTGGGAGGTATTGTTGCAGGGATGGCAAGATTGGAAGCGGGAGACACGCGACTGGTCAGACCCCACTCAATGGTTCACTAGACTCTCTCTCACAGGCATCTACCGTCGCAATCAGCGTGAAGCATATGGTTTGGAAGTACTACAAATCTAATAAAATAGGTCGAAGTGAATCCTTACTCCAAGGCGATCAGCCACGTCACCGGATTGGTTGAATACAACCAGAACTCTAAAAACGGTCTCAAGGTCAAGCTCAACGAGAAATTGAACTTGTCGTTCGTGCTGAAGCGTCGCTTCACTGACCAGGTGGCCGTATCGTTGGGTGCTAGCCTCCCCATCACCAGTTAAATCAAGTCAGCGAGCAAGGTCGGGCTGAAGGTCGATCTTAACGTCTGATAGATGATGAAAGCAAACGACCGAGTTAAATTATAACCAAACTGAAAGACCAGTGGCAAGCACATGCAGTCTCTCCGCAACAATGAACCTAGCGAATCGCCGGAACGACCGCCCAACTGCCGCATTATCTAAAAGCCAACAGTCCGGCGCGAAAGTCTTACACCGTTGCAGGTGACGACCATTCGAAGTACAAACCAATTGAGGCAAGGAGAGCTTATCGGGAGATTTTCCTTGCGGCCGCACCGTGAAAACAGTGCAGTGAAGTTGGAAGTGCCCTGCTTACCTGAATTTTAATTGATAGGGCAGCATCAGCAGCAACATCTTACCGAACGACATCCTCGAAAATCAGATATCGAGGAGGTCGACGAAAGAAACAATCACTACCACAGTTAGTTGAAGGCAGCACCTCGCACTGATCGCTCATTTCACCGTACACCCACTGAGCAGCTACAAGTGATTACCCTCGCACCTTTAGATGGTCGATCACAAGGGTCGGTCGTACCATCGATGAGTCCGCAAGCTATTGCTGAGAAGCTCAAGAGTATTGTTGAAGATGTCTGGTTGGTAGCCTTCGACAGGCCATTCAAGCAGAACTTGAAATGCAACCAACAACGGTCTGAACTTTGCGGCCAAGTTTATAGCTTAAAAGAAGCTGCCAACCGCCACCGGGAGTTCGTAGAAGTGGTTGCAGAGGCACTAGGAGCTGACGCTAGTAATGAGGAGCTTGTAAAGGAAAGGTGCCGAGAGACTGTGGACTGTCTTATTCAGGTAGACGCAGTGAGGCAGGAGCAGCAACAGAAGCTGGAAGAGTATTTATAAACAATCGACGAGTTGACAGCTCGGGTTGAGGAGGAAGTTGCAGTCAATAAAGATCTTGTTGCTGAAATTAATCTGAGAGATCAAGCACTGTAACGGCTTCACGGAGAGCACCAAGAGCTGCAGCAGTACATGCAACATCGTAGCCACCCCGACCGTCTGAATGTGTAAGAGGGTTATCCAAGTTAATTGGAGCATCTTCGTATAAGTGTGCAATCGCTTCAGAAGGAGAAGAGTGAGCTATTGTTGACCATCGAACGCGAAGTAACATCTCTCAAAGAGTCTATTGAACTGCTGGTGGATGAGAAGATCGACCTGATAAAGAAGCTAATGGCAGCATAGAACTACATCAACGAACTGAAGATCACCACGGACCACCAAATCAACGATTTGACGATGGCTCTGCAGCGCTAGCGTAAGGTTAGTGCTTCCCTGACAGTCAGTGCTACATTGGGTGCCAGCCGTCTGAATCAGTACGCATCACCAAGCTAAAGCCGAAACATCATGGATTAAGATACCTTCTTTTTGGATGTGGCACAGCACCTGGAGATGCTCCCCAGCAACCAAGTGGATAAGAAAGCTGTGCTGTTAAAGCTGGCAGACGCTAACAAATTTACTGAAGAACTCAAAATTACTGTTGCAGTGCTGCAAGAGTATAATGTCAGTCTGGAACAGGCAATTATCATGGAAAGACAAGCCAACCGCGAACTACGGCAGGAGATATCAGGGCTGCAAACTACTTTGGAGGAAGTTCGGTTGGAGATTTGCCATCGGGTCACACCTCGATAGCACATTGCATTTACTGCCAGCCAGGAACTTGGCAGCTCCTACCGAAGCAAGGCTGAGAGGCTCGAACGTGAGCACCATGACTTGCTAGCTTTCTTCGACGACTTACTTGAAAATTTAGCGGGAAGATGTGCAGAAGAGAACCAACCAGAGCTCCATCATGACATCCTTGAACTCTTGGAGATACTTCAACAAAAACGAAGAGAATTGCCGCCAAGAGTTCCCACTAACTCTTCAGAAGGGAATTCCCGTGTCGTAGAATCCCTCCAAGTTCCACCTTTGAGCACGAGCATAACCAACAGCATGATTACGAGTCCACGTCCTACAACCCACGAGAAACTGGCATCTCCTTATAACTCACCTCATCTCATGATGTGCTCCCCGCAGATGTGTCTCAAGGCTTGTAGAAGTAACGAAAAGTTAGCCATTCGGAGCGACGATTTAGAATCCTTCCTGCAATCCGTCGAACAACTATTCGAGTCCTTCAGCGAAGATGTGGATGCCGATCTATTGGGAGAGATCATGAACTTCGTCAAACAGCTACACCTATACCCTGAACACTCTCACTTGTTTCCACTCGTCTAGCGACTCATAGAATCGCTGAAAGACCTCAATTTCAAAACTGTAGTGGATTAGAGGGAGGAACACATCAACGACTGCCTCGATAGGATGCAAAGGGTGTTTCAAGAAGTATAAGGAGGCGCCAGTCAACTCTCAGCCACAGTTGAATAACGAATCTAAACTGTGGAACTCGAGTATTCCGAAGGTGCCTCAATCACAAGCAAAGTTTCCCCAGCACAGTCTTGTTTGTCCCGCCAAGTGGAAGCTGCTGTTCAGGCCAGTTTTGAAGAGGAAGCCGAGTTAGAGCAAATAGAATTGATTCGCGGCTAAATACGCTGTCTACAGGACTAAGCTCAAGTTTTCCGGGACTCAATGAACCTCTGCCTGGAATCAAGTTCGAAGGTAGAACGCAGTCGGCTATGCCGCTCCCCATCGGGAATCGGATAGAATTGACCCGGGCAATCCTCCCGCGTATTTATTTGTGCTCATGTATAATTGAATTGATGAATGGGCAGCAGCCCCAACAACCCAAGCTTAGTGAGCAGTCAACCCACGAGACCTTTAATGACTACTACCCCGGCAACGTTAACCATCTGCTTCGGAAGATGGAATCTACCAACGAAGCCATCAGCCGCAGCAGATAAAGAGTGCAGCAGTACCTGCAATCTTTAGTTCGTAAGCCAGCAAAGGAGCACCATAGTGTAGCCACGAGGGTGCGAACGTAAGGCAACGAATGCGCAACCTCCATGCATCCATACCGAATGGAGCAGCGGTAGGAATCATCGGCTGGCCGTATAAGAAACCAGTCCGATAGCCTTAAGAAGTATATGCGAGAACGTTCCAGGGGGGTGAAGCCTGAGCACACACCTCCACCCGATCGCTACCTGTTAAACCAACAAATCATCGCATTACTACTGGACAGCATCGAGCAGGAGAAGAAGAGCAACCGCATCTTCAAAAAGCAGCTGAAGGCAAAGTAACAGCTACTGTGCCAACTTCGGCACAGCTGACATCGCTATCATTTGATTGCTGGGTACTCATTAATCACATCATTCGCGGAAGAACAGTTTTTCCAGGGGTTGGAGGTCGAGTTCGAATACGGCCACTGGGTGACTCCAACCGAAGCGTTGGAGGACTTCTGGGTGCAAGATTCCCATGATGCCGACTTGGATGCCTTCGACGAAGATCGAAGCTTGTTGTGCATCGAAGAAGAGGCCGAGCTGGATTGGTTGTAGTTTGTAGTCGCGGATGCGCAGCTTTAGCAATAGCAAATCCACAGTGCCATGAATTTGGGAGAACAGCCCCTTACTCTTCTTGGAGGTGACTTCGTCAGTGATTAATCCTGCGATCTTTCGAACGTTACAAGCGCCTGTATCGGTTTCACTGTTCTTGAGAATACAGTCTCCAACCTCGAACAGTCGGTAGGGCAGTGGATTCATCTTATTTTCCACTGCAGCTTTCAGTAGTCCAGAGATAAGATTGATCCTCCCCGTCTGGAATTCCCTAGTCTTAGCGTCAGTGATGGTAATGAGCTTGCTGCTATCAGCGTTGCGGACCATGTCGGTCATTTCGGCCTTTGAACACAAAGCGAAATTGAGAGCTTCGTTAAATTGTGCACTTGCCATTTCCTGTCGAAGGAGGTCGCTGAAACTGTTTGAACGTTGCTGTTTACCGATGGTCTGACTGGGAGGTAGTACTGGTTTGATGTTTTGGAAACCATAGCAGATTGCAATATCTTCCAAAATATCGCATTCGTGGATGACATCAGATCGCCAAGCAGGTACTTGCACAGTATAGCTGTTGCCGTTCAGTTCGCCAGTCAATCCCATCCTCCCAAGAGATTTTATGACCATTTCGGAAGTCAATTTATCCCCGATGAGTCTTTCAGCATTTTCGTGCGACACAGTGAATTGTCTATCCTTCCAAACTGGCGTCGTCTCAGTGTGGTCGCCATAGACAATATCGACAGCTTCAACTGTCCACTGATCCTGGCAATACTCAGTGAAGCCCCATAGTAATGTGTTCAAACATACCAAGGCTTTGGGTTTGCTGGTGGCAGTAATCTCAATCAGCACATTAGTGGTGGCATCCGACATCTTGGAGTGTTCCGAGTTGATGATAGGAGGTAGGGAACATATCCTATCCTTGGCATCTAAGTAGCGATGTGACAGTACCGAGGATCAGTGGGTAGACTGGACTATCCTTGATGATGGGAAGGTATTCCTTGAGCTTGTGTCCCTCTAGTAGCTTCATCAATCCATGCCCATCGACTTCCTAGGTATGGTTGAGAGGTGCGAACTTGAATGAAGCTGGATCTCTAGCGGCATACTTGAAGGGACCCTCGATGCTGTCGAGGTTGTGAGTGCCAATCGACACTACAGTGCGGTTTCGACAGAATGTTCCGTGTAGCTTATCTTGGAAATCGATGAAGGCCTTGTATGTTTCGGGAGTGAACTTGATGTTACGTAGGATAGCCCCAACCACAAACGGACGGATCTGAGCGACCTACATAGGCTATGGTTGTACCGATTCCTAGACAATTATCTTTTGGGTTGCCGGAAGTACTTTGATCGTGGGGCATTGTGCCTTTTCGAGGTACATTAGCAAACTGCGGGTGAGACTTGACTCACAAAGCAAGTCGGGTCGATTGTTGGTGCACTCGAATCGGAAGAACTCGACGACAGTGGTGCCCTCGGTTTCTTTGTCCTCCTCCACTTCAATGCCGTACTCAAAGCCAAGATCTTCGAGCTTCTCCAACGTGAATTCCTGCCCCATGAGCTTATTGAAGCGCTGCTTGCCGATCTTGATGGTGGGC
>Ga0075152_10000805_pt1 | contig 22827 bp, 18 predicted proteins | sample JI61114C2DNA_FD_70964 | JGI IMG/M metagenome (GOLD analysis project Ga0075152, IMG submission 70964) | Wastewater effluent complex algal communities from Wisconsin, to seasonally profile nutrient transformation and Carbon sequestration -... | ecosystem: Engineered > WWTP > Effluent > Algae...
ATGATCACTTTGAACTTGAAGTTCAGAAATTAGTTGATGGTTTAACTCCTTTGGGTACCATAAGATGGGGGCTTCGTGATGATTCTTTCACACGTGTTTTTTTAGAACACAAGGGAGTTACTTTAAAGCTTGAGTTTGTTAATGATATCCTACATCACGTGGGTAAAATAGAAAGACATTCAAGTGGTTTTCTAATGGACAATTGGCAGAATGTATTAACAAATAAGATTACAGCCTTATCGCGCCTGGCTGCTAAAGACTATATTGATATTTTATTTTTAAGTTTATCATTCCCATTCAACTGGGAGGAGATGATCAATCATGCTAAACAGAAAGACGCTTGGATTAGTGAGCATGAGATTGCTAATTTTCTTCTTAAGTTTGATAGTAATGAATTAGCGCAGGTAGTTTTTTCAGATAACTTTAATAAGTCAACAATTACCAAATCATATTTTGAAATTTTAGCTCGGGATTCGTTTAACGGCTTCGACAACAGTTTATACGGCAAGAAATTACAGAGTGTGTAACAAGCAAACAACGAACAACCAACAACGATTAACCAATAACGACTAACGATCATCGTGGAAATATTCAAAGACAAAGTTTCAATAACAGACAAGATCACCTTAGGTGGCGATCGCATGGTACTCTTTGCCGGCCCCTGCGCAGCCGAGAGCTTTGACATTTGCATGGAGACCGGCACGAAAGTAAAAGCGATCTGTACCGAACTGGGTGTTGATTATGTATTCAAAGCTTCGTACGATAAGGCAAACAGAACTTCATCCGGTTCGTATCGCGGCCCTTCTATGGACATGGGATTAGAAATCCTATCGATGGTAAAGAATGCACTAAAAGTTCCCGTTGTAACGGACGTGCATGAATCACATCAATGCGATGAAGTAGCGGCCGTGGTGGACGTGCTGCAAATTCCAGCCTTCCTTTGCCGGCAGACGGACTTGTTAGTGGCGGCAGCGAAGACAGGCAAGCCCGTAAAAGTGAAGAAGGGTCAGTTCATGGCTCCCGAAGACATGAAGTATGCCGTGGATAAAGTGCGGGGCGAAGGCAATAAAAATGTTTTTCTTACCGAACGCGGCTCAAGCTTTGGCTACCACAATCTCGTTGTAGATATGCGATCGCTTCCTATCATGCGCTCATATACTCCTGTTATCTTTGATGTTACGCACAGCATTCAACGGCCAGGTGGTTTAGGTGGTAAGAGTGGGGGCGACCGACAATTTGCACCCTACTTAGCAAAGGCTGCTGCCGCTGCCGGTGTCGATGGTTTTTTTATTGAAACTCACCCCAATCCTGAAAAGGCATTGAGCGATGGCCCAAACATGGTACCTTTGGCGGAGATGCGGGATTTTTTGACATCTATTCATAATTTTTGGAAACTACAGAAATCAAATTAATGCGGTTAATCTATTTCCTGGCCTTGTGCCTCTTTATTAGTTCGTGCGTAACGAATAAGAAATTTGTTTATCTCCAAAAGGATGATGTTAATGCAAAGGATTTGCCTAAGGATACGATTGTGCGGTCATATGATCTTCAAAAATATGAGTATCGCATCCAATCTGAAGATAACATATCAGTAAGGTTTGAAAGTTTGACTCCTGGAGAATACGATATCTTTAATCGTAATATGCCACAACAGCAAAACCAAAATCTTAATCCGGGAAATGCGATCCTTATTGGCGAGTTGGTTGATCCACGAGGTGAAATTAGTTATCCTGTTATAGGTAAAGTTAAAGTTGCAGGGCTGACCGTGTATGAAATTCAAACGAAGCTTCAATCCATTGCCAATCAATACCTGGAATCTCCGGTTGTAAAGGTTAGGTTAATTAACTTTAGGTTAACTTTACTGGGCGAAGTTAAGCAAGAGGGAACAGTAGTTTTGTCTAATAATCGAGTTAGTTACATCGAGGCTATTGGTTTGGCAGGCGGCTTGACAGATTTTGCAGATAAGGGTAATCTTAAATTAATTCGCCAAATAAATGGCAAAGCTCAGGTGCGATATCTCAATTTACTGGATGAAAATTTCATCAATTCACCTGAATATTATGTTCACCAGAATGATATCCTTATTGTTCCTGCTCTTCGCCAACGACCTTATCAAACCTATTTTGGTAAGAATCTTTCGCTCGTAATTTCTTCACTATCGTTGTTGTTAATTACAATTACACTTATTAATTCTACGACCAAATAATGGCTGATACTTTTTTTGATCAAGAGGATAGGCAGTCTGGGCAAGGCTTTACGCTAGATTTTAAACGCGTTTTATCACGTGCCCTTAGGTTTTGGTATGTTATTGTTTTGGCTGTGGGGCTGGCACTCGCCATTGCCTCTTACAAAAATCGGTACACCCAACGAACATATTCAATTGCTTCGTCAATCGTCATTCGCGAAGTGCAAGAAGCAAGCGGTGCCGAATTTATTTATAAAAATGTATTAAATGATCAATACAGAAACTACCTAAACGAACCTTACGTCATTCGCTCGTATCCGCTAATTGAGGAAGTTGTTAAAAATCTAAACTTTCACGTGTCATTTTATCGCGAAGGTTATTTTATGACTACCGAGGCCTACGATTATATTCCGGTAAGAGCTGAATGGTGCAGCCCGAGCGAGGTAAAAACGGGGCAATTTATTTTTACACTAAAAGATGAAACTCATTACTCACTTTCAAGATTTTCTGAAAACGCGACTGAAGCCGATCAGCAAGTATTCATGCTGGGTGATTCTATCAATTTTGAAGGCTACAGCCTTTGCATCAAATCTTTAAAAGATAAAGCTAAAAAATCTTTTATCGGGGTTCCTTTCTTATTAACGATTTCAAACCCTACTTCGGTAGCAGGATCGTACATAAGCCGGTTAAAGGTGGATTGGGCCGCGGAAGGTGCCGGGATTATTAACTTGAGTATTACAGGTACTAATCCAAGTAAGGAAATAGATTTTCTGAACGAACTCATTAAAGAGTACAGCAATCGCGATCTTAACAAAAAGAACCAAACGGCTGAGCAAACGATTCAATTTATCCGCAAGCAGTTAATCGATATTAAAGATTCATTAAAGGTAGTTGAATATCAACTTGAACGTTTTGGCAACAGCAGTCGATTAACCGACATGAGTGCAGATGCGCAACGTCTTTTTGTAAAGACAGAGGCTTTCGAAATTCAAAAGGCTGAGTTATTAATCAGGCAAAATTATTACCAATACCTTAACGAGTATCTTTCGAAGGGCGCAAGTAATCTGGATCAGATTATTTTGCCTTCATCAATGGGGATTACTGATCCAGTGCTTTCATCGTTGCTGGCTAAGATGATTGATTTGCAATTAGAAATAAAAATGTACGTAGACCCCGAGCGAAGAAAGAATCCCGTTGTGGAGGCAAAAGTTGAACGTATCAAGGAAATTAAAAATAATGTGGAGGAAGCTGTGAAAACAATGCGATCGACTGATAAAATAAAAATGGATTTTTTAACCAAGCAGTTGAAGGATGCCGAAACACAACTGAATCGATTACCGGCATCGGAGCGCCAACTTATTGCGGTGCAGCGAAATTATTCGTTACTGGAAAACCTATATGTGTTCCTCATGCAAAAACTTTCGGAGGCCGGTATCTCCAAAGCAGCCAATACTTCAGACATTAATTTAGTGAATCCACCGATGCGTGGAGCTGCCATATCGCCTAAGCCTACTCAAAATTACACCATAGCATTAATTATGGGGTTGGCTATCCCTTTGATCACATTTATTTTATTTGAGATTACTAATAATAAAGTACAGTCGAAAGAAGATATTGATAAAATGACTTCTATACCTTTTATTGGAGGCATTGGGCACAACCCACTTACTACCAACCTCACAGTAAAGGAGAAACCTAAATCGGGGGTAGCTGAATCGTTTCGGGCACTACGGTCGAACCTGAATTATTTTACCTCTAACAAGGCCAAGCAAATATTTATGGTTAGCAGTTCCATCAGTGGCGAGGGCAAAACATTCACAACGATCAACCTGGCTACCGTATTTGCCTTATCTGGTAAACGAACCTTGATAGTGGGAGCTGATATGCGCAGGCCAAAAATTTATGAAGACTTTCAACGATCAAACCAAGTTGGCTTGAGCACCTACCTCTCCGGGTTATCTGAATTTAAAGATGTAATTCAGGACACTGAAATTGAAAATTTATTTTTGATTAGTGGTGGTCCGGTGCCACCGAATCCATCAGAACTGTTGCTAACCGACCGCTTTGATCAATTTATTAAAGGTGCGCTTGAGCAGTTCGATTATGTAATTATTGACACTCCACCGCTAGCCTTAGTTACCGATGCGTTTGTGATTTCAAAATTTGTTGATCATACTGTTTTTGTGTTGCGACAAAATTATTCGCCAAAGGAATTTGTTCGCAGTATCGATGAGTATCATCGCTCGGGTAAATTAAAAAGCATCAGCATTTTGCTAAATGATATTTACAAGTCGGGTCTTGGCTATGGTTACGGTCAGGCCTATGCCTATCATTATGGGTATGGGTATGGAAAGAAAAATAATGGCCAAGGTTATTATTCTGACTAACCTCCATGTCTTTAGGTAAGAAGGTTTTCAGTAGTGCTTTTCTTTTACTGGTCAGAAAGATCTGGAGTAATGTGATCAATCTGATAGTGATGGCTTTTCTGGCCCGCATACTTTCCAAAGAGGATTTTGGTCTGCTTGCTATCAGTTCTGTTTTTCTAAGCATTATCAACACGCTGGCCACATCAGGCATTGCAGAGTATGTTGTGTATTATGACGGAGAGGACAAACCCGAAAAACTTAATGCTGCTTTTTGGCTAAACTTATTTCTGACCATTGCAGTAGTGGTGGTTGTAGTGACTACCGGACCGTGGTGGGCCGATTTTTATGAGAACAAAAAAGTGTACAGCCTGCTGCTGCTTTTATCCGTTTCGTTTTTTTTCGAGATGGGCTCAACTATTCCGAGAGCATTGCTGCGAAAAGAATTGGAGTACAAATCACTGGTATATTATAGTACGGTATCTATGACCATGATATCAGTAGGTAAATTGATAGCAGCCTGGGCAGGTTTTGGAGTATATAGTTTGGCCTTACCGCAGGCATTGGTTTCTCCTTTCCTGATGCTGGCGTTTTTCTTAAAGACAAACTGGAAACCTTTTGCAACGATTGGGTATGCTCACTACAGAGCGATTATTGACTACAGCAAGCACATCATTGGAGGAAGAGTATTGACCAAGTTAGTGAATGAAGGAGACAATCTGATAGTAGGAAAATTTATTGGTTTGGAGGGATTGGGTATTTATGCATTAGCATTTCAATTGGCCAATCTGGTTACGTCAAACGTTGTGGTTTTAGTAAATGATATTTTTCTTCCCTTGTTTAGTAAGGTGAAGGGCGATATCGAGCGCTTACGGCAAGTCTATTGTCGAATGATTCAATTTTTGAGTTTCATTTCTTTTCCCCTGATTACTGCGCTGGTCATAGCGGCTGAACCCATTGTTTATTTTATCTATGGCGAAAAATGGAATGACGCAATAGTGCCTTTTCAGATTTTATGCGCTTTTGCATTGGGAAGATCATTGAGTAGCCCTTCCAGTTCACTATTCGGTGCGCTGGGAAGACCCGACATAGGCTTCAAGTTCACTTTATATTTCACTCCTTTTTTTTTAGCATCCATATTTTTTGGTAGCCAGTTTGGAGTTGTGGGAGTAGCACTAGCCACAACCATAGTGCGGGTTGCAGGTTCTATCATTTCATTGTATTTATCTTTGCGCCTGATCCAATTACGGTTGGCTGATTTGTATAGACTCATCAAAAGTAATTTAGTAAGTTCATTTCTAATTTTAACATTATTTTCGTGGTCGTTCTTTACCTCATTTGAGGAAGAAAAATGGATTTTATTAATTGTTATTCCGTTCATTCTTTACATTCACATTATGTTGCAACGTCTTTTCTTTTATTCTAACCTGATTTTGTTTTTTCAGGAGTTAAAAAAATATTTAAAAATAGGATACGGCTTGCTGAATAAAATCTTCTTTTTAAAGGATCAATCTGTATAATGGAACTCACATCAAAAAAATATTGGCAGGATTACTATCAAGAAGCATCGGAAGACAAACAGACTATCATCAAAGTTTGTGGTGCCTACGATTATTTTTGGGATCTGATATTGAAAAGCTGCGCGCAACCACCGCAGTCCATTTTAGAGATCGGAGCATTTCCGGGCCGCTACCTGGCGTATCTTTCCTCACGTTATAAAATTCAGGCAACCGGTATTGACTTTAATCCGGATGAAGAAAAATTCAGCCGATCCATGCATGCTATGGATGTTGAAAATTACAATTACATCTGCACCGATTTTTTAGAGCATAAGCCAACTCCTGAATACGATCTCGTTTTTTCGAACGGATTTATTGAACACTTTACCAATTACGTTGAAGTCTTAGATAAACATGCTGCCTATCTGAGGCCCGGAGGAGCAATGATGGTGATGATTCCCAACAAAAGATATTTACGCAAAATCTACGGATACTTACTGGACTATAAAAATCTGAAGGCTCATAATCTGGAATGCATGCGTTTGGATTTATTTGAAGATTTTGCAAAGCGCAATAACTTGAAAATTGATTACCTGTCATACTATGGTGGTTTTGGATTCAAAGTTCATCAGCCACTATCTTTTTTACAGCGCGTTATCTATCATCCCATTCGGTTTTTATCAATCAAACTACATGGTGTGTTAAGCAGAAATCCTTCTAAGTGGTATAGTGGTACTATCGTAGCTGTGTTCTCCAAAACGCTTTAATGAAGAATCAATGAAGATGACCAGAATATTAATCATCGGCATTGGTAATCCAGTTCCCTCTTTTATTCATCGAAGGTTGGTGGCACTATTGCATGCAGGCGTTAAGCTTACCATTGTTGCTGAGCATGGACAGTCAATCGATTTGCCAAAGGCTCGTGTTGTCCGCATTGGTGGTAAGCAAAATAAAATACAGCAACTGTTGTCCTTCATCAAAGTCTGGACAAGGCCGCATCTTTTTTTTCGCCTGCTTTCTGTTCGACCCGAACTGACTCTGGTGCAGCGCTGGCGGTGGGCAGTAAAATACTTTCCCATCACGCGCACAAAAGCACCCAGTGTTATTCACATTCAATGGCTTTCTTCCGTACCGGATTTTCAATGGCTCAATCGCTTTTTCAATTGCCCGTTGGTGGCGAGTGCAAGAGGAAGTCAGCTTACGGTGTATCCGTTAACCCGACCCGGTTTTAAAACCACAATAAAAGATGCTATTCAGAAAGTGGATTACATTCATTGTGTTTCCAACGACATGGCCTTGGCGTGTATGCACTTCGGTGCTACTCAGCAAAAAGTATTCGTTAATTATAATGGCATTGATCTGCAGAAATTTCGACCGCGTGAGTCAAAGCAAACTGAAAAACATTTTACCATGATTTCAGTGGGCGCGATGATGTGGCGCAAAGGGTTTCAATATCAATTGCAACTATTGAGTATGCTGGTAAAGGAAGGACGCAATGTACACCTGCTTCTTCTTGGTGATGGGCCCGATCGTGAAGGACTTCATTATTCTGCTCACATGTTAAAAGTAGATCAGCATGTTACGTTTGCTGGCAAAATTAAGGCGAGTGAATTGCCCGATTGGTTAAATCGCGCGGATGTGTATTTATCTACAAGTGTTGCTGAAGGTTTGGCGAACAGTATAGTGGAGGCAATTGCTTGTGGATTGCCGGTGGTCGCCTTTGCCTGCGAAGGCATGGAAGAAGTTTTGGAAGCCGGTGTAAATGGTTTTATTTTGCCGGTTGGCGATCTGGATGGAATGGTGGAAAAGATCCACTACTTGATGGATCGTCCGGAAGAAAAGAAAAAGATGGGAGCAAGCGCGCGAAAACATGCTGTTGAAAAGTTTGATGAAGGTGAGTGGGTATCGCGCATGGTAAAAAAATACGAATCGATTGAAAGAAAATAATACATCCCGCATCCTCATTGCTGGCCACGAAATAGGAGGGCAGATGCAGTTATTGGCAGAGACGTTTCGCAAGCGCTGGCTGCAAGCTTCATCGGCAGCCTACAACGATGACTTTCGCGGATATCAAAATGATATCATGTTAGCGGGTAAAGGATTTAAGGGTAATCTTGATCGCTTTCTTTTTTTTATCTGGGCGCTGAAACACTATCAGGTATTTCATTTCTTCTGGGGAGTGAGCATGTGGAACTGGTGGCGTTTTCATTTGTTGGACTTGCCAATTCTAAAACTCTTCGGAAAAAAAATAGTAGTTCATTTTCGCGGGCTCGATGTAGTCGATATAAAACACTTTGATTATTTGCGCGAAAAAAACCGCGGAGTAAAACTAGAAAAGCCTCCCTTGAGTCGTCCCGATCAACAGAAGAAATTAAGGAAGTGGTTGCGGTATGCCGATGTGGTGCTGGTATCAGAGCCTGATCTTTTTGAAGTGGTGCCAACGGCTACCTTGTCACCGCAGGTTATTGATATAAACTATTGGTCATCTACACGTAAACCGTTATCGGAGCAAGATGGAATCATCCGCGTAGTGCATGCACCATCAAGCAGAAGAAAAAAAGGAACTGACTTTATTGAAGAAGCCATTGTGAGATTAAAAAGTAAAGGGCTTCCGGTTGAGCTTGTACTCGCAGAAAAACTGCCGCATCATAAAATCAGAGAGCTATATGAGATGAGCGATATTGGTGTTGACCAGGTATTGTATGGCTGGCATGGAAAGGTTTCTGTAGAACTGATGGCACTGGGTAAACCGGTGATTTGTAACATTGATTCTGAATTGAGAAAGTATAGACCTGATCTACCAATCATTCATGGCGCACCAGAAAATCTTGAAGCAGTGTTGGAAGATCTGATTCTCAATCCTGAAAAGCGAAAGGACCTCGGTCAAAAATCAAAAGCGTATGCCGCGCAATATCATGATGTAGAGGTAGTCGTGGATGAATTACTCGACCTCTATGGTATTTCTGAAAAATCACACGTAAAAGAAAAGATTGATGATGCACAGATGTGGTAACGCAGCGAAATACAAATGGTCATGAAAGTTTATTTATCCAGAACAGTATGAAGTTTCTGATTCGCTACAGTTGGGTTGCATTGATTATCGTACAAGTAGCGTGTGTATTTTATTTTTTTGGAAACACTCCGAATGAACACGGCATTCACAATCGCGATGCTTTTTCATATTACATACAGTGGAGTAGGATGGCGGACACCTTTAATCCGCTAATCGATCCAGTATTGAAAGATCCGGGGCATGACCTGGTGCGCATTCCATTTTCATTTCCACATTTTGTATTGGGACTTACCTCAACGATACTCACACCATTCTATGCGTATCTGTTTTGGTGTTGCGTTGGTGTACTGTTAAGTTATGCTAGTCTTTTGCTGTTGGCTCGTTCATTTGGTTTTAAAGATTCAGGCGCACATGTTGTGGCGCTGCTTCATTACACCTTGTTTCATTTAATTTCACAACTACCTCCCTTATCTGGTAAGCAGTTTGGTTATGTTTTGGATGCATTAATGTTATCACCCGAATCGCTTTTGCATTTCGGGCCGCGTCAGTATCCACATGATATCTTTTTCTATCCGCTCTTGTGCACGTTGATCGCGCTTACTCTTTTTGGAGTGAAGAAGATGAAAGCACAGGAAGTAATCTCCTTGAAGCACGTGTTACTTTGGGGAGGATTATGTGCGCTTCTTCCTTTCAATTACCTCTATCATTGGTTTCAGTTTGCTGTGTTGTTGGGCATTCTGTTGATTGCCGGTACAGCACTTCGCTGGTGGAAGCTCGCTGATTTTTTTGGGCAGTATGTTCGCGTGAGCTGGACTGTGATCAGTGTTGGAATACTCTGGATCATTGTCATTTTAATTCAAAACCATCAGCTTGCCGATGAAGAAGGATATCGCTTCGCGCTCATGGGAGGTCTCACGGAAGCTCGTTTCGTTTTGTTGCCCACTGGACTTCTTACACGAATACTACTTTGGAGTATTGTAGCATTGGTAGTGTTACGATTCACACCCGATGCAATAGTGCTGGTTGGTTTTTTATTCGGTTGCGTCATCTTGCTGAATCTTCAGATGATTGTTGGCAAAACAATTCAGCCCGGCCATTGGTCTTTTGGAGTTGACCGGATTTTTGCGTGGACTGCTATTGTGGTGGGTGCCGCTTTGGTGAATCGTTATTTCCAATCTTTTAAATTGCAAATGCTTATCGCTACCTGGATTGTAGTGATCTTTTATTTTGCAGGTCAGTCATTCGTTTCGTGGAAATCATTTGAACGCATCTCGCGCTGGGATACAGAACGGGCAGAAGCCATTGACTTTCTTAAAGCTCAGCCTGCCGGAGTTGTTTTGGCTCCGGAGATTTGGTTAGAGACGGATATCCTCACGCACACGAAGCATTATAGTTTTTTACCACGCGGTGCGCAGTCAGCTGTTTCTCATCGCGAACAAATGGAAAGGCTAACACATGCAGCGTTAATGTTGGGATACAGCGAACAAGGTTTTATGGATTGGCTTCAAATCCGAAGCGTACGATTTTTTGGGATCCTCTATGGGACAGATAAGGAGTTTAGTTCAAGCCTGTATTATGACAAGAGCAAACAACAAGAGGTAATTGATTTTAATGAGAAGCATTTACTTCCTTCGTGGGATAAGGCGGAGATTAATCACTATATAACATCCACTGATTTGCTGGCCAAACAAGTGGATTGGATTGTGCTCTTTTCTGAAGAGCAGATGCCGTCCGTAAAGGGAAAAATCGTTTTTCAGAATGACCGATACCGAATCATGAAGGTTAGCGCACTCGAACAGAAATCGTGGGGCAACAATGTTCCCATCAAAGAGCAGCGCTATCCCATTGTAAAAATGGAATAGGTATTCTTTAGAATAGTTTACACTCAATCAAAAATGTATTTTTACATCTGATATAAACCGTATGATCGACCCAGAGAATTTCGAGATCCCAGCCTGCGCATTAACGGGCAAAACAAATTACGAGGATTACCCGTGGGGTGCTCATCATCTCAATCTTGCGCAACCGGTCAGGGTTGCAAAATGCAAGGAAACAGGCATGCTTTACTTATGTCCCCGGCCAAGCAGAAAGAATCGAGAAACGATGTTGAAAGGAATTCTTCCGGATGCCTTGCGCGAGTATGGTGAACGTACTTATAACTACGCAGCGGTAGATAAACTACGCACATTCGACTTTGAAGAAAGAGTTTTAATTTTTAACACACTTTTTCCGCAAGCAACAAAATCAATTCTGGATGTTGGTACCTCCAGCGGAAACTTCATGGAGATTGCCATAAAGCATGGATGGCAAGCGACAGGACTAGAGCCTTTTCCGGACGATGTAAAAGTATGTCAGGATAAAGGTCTTGACGTTACCTTAGGTCTTGCCGAATCATTGCCCTACGCTGACAATACATTTGATGTGGTTCATACTTCTCACGTATTTGAGCATTTGGAAGATCCATTGCTGTCAGCGCGTGAAGCGTTTCGCGTACTTAAACCGGGCGGACTTCTTTTTATTGAAGTGCCAAACCAGTTGGATAATTTTGGGTTTCATCGCGATATGCTTTTGCGAAATGTTCAGCAGCGCAAACGCGATATCGCATCCATCCATCATTTATGGTTTTTTGGTAAGACAACCCTTCACCAGTTATATGAGCGCGCTGCGTTCACCAACATCAGCGTAGTCAATAAACATCACAAGACTTTTAGTGGATGGAGGCTTCCGTTCTCTTTGCTGAGCAAAGCATTGAGCAATCTGTTTTATGGAACTTACATCATTCGTGGCTTTGGGTTTAAACCAAAAAAATAGGTGAGCAAACGCGTTGCTTTTATTGTTGGGACACTACAAACAGGAGGTATAGAGCGCTCGGTTACGGATTGGTGTTTGCATCTTAAGTCAAAGACGAATTGGCAGCCTGTGGTGATTTGTATACTAAAACGAAACGGCCCTTTTCTTCAGGTACTGGAAGCAAATGGTATTGAAGTAGTAGAATGTAAACTAAGTCAGCGGGGATTTGTGTTGAAGTTAAGAGAGCTTCTGATCAGACTTAATCCTGACGTAGTACATTCTCAGGTTGCATTCTCCATGCCGTGGCAAGTACTCGGTATTCTCTTGTCAGGATCAAGACGCATTATCTTTACTCAGCAGAATGAATATCAGAACTGGAATCCTCTGGGTGCGCGACTGAGACTCAAGTTTTATTTTTTACTTTTCTTTCCATTCATTGATCACTATACCTGTGTTTCTGAACGCGTACGAGAAAGCCTTTGTGCTTTATCCGGAAAAGCGAAACGTAATTTCTCAATCATTCCGAATAGTGTTAATACCGAAATGTTTTTTCCAGATGTTTCAGAACGCAAACAACAACGAGAGAAGTTGAATCTGAGTGATGCAACATTTGTAGCGGGAGTAGTAGCGCGATTCTCTCCGCAGAAGGGCCATAAATATCTTATTGATGCGATTCTTATTTTAAAAGAAAAACACATTGAAGGTAAGATATTGCTGGTGGGCGTAGGCGATTTAGAAAATGAAATCCGAGAATTGGTTCAGCGACATCAACTGCAAGATTACGTTACGTTTTATGGGCAAGCATTGGCGGTTCATAAAGTGCTGCAAGCATTGGATTGTTTTATTCTTCCATCATTGTGGGAAGGTATGCCACTTGCTCTTTTAGAAGCGATGGCCTCCGGCCTTCCAGTCATTGCTACGGATGTTGCCGGTACGCGTGAAGTAATACGTAATACTGTAAATGGTCTTTTGATACCTTCAAAAAATCCAGAAGCCATTGCCGATGCATTTATACAAATAAAAGAGAATGTAACGATGCGCAATGAACTGGTGCAATGTGCTCTCAATTTTGTTCGTGAAAATTATTCGGTGGATGCGAATATGAAGGCTTATACAAAATTGTATGAACGCTAGAACGATTAAAACGGAGAAGGTTTGGACGACTGAGTTTTTTTTCTTGTTCGTTCTGTCGCTTTCGTATTTATACTGCCTGCCTTTATTAAGAACGGGAGTGGTGTTAGGTGTTACGGCCAGTGAAGTCAGACTTTACGATCTGGTTTTTGTCATTATGTTGCTCTTTTTATTGTTTCCCATGATGAGCCAGATTTTTAAAACATGGAGTAGTATGTCCATGGCACATAAATTTCTGTTGTATTGGGTATTACTAGGTATTGTTGGACTAGTTTTTACATTGATTAATAGTGAAAATCGATTTCTGATTGCTGTTATTCGATACTTCCGTTTCTTTTCCTTCTCTATTGTTTTTGTGTTGGGTTTTATGTTTATCAAAAACAGAAAACAATTGTTGATTCTGTTTGATGCTATGATCATTTGCATTGCCATTATTTCGGTAGTGGGATCACTTCAAGGTTTTAACATCATCCCCAATCTCTGGCCCGATTACTATGCCATCTACTCTGACTTTGAAGGTGGGTATTTGAGTACAGCCAGCCTTGCACCCAATCATACGCATTACAGTTTGATTATGGCAATAGGTATTATTATGATCATCACCCGCTTTACCATCTCGTTTCGAATATCTCTACTTAATTTAGTCTTTGCAGTCTCCTTGTTACCCATGTTGTATTCAATGATTGCCAGTCGCGGTCGTTCAGGCTGGTTAGTGTTGGGCGTTTTTTTATTCATAAATCTGATTCTCTCACGAAATATCAAGGGATTTGTATTGGCTTTATTTTTAGTAGGAGGTATTGCCTTGCTTTTGGACAGTGATGTGCAAGCTGGTGATAGCTCGGTAAAAGATATTTTGCTTTACAGATCTATTAATGCTCACAAACAACTAGGTAAAACTGCATTAGATGCTTTTGAAGAGGAGGACAAGAATTGGATTGAACGTGTGGATGATAACCGATGGGCAATATATCAGCAGTCTATTGAATATCTTCTTGATAATCCACAGTACTTGCTTGTGGGAGCAGGGTTTCAAAATGCGATGAAGGGAATTGGTAAGGTGGCTTTAAATGCACATAACGCTTACATTAATATAGTAGCGGAGCATGGCCTTATTGGTCTTTTTATTTATCTGAGTTTTCTGTATTACCTGTATCGGTTTGGTGTGCAGGCAAAGAGCAAGGCGAATAACAAGGCGTCACGTGCGATGGCAATTAACTGGATATGCTTGTTTGCCGGACTACTGATAACAAACTTCTTTGGTGAAGTCATTTATCCAGGCAGGGCGCTTTTCACTTTTCTGGGTACATTCTTTATTGTTAATGTTTTATTCCTGCATCCGGCCTGGCGATCTGCACCGAACAAGGAAGAACAGCAAAAATTCGAAGAAAGAAGGATTGTATTATAGGTTAATAAGTGAATTGACAATGATCTGTTCTTAATTTGCAGGCTGAATACTAGTTTGAATACTTCTACTATGATATCTGTTGTAATTCCGGTCTTTAATGAAGCTGCTACAGTCGATCACCTTTATACAAGGTGTGTCGCTGTTCTCAATTCACTTGCTCCTGATTTTGAAATAATCTGCATTGATGATGGAAGTAAAGACGAAACACTTCAAAAACTGAAGACTATCCGCGAAAGCGATAAGCGCTTAAAGATTATCTCACTGTCGCGTAACTTCGGACATCAGCAATCTTTCCTTGCGGGACTGACGCATGCCCAAGGGGATTATGTTGTTTTGATGGATGGTGATTTGCAAGACCCTCCTGAGGAAATTGTGAAGATGAATGAACTGCTTCATCAGGGATATGATGTAGTATATGGAGTTCGGAAGAAGAGAAAGGAGGGGTTATTCAAGCGATTTATGTATTGGATCTTTTACAGATTCTTCAAGTACAGTGTATCGTTCGATATTCCACTCGACACCGGTGACTTTTGTATCATGCGAAAAAAAGTGGTGGAAGAGATGCTCAAGTCAAGTGAACAAAGTTTATTTCTTCGGGGTACTCGTTCCTGGGTAGGATTCAGACAGGTGGGTTATGAATATGAGCGGGATAAACGATATGCCGGAGAAGTGAAGTACACGTTTCGTAAACTATTCAATCTGGCGTACAACGGGATCTTCAGCTTTAGTCAGCTTCCTGTAAAATTTATTTTTTTTTCAGGATTGATACTGCTGGTATTTTCCATGATCTATCTGGTGTACTTATTAGTCACCTACTTTACTTCTGGTGGTATCCCGGAAGGGTTTACAACACTGGCCATTCTTGTCATTATTTTCAGCAGTGTTCAATTAATTTCATTGGGACTGATAGGCGAGTACTTGTTGCGCATCTATGACGAAAGCAGAAAACGTCCGCTTTATATTGTGAGAGAAATATTTCTGGATTGATTGGTATGGATAGAGAGTATTATAAAGACTACGCAACATTAGAGCGAACCCATTGGTGGTTCCTGGTAAGACGCGACATTATTTTAAATCAATTGCGGTCTCTTACACAAGGCCAGAGAAAATTAAGAATACTCAATGTTGGTGCCGCTACCGGATACAGCTCTGAATTTCTTCAGGAATTTGGCGAGGTAATATCAGTGGAGTATGACAAAGAATGCTGTGAGTTTGTAAAGAATAAAGATGGTAAGGAATTCATTAATGCATCGATTACCGAATTACCTTTCTCCAATGACGCATTTGATTTAGTCTGTGCCTTTGATGTAGTGGAGCATATTGAAGATGATCATCTGGCAGTGAAAGAATTGAAGCGGGTCACGAGTCCGGGAGGTAAGATTTGTGTTACCGTGCCTGCGTTTAATTTTTTGTGGAGTCAGCACGATGACATCAATCATCATTTCAGACGATACACGCGATCCAATTTCAAAGGGCTATTTGCTTCAAATGGTCGGATCGTGAAGGCGACCTACTTCAATACCTTTCTTTTTTTTCCGATCGCGCTTTTCAGAATGTTCAATAAGGGAACAAAGGAAGAAGCATCGAAATCTGATTTTGGTGTTGCTAAAAATTCAATAGCATCTATAGTGGCCAAAAGTATCTTCTCTCTTGAGAAACCAATTCTGTCATTGGGCCTTTCATTTCCCGTTGGCGTTTCAATCCTCTTATCATGGAGAAAAGAAAACTAAGCGATACGAATGATTAATAAAATGACATTCATTGATCCTTCTTCCATCGCCAGCGTTCAAGATCTTAATGTAGCCGTAAAGTCTGCGAACGAGGGAATAATTTGCATTACTTCTAAAGCAAATTTTCAAGCACTGAAATCAGATGAAATAGCAAAGGGATCAGCGCCCGCTGACATCCTTCACTGTGGTTTACTCTTCGAAGGAAAATCAGCGTTCGAACACATTCAGCTCATTGCGTTTAACTGGAACTTCTTAACACCCGACCAACGTCTTCAAAATTATTCATGGAAGGCAACTGCTGATTTTATGGTCTTTGAAAAAGCCACTTTCAATTCGGTGGCAGGACTTGATGAGTCTTTCGAATCGTTGAATGCTGCCCTGATGGACTTTTCATATCGCATTATGATAGGCGGAGGAAGAGTGTTGTACGATCCGTCATTCATGAAAGCGTCAGCGGCAAGCGAAGTGACGATCACAAAAAATGATGAAGCCGTTTTTGTGAAGAAGTATTTTCCGAAGAATGCATTTGCTTTGTACAAAGTGTTGCGTTTCATTCTTGCCTCGACAAAGTCGGTCGAAAAAAAAACCGACCCCGATTTAGTGAAAGGCAAATTGGTAGGAGAGAAGATTCGCCAGATTAATAAGTACACTGCCATTATACCTACCATCAATCGGTATGATTATCTGGACAGAGCCATTCAGTCTTTGCTGGATGCTGAATTTCCTCCCGGTGAAATTATAGTAGTGGATCAGACACCCATTGCAAATAGAATAGAAGGATATTATAATCCATTCTTGTCATACCAACACATATCCGTTATTTACCTTGATGTAGCGGGACAATCCATTTCCAGAAACACCGGCATTGATAAAGCAAAATACGAATGGATTTATTTGTTTGATGATGATTCAATTTGCTGGAAAGATTGCCTCGCAGAGCACAAGCATTTAATCGAACATTCGATGGCTGATTGCTCCACCGGATTATCATTATCACCCGGACAGAATATTGAAAGCATTCAATCCATCAATCGGTTTTATCGTTCTGCTGATGTATTGGACACGGGCAATTGCTTTATCAGCAAGTCGGTTTTACAAGCAGTTGGAAAAATCGATGATGCTTTTAACCGCGGTCCCGGGGCAGACGATGACTTGGGTAAGCGTTTGTTTTTGGGAGGATATAGCATCATTCTTAATCCAAAGGCAATTCGACTTCATTACAAAGCAACTGTTGGAGGACTTCGGCAGCATGGCGCGTGGTGGCGGAACAAGAGCTCGTTGTTTGGAGCTTATCCACCGCCAACACAATTGTTCAGCATCAAAAAATATTATCCAAAAAAGTTCAGGGCGTTATTAATTTTGAGTTTGATTTTGAAAGCGAAAAGCCGATACAGTACAAGTTCGTATCTTTTGTTTTTGATATTGTTGCCTTACAAACTTTTACGATCATTTAGTCAGGAGAAGAAACTTAGTAAATTATTAAAATAGGTGAGAGTCTTGATTATTTCTTCCGAGTTTCCCCCTGGGCCTGGAGGTGTAGGTACCCATGCTTATGAATTGGCCAGACACTTGGAAAGAGTTGGCAATTCCGTGGTAGTGGTTTGCTCTCAAAATTATAGCTCAAAAGAAGTCATTGATAATTTTAACAAAGAGCTTCGATTTACGCTTATTACCCATGAACAGAAGACTAATTATTTAGTAACAATTTTCTCTAGGTTGTCTTTAGTTCTTCGAGCAATTCGAACTCACAAGCCTGAGGTAGTAATAGCATCCGGATCCAATTCAATATGGGTTGGCGCTATCTATAGATATTTACTTGGGTCTTTTAAACTGGTAGTAGTTGCTCATGGGGGTGAGCTTACCTTTAGTTCAAAAATCAGAAGAAGCTTGACGCGTTGGGGTTGTCGATTGGCGGATCATATTATCAGCGTTAGTAACTACACGAAGCAATATATACCGGATCAGCTTCCATCTAAGATTACGGTAATTCATAATGGAGCGAATCATTTTCTTTTGCAGGATAAGAAACAACAAAGGGATTTAAAAGATAAATACGGGTATTCTGGCAAACACATTTTTTTAACTGTAGGGTCTGTAAGTGAACGTAAAGGGCAGGACATCGTGATGAAAGCATTGCGTACCGTTATTCAACAATATCCAGATACTATTTACCTAATGGCAGGTCGCTCGAATAACATAGAGTTTTTTAAGACTGTAGCTCGTCAGGAAGGAGTTGAGAATAACGTAGTATTTTTAGGTTCAGTTAATAATGAATTTTTGGTTGATCTATATAACATGACTGATTTGTATGTTATAGCAAGTCGCCATTCATCGGATGGCGACTTTGAAGGCTTTGGGATTTCTGTTATCGAAGCGGCTCTATGTAGCGTTCCGGCAGTCGTAACTCGTGATAGCGGATTAGTAGAAGCCATTGAAGAAGGAGTTACTGGCTTCTCCGTACCTTCGGAAAATCCTGAAGAGCTAGCAAAGGCAATCATTCATTTAATGGATGACGGTTTGCGCATTAACATGGGAATTGCAGCGAGAAAGCGAGCTGAACAAAATTTCACTTGGGAGAAAGTTGCTTTGTCTTATCATAAGGTGCTTACAAGTCTTTGATGAAATTACTAATTGTCTCTCATACCGCTCACGTAAATCACCAAGGCAATTGGTATGGTTGGGGGCCAACGGTTCGAGAGATTAATTTTCTTTCCAACTATTTTGAGATAACGCATATTGCGCCTGCTGAGAGTTCATCAAATCTTCCTCAGAGTTACGATCGGGTTAATCCTTCAGTCAAAATAGTGTCTACCCGAAATCGGGGTGGAGTTGGATTCGTTTCGAAACTGAAAGTATTGTTAGATTCATTTCGCTATGCGGAATTAGTCATTCGAAATTCTTTTAGTTCGGATATTGTGCATGTTCGTTGTCCGGCAAACATTTCTTTAGTGGCATTGGTGGTGCTCATTTTTTTTCCAGATAAGAAAAAGTGGATTAAGTATGCTGGGGACTGGCGTCCCATTAAAGACTACGGAAGTTATAAACTCCAAAGATTTATAATTCGTCACTTGTTTTATAATCATGTTGTTTCTGTCAATGGAAGTTACGCTGGTGAAAAGCTGTTCATACATCATATTTTAAATCCTTCGTATTCCAGAGAAGAACTACCGAGTACGATTGAATCTAAATCATTGAGATCAGATGAAGTTGTCGTTTTATTTGTCGGTGGATTGACTAGTAATAAAGGTGTTGACATTGTGATCAGAGCGACTTCACTAATAAAAGACTTTACTCCCAAAATCAAAGTTCATATTATTGGTGAAGGCCCCGAACGAGGGAATCTGGTTTCATTAACATCTTCGTTAGGACTTGCATCACAAGTTTTTTTTGAAGGCTGGAAAACAAAGGATGAACTGAAGATGTTTTATCGGTCTGCACATTTTATTATTCTGCCTAGTACGGGTGAGGGCTGGCCCAAGGTAATAAGTGAGGCGATGTCATTTGGTGTAGTACCTATAGTTTCAGACGTATCTGGAATCCGGCAAAATCTTGAAAAAATAGGGACAGGCTCTATCGTTAAAAATTTTGATCCGGTATTTTATGCAGAAGCAATGAAACAATACCTTCAGAGCCCTGAATTATGGAGTAGTCAATCAAATATGGGTATTAAAAAGGCTGACTTGTTTACATTTGAGAACTGGATTGAAAATTTATTTGAACTTTTCGAGCGACAATGGAAGTTAAAATTTTCTTCTCGTGATAAATCAATTTAGATGATTGCTCAGTGTAAAGTTTTAAATTCTAATCGTGCCATCCAAAAAAGATAAAGCTGATGATTGTTTATGTAGGTAATATGTTATCTAAACATGGAAGCAGTATCAACTTTATGGAGTTACTAATACCAAAATTGAGTGCGAATTATGAGATAAAAGCTGCGTCATCAAAAGAGAATAAATTCCTTCGATTGATTGATATGCTGGCATGCATTTTCATGAATAGGAAAAAATGCAAGTTGGTCTTGATTGATACCTATAGTACCCAGGCGTTTTTGTATGCAAAGCTGGCAGGACGGTTTTGTAAATGGTTAGCGATCCCTTATGTACCGATTTTGCATGGAGGTAATTTGCCAGAGCGCTTCGAACAAGACACAGCTTCCGCTAAAGGATTCCTCTCAGGTGCAAAGAATATTGTTTCTCCATCTCTCTATTTGCAAGTCTTTTTTACATCAAAAGGATTTCGGGTTCATTTTATTCCGAATTTTATCGACTTGAGTAATTATGATTTCTTATCACGGAATCAAGTTCAACCTAAGTTGTTGTGGGTACGGGCATTTCAGGAAATATATAATCCTACCCTTGCCATTAAAGTTTTAAAAATCATTTTGACGCGTTACCCTAATGCAGAATTATGCATGGTGGGTGCAGCAAAAGACTATACCTTCGATGAAGTAAATTCACTAATTGCAAAACTTGGAATTGAAAAGTATGTTAAGATTACAGGAGTTCTACCAAAGGCAGATTGGATACAGCTTTCTAAGAATTATGACGTGTTTATTAATACGACAACAATTGACAATATGCCTATTAGTGTTATTGAAGCTATGGCATTAGGTCTTCCAGTTATATCAACCAAAGTAGGAGGTATACCTTTCTTAATTCAACATGAGAATGAGGGCCTCTTGGTTCCGTCAGATTCAGCAGAGGATATGGCTTCTGCAATTATCAACTTGGTTGAAAATCCAGAGAAAGTGAAATTGCTCACAAAGCTTGCAAGAACAAAGGTGGAAGGTTTTGCGTGGAACAGTGTTAAAGTTCAATGGCTCGACTTAATTGATAATGGATAAGTAATGGGTTTATACCAAAAACTATATTCAAATCTCCCGGTAGCATTTCAAAATATTGCTGTATCGGCTTACGGGTATAGCTGGAAGAAAAGAAGATTTGGCGGTGAGTTTGATCAGGAGCTAAAAGGATTTAAAGACAGAGAGAGCTTTAGTCATCAGCAGTGGAACGACTACATCACATTACAATTAAGGAAACTTTTAGTTCATGCTTTTGAAACGGTTCCTTTTTATAATGAGTCTTTCAAGAAAGCGAATATCAATACTGCCCAAATTCAGAAGTTCGAGTTGTCAGACATTTCAAAACTTCCCTTTCTGGAGAAGAATGATTTGCGTGCTTTCGGAAAAACAACATTGCTCTCCTCGACATTAGAAAAGGGTGGAGAATTTTTTGCCAGTAGCGGAAGCACCGGAACACCGACACAAATAGTATTCTCACATGCCATGCACCAGCGATGGAGCGCAGGTTTCGAAGCGAGGATCAGACATTGGGCAGGTGTCGATCGAAATAGCGGCAGAGGTATGATTGGCGGACGAAGAGTAGTTCCGGAAGGCGATGCCAAACCACCTTTTTACCGATATAACATTTTTGAAAAGCAAACATATTTTTCAGCCTACCATATTTCTGGCGCTAATGCCAGCAATTACTTAAAAGGTATGAAGAAGAATCAGGTTGAATACATGACGGGTTACGCCATGAGTAACTTTTTCCTAGCTCGTTTTTTCCAGGAAATGAAATTGAAAGCGCCAAAACTAAAAGCGGTAATCACTTCAAGTGAAAAGCTAACGCCTGAAATGCGCAAAACATTTCAGGATGTTTATCAATGCAAAACATACGATAGCTGGAGTGGCCTTGAAGCCTGTGGTTTGGTTTCTGAGTGTGAGCAGGGTTCGCTTCATATCAGCCCCGACCTTGGTATTTTGGAAATACTGAACGAAGCGGAGCAACCTGTAAAGCCAGGCGAAGTAGGTGAAGTTGTTTGCACCGGACTTATTAATTTTGATCAGCCGTTGATTCGTTATCGTATCGGAGATAGGATGCGGCTTGGAAATAATAATTGTTCTTGTGGGCGGAGTATGCCAACGATTGAAGAGATAGTAGGTAGGGTAGAGGATACGGTTATCGGCCAAGATGGTAGGGAGATGGTTCGATTCCATGGAATTTTTATTGACCTTCCTAATCTTATTGAAGGACAAATTATACAATACACGCTAACATCATTTGAAATTAAAATTGTAACGAATGGCAACTGGTCTCAAGTTGAGTCAGAAACGATTAGAAAAAGAATGATGAGCCAACTCGGAAGTATTGACTTACAAATCAGCGAAGTGTCAGAAATTGGTAGAAATCAAAATGGAAAATTTCAGGCAGTGATCTCCCATCTAAAAAGAGTAGAAAAGTAAAAATTCATGAGTCGTTTCATTATTCTTACTCAATACTACCCACCCGAAACCGGAGCTCCGCAGAACCGATTGCATAGCTTAGCGAAGTATATTAATAAGGCGGGGCATGAAGTAAGGATTGTTACGGCTTTGCCTAATTATCCCAAGAATGAAATCTTCGCTTCATATAAGGGAAAGTATTCAGTGCACGAATTTATTGACGAAGTTTCTGTTTATAGAACGTGGATATTTGTTAGTTCTTCACGTGGGATTATTGCACGGTTGTTAAATTACTTTTCGTTTGTGATTACTTCCTTTTTTAAGTTGGTTCAACTCTCGAAGGCCGATTTTATCATATGTGAATCGCCACCTTTGTTTCTTGGAATTACAGCAGTACTTGTATCTAAACTGAAGGGTAGTAAATTAATTTTTAATGTGTCCGACTTATGGCCGGAATCGGCAGAGAAGCTTAATATAATCAACAACCG
>Ga0075152_10000807_pt1 | contig 22808 bp, 18 predicted proteins | sample JI61114C2DNA_FD_70964 | JGI IMG/M metagenome (GOLD analysis project Ga0075152, IMG submission 70964) | Wastewater effluent complex algal communities from Wisconsin, to seasonally profile nutrient transformation and Carbon sequestration -... | ecosystem: Engineered > WWTP > Effluent > Algae...
TCGACCTCCTCGAGGTTGCGGGTCGGCGCGAGGAAGCCGTGCTTGATCATGCCGAGGCAGAAGACGGCCTCGATCGCGCCGCAGGCGCCCATGGTGTGGCCGGTGAAGCTCTTCGAGGAGGAGATCGGGACGGGGCGGCCGAACACGGCCCGGGTCGCGGCGGCCTCGGCGATGTCGCCGATGTCGGTGGCGGTCCCGTGGGCGTTGACGTAGTCGATGCGCTCCGGGCCGATGCCGGCGTCGCGCAGCGCCAGCGCCATCGCGGCGCGCATGCCGGGCTCCGAGGGGGCGGTCATGTGGATGCCGTCGCAGTTGGTGCCGAAGCCGTGGACCTCGCCGAGGATGTTCGCGCCGCGGGCGAGCGCGTGGTCGCGGGCCTCGAGGATCAGGGTGCCGGCGCCCTCGCCGACGACCAGGCCGTCGCGGCGGACGTCGAAGGGCCGCGGGCTGAGGTCCGGGCGGTCGTTGAAGTTCGCCGAGGTCGCGTACATCAGGTCGAAGGTGACCGCGGTGGTGTAGTGCATCTCGTCGCCGCCGCCGGCGATCATCACGTCCTGCAGGCCGAACTTGATCGACTCGTAGGCGAAGCCGATCGCCTGGGCGCCGCTCGTGCACGCCGAGTTGGTCGGGATGATGCGACCGCGCACCCCGTAGAACTGGGCCAGGTTGGCCGCGCAGGTGTGGGCCATGAACTTGAGGAAGCCGGTGCTCTGCAGCCCGCGCATGTTCAGGTTGACGAATAAGGTCCCGCAGAACTCGGCGAGCGCCTCCGAGGAGCCCGAGGTCGAGCCGTAGGCGAGGCCGAGGTTGCCGCCGCTGATGGCGGGGTCGTCGCTGAGGCCGGCCATCGCCAGGGCCTGCTCGGTGGCGTAGGTGGCGAGCAGGGCGACGCGGCCCATGGTGCGGGTCTTCTTGCGCGGCCAGCGGTGGTCGAGGTCGAGGTCGACGACGCCGCCGAGGCGGGTGCGCAGGTCGGCGATGCGGTCCCACGCGGGCATGGCGACGATGCCGTGGCGGCCGGTCTGGAGCGAGCGGCAGACCTCGTCGAGGGAGTTGCCGATCGGTGAGGCGACGCCCACGCCGGTGATGACGACGCGTCTGGGGGTCATACGGGTGCTCCTGCGTGGAGGACGGAGATGGAGGCGAGGGCGAGGAGTTCGGGGCCGCGGAGGAGCTCGCAGCGGAACTGGGCGAGCTGACCGCCGTTCCACAGCTCGTTGCCGGTGACGGTGAGTGCGTCGCCGACGCGGAAGAAGTCGGTGTGTAGCTCGAGCTCGCGGGTGCCGAGCAGCATGCCCATGGTGAACTGATGGGTGTTGCGGGAGAGGTAGCCGTAGTAGGCGGCGACGGTCTGGGCGAAGTACTCGAGGCTGATGAGGGCGGGGACGCGGCCGTCGGCGACGAAGGGTGCGCCGTCGCGGATGGTGACGGAGCAGACGACCTCACGCTCGTCGAAGTGGACGAGCTCGTCGATGAGGATCATCGGCGGTCGGTGCGGGAGGATCGTGCCCAGGGCGGGGTAGACCAAGCGACCTCTAGCTTTGAGCGCCGCCCGCCGACGGAGCGCCCGCGAGCTCGGCCTCGACCATGGTGACGATGTCGTCCACGGTGCGGATCTTGCGGGCGACCTGCGGGTCGATGCGGCGGCCGGTGATCTCGTGCAGCTCGACGAACATGTCGACCGCGTCGATGCTGTCGAGGTCGAGGTCCTCGAACAGGCGAGACTCGGGCCGGATATCGGCGGGGTCGAGCTCAAAGGACTTGACCAGGATGCCGGTTACCCGCTGGTAGATTTCCGCGCGCGTCATTGGGGGGGTGCATGGTAGCGAGAGGGCGGCTCCGCGTCCAGTCAGGCCAGCGGCGACGCCAGCAGGAAGTCGTAGAGCGGCAGCCTGCGCTCGGCCGGGGTCGGCGTCTCGCCGAGGTCGGCCAGGAGGTCCAGCGCCCGCTCCCGGATGGTGTTGAAGATGGCCTCGGTGGTGCGCATCACCTGCCGCCGCGGCCGCGGCGCGGCGAGCTCCTCGGCGAAGTTCACGATGTCGAGGGCGCAGCTATAGCGGCCGAGGTTGGCGCGGTGCGTCAGGCCTCGGGCGCGAAAGCCGGCCTCTAGCCGCTGGAACAGGCTCGAGAAGTTCGCCAGGCCCTGGAGCATGAAGTCTTTGCGGCGCAGCTGGCCCTGGAGCAGCTTGAGGTCGAGGTGCTCGTCGTGCCAGTAGGGGGCGGCCCAGAGGTTGTAGTAGCAGGCGATGTCGAAGTCCCACTTGAGCTTGAGGAGCTCGTAGCTGCCGAGCACGGGGTAGAGGTCGCGGTAGAGCAGCATGGTCGCCTGGAGGCGAAACTGCATGAACTCGTCGTAGACGGCCGAGCGCTCGGCGATCTGGGTGCGCGACTCGCCGGCGTGATCGCGGGCGATCATGTCGGTGATGAAGTCGTTCTCGAGGGCGATGAAGTCGCTGCCGGGGCTGTAGAAGGGGTCGCTGAAGGCGGCGGCCTCGCCGGTGAGGAACCAGCGGTCGGCGCCGCCGAAGAACTGGCGGGTGCCGTAGGCGAGCTGCTTGTAGGCGAGGACGTCGACCAGCTCGGCGCCGTCCTTGAGCAGGTCCCAGGCGGCGCGGTGACCCCGGAGGAACTCGAGGAAGCCGTCGGGCTTGCGCATCTCGTCGCGGAAGATCGCGCGGTCGCCGACCCAGCCGACGGACATCACGCCGCGGCCGAGCGGGATAAACCAGATCCAGTAGTCGGGGTAGCAGAAGTGATTGGTCGAGAGGGTGCGGGCGGTGTGACGCACGCGGGCGCGCCAGCTGTCGGGGCCGCAGGCGTCCATGTCGGCGTGGCCGGTGAAGCGGCCCCAGACCGCGGCGATGCCGTGGTCGGCAACCGGGACGCGCAGGTCCTTGAGGCGGGCGATCGCGCTGGCGCGGCCGCTGGCGTCGACGACCCAGCGCGCGCGCACGGGGTAGCGCTGCTCGCCCTCGGTGACGGTGAACTCGTGCATGCCGCTGGCGGTGCGCTGCTCGGGCGGGCCGTCCTGCTCGTGGAGGTGGAGGTCGTGGGCGCGGGCGCCGAGGTGGATGTCGACGCCGTCGGCGGCGTTCATGCGCAGGAGGTCGGCCTCGAGGCGGGCGCGGTCGATCTGGAACGAGGGGAAGGTCGGCAGGCGGTCGCTGCCGATCTCGCTCATGTCGACCATCGCGGCGTCCCTGGTCGGGGTGTCGAAGAAGAAGCGCAGGCCGTTCTTCGGCAGCTGGTTCTCGTAGAGATAGGTCGAGAGGCCGAGCCGCCGCAGGAGATAGTTGGTGGCGATCTCCACGGTCGACTCGCCGACCTTGAAGCTGGTCTCGCGGCTGCGCTCGAACACCGCGACCGACAGCTGCGGCAGCGTGCGACGCAGCTGGCGAGCGAGCAGGTTGCCGGCGAGGCCGCCGCCGAGGATCGCGATGTCGACGCTGCGAGGAGCTGCTTGGTCCACGGGGTCCATGATTAGCGCAGCTGGCCGGCGTTGACACCCGGCGAGCGGCGCGGCCATGCGGCAGGACTCACTGCGGGCGGTTCACACGGGCGTCGAGGGGACCGCGAAGTCGAGGGCGCCCTGCGTGCACAGCTCGGGGCCGCGGTGGAGCTCGAAGCGGACCGCGGCGGCGTCGCGCTCGAGGCGGACCTCGAGCTCGTCGCCGGGGACGAGCTTCTGGCGGAACTTGAGGCGAGTGACCCGACGGGGCTGGCCGAGCTCGGGCCACAGGCTGTGCACGCGATCGAGCACGAGGTCGAGCAGCTGGGCGATGCCCGGCAGCACCGGGTCGCCCGGGAAGTGGCCCTGGAAGGCGAGCAGGGCCGCGGGGAGGCGGACGGAGAAGGTGGCGAGCTCACCTCGCGGCGTGGCGCCTCGCTCGACGAGGCGAAACTCGAGCGCGTCCGTGTTCGTGGTCATGTTCGTGTGATGGAGCGCCGCTCAACTGAGGCCGGCGAGGCCGAGCACGTCGCTCATGGTGTAGAGACCCGGCGGCTTGTCGACGACCCAGCGGGCCGCGCGCAAGGCGCCACGGGCAAAGATTGCGCGGTCGGTGGCACGGTGGGTGAGCTCGAGGCGCTCGCCGTCGGTCAGGAACATGAGGGTGTGCTCACCGACGGAGTCGCCGCCGCGGATCACGGAGACGCCGATCTCACCGGGCTCGCGCGGGCGGGCGTGCGGGTCGGCGCGGTCGTGGCGCAGGCTGGTCTCGGGGTCGCGATCGGTGGCCCTGGCGATCGACTTGGCGATCCGCAGGGCGGTGCCGGAGGGGGCGTCGCGCTTGTGGCTGTGGTGGATCTCGAGCAGCTCGGCGTCCCACTGCTCGCCGAGCGCGTGGGCGACGAGGCCGGCGATGCGGGTCAGCAGCGTGACGCCGACGCTGAAGTTGGCGGCGCTGACGATCGGGATGTCCTTGGCGGCGGCGCGCAGCAGGTCGCGGGTGGTCTTGTGCAGGCCGGTGGTGCCGAGCACCAGCGGGACCCCGGCCTCCTGGCAGCGGCGCAGGTTCGCGTCGGTCGCCTGGGGCAGCGAGAAGTCGACGACGACGCTGTTGCGACGCGGGCGCAGCTCGTCGGTGACCGCGAGGCCGAGGTCGTGGAGGCCGGCGAGGCGGCCGGCGTCCTGGCCGAGGCCGGGGCCGCTGGTGCGGTCGACGGCGGCCTCGAGGACCATGCTGTCGCTGATGATGATCTCCCGGAGGAGGGTCTTGCCCATGCGGCCGCGGGCGCCGACGATGACAATGGGGGTCAGGCGGTCGGTCATGACAGGAGTCCCAGGGTTTGGAGGGCGTCGCTGAGGGCCTGGCCGTCGCGACTGTGTGGGTCGATGGAGATGAGCGGGAGTCGCATCTCGGCGGAGCAGCGGCCGAGCAGCGCCATCGCCGACTTGACGGGGATCGGGTTCGGCTGGCCGAACAGGGCGCGGGCGAGCGGCAGCTGCTTGTAGTGCCAGGTGCGGGCCTCGTCCCAGCGGCCCGCGGCGGCGGCGCGGCAGATCGTGGAGATCCACGCGGGGGCGACGTTGCTGGTCACCGAGATGACGCCGTGGCCGCCGAGCGCGAGGAAGGGCAGCAGGGTGAAGTCGTCGCCGGAGAGCAGGGTGAAGCGATCGTCGGGGCCGAGCAGCTCGCGGATCCGGGACGCGCGGACCATGTCGCCGGTGGCCTCTTTGATGCCGACGATGTGCTTGTGACGGGCGAGGGTGGCGACGGTCTCCGGGAGGAGGTCGACGCCGGTCCGGCCGGGCACGTTGTAGACGACCACCGGCAGCTCGCTGGCCTCGGCGATCGCGCTGAAGTGCGCGACGAGGCCGTCCTGCGTCGGCTTGGTGTACCAGGGCGTGACCTGCAGCGTGCCGGCGACGCCGAGCTGCTTGCAGGCGCGGGCGAGCTCGACGGCCTTGCGGGTGTCGTTGGCGGCGGCGCCGGCGAGCACGGGGACGCGGCCCGCCGCGGTCTGCACCGTGAGCTCGACGACGCGCAGGTGCTCGCTCATCGACAGGGTGCTGGCCTCGCCGGTGGTGCCGCAGGGGACCAGGCCGTCGATGCCGGCGGAGAGCTGCTGCTCGACCAGGCGGACGAGGGCGGGCTCGTCGAGTCGGTCGTGGCGCAGAGGCGTGATGAGGGCGGTGTAGGCTCCGCGGAACATGGGCGCGGGCGACCTTACCACGACAGCGGCTCGTGGACGGCGACGGGCTGCAGGCGGGCGCCGTCCCAGCGGGCGAGGCAGAGGCTGGCGGTGGCGGGCCCGCCGGGGTCGCCGGGGATGGCGAAGCTGTGCTCACCACCGGGAGTTCGGCAGGGGGCCGAGGTCACGTAGACGGTGGTGGCGGAGATCTCGGAGACCGGGCGGAAGATCGTGGCGATGAGGTGGAGGTCGGGGAGGTCGGGGGCGTCGTGCCAGCGCAGCGCGAGGCCGCGGCCCGGGCGGTAGCCGGCGTAGAGACGGGCGCGGGAGCGGGCCTGCAGACGGGCCGAGAGGGCCAGCGCGTGGCCCTGCAGCGGGTCGGCGTGCAGCACCCGGGCGAGCATGCGGCGCGCCTGCTCGAGGTGGTCCTGCTGGATGTACACCTGCGCGAGGGTGGCGCTCGCCAGCGTCGGTGCGGATGGCTTTTGGGTCATGTTCTCGGGGACAGGCAGGCCGCGAAGGATGCGAGGCCGGCTGGGTCGAGCGCGGGCGGGATGGCCTGGAGGTCGCGGCCGATCTGGGCGAGGAGCTGCGCGGGGCCGGGGAAGCGCTGCTCGTCGCGCAGGCGGGCGGCGAAGGCGACCTCGACGGTGCGGCCGTAGAGGCTGTCGCCGAGGTCCTGGTTCAGGGCGTGGACCTCGAGCACGAGCGGGGCGGCGGGGTCGTCGATGAAGGTGGGGTTTCGGCCGAGGCTGATCGCTGCGGGCCAGGGGCCGGCGGCGGGGTCGTCGGGGAGGCCGAGGGCGCCGGCGTAGACGCCCGCGCGGGGGAGCAGGGCGGTGGGGGCGTGGACGTTGGCGGTGCGCACGCCGAGCTGGCGGCCGCGGCCGGCGCCGCGCACGACGACGCCCTCGACGCTGTACCAGCGGCCGAGCATGGCCGCGGCGCGCTCGACGGCGCCGGCCGCGACGGCGAGGCGGATCTCCGAGCTGCTGAGCTTTGCGGGGGCGTCGGAGGTGTCCCAGGGGACAGGTATCGGCGTCACCACCTCGAGGGCGATGTCGGCGGGGCGCAGCAGCTCGGCCAGCTCGCGCACGCCGCCCTGCCGGCCGGCGCCGAAGCGAAAGTCCGCGCCGACCACGACGGTCGCGGGGCGCAGCCCGTTGACCAGCAGCCGGTCGACGAAGCCCTCGGGGCTGGTGTCGGCGAGCGCGCGGTCGAAGGTCAGGAGCACGAGGGTCTCGAGGCCGAGCGCGGCGCAGACGCGGGCGCGTTGGGCGGGTGACTGCAACAGCGCGGGGGCGCGCTCGGGGGCGAGGATGACGGCCGGGTGAGGGTCGAAGGTGACGAGGGCGACGCGCGGCTGGCGGGCGCGGGCGCGGCGGAGGAGGGCCTGGTGGCCGAGGTGCAGGCCGTCGAAGGCGCCGACGCAGGCGGCGGTGGCGGGCGGGAGAGGGACGGGCTGCCGCAGGACCTGCATGGCGCGGGGGGAAGCTATCACGCGCGGGAGACCGGGCGGGCGTCGATGTCGGGGGGTGGCTCACGCGGTGCGGCCGCGGGCGGGGCGAGGGTGGGCCGCTTGGCCGCGGGGACGGCGGGGTGTACGGTGGGTGGATGCTTCGCCAGGTCCTCGCGGCGCTCATGGTTGTGACGCTCACGTCGGGCTGCGGCGAGTCGCGCCAGGACCTGTTCACGGCCGGGATGAAGGTCGAGGGCGACGCGGAGCGCGGGCCCTGCAAGCTGCTCTACGACGAGAAGGAGGGGGCCAACGTCCTGAGCGGCGACCAGGTGCAGAGCTGCCTGAAGATGCAGGGCGAGGCGGTGGCGCTGTACGAACGCGCCGCCGCGCTCGGGCTCAAGAGCGCGGACTTCGTGCGCACCCATGAGGTGGCCAAGCTCCGGCACAAGCGCCTCGAGGGGATGTTGAAGATGGTCCGCGAGATGGAGCGACCGGAGTACCCGTCGCCGGCGTTGCCCTGATGGGGTGACGCGGCTAGCGCTGCGCCCCGCCCTCGATCCACCGGACCAGCGCGACCATGTCGGCGTAGGCGAGCGGCTCGTCGGGCGGCATCGGCTCACCGAGCACGCCGAGCAGCGCGTGGCCGCCAGCGTCGCGCAGCAGCACCTGTACGAGGTAGCTCTCGGCCGGGCGTCGCGGCGCGACCATCAGGAAGCCGGTCGACATCAGGCGGTTCGGCAGCACCAGCCCGGCGAAGGCGGCGTCCGGGTCCGAGAGGTCGAGGCGGGCCCGCGCCAGCGCATCCTCTTCTTCCGCGCGATGACAGCTGCAGGCGGGGTTGTCGGGCGCGAACACCTGGCCGGGCGCGAACAGGTCGCCGATCGTCGGTCCCGGGGGCTCAGTGTCGCCGTCGGTGTCGGTGTCGCCGCCAGTATCGGTGTCGGTATCGGTGTCGGTATCGGTGTCGCCGAGCTGGGCCGTGGGGTCGACGGTGAATTCGACGAGGAAGGCCGGGCCTGCCTCGTCCTGGACCCACCCCGGGGTGGTGACGTCGAGCTGCTCACCGGCCCAGCCGACGGCGGAGGGCTGCATGCGGACGCGGTGGGGGAGGCCGGGGCGCAGCGGGACGCGAGGTCGGACGGATAGGACGCTGCCCGGGCACCAGGCGGAGTCGGCGTCGCCGGTGGCGGCGCCCGGCGGGCGCCAGGCGAACAATTGGAGCTCGAGCCGGGTGTCGAACTCGGGGACGCCGGAGGAGACGCTGACGTCGAAGTCGTCGAGGGCGCGCGGGTCGACGTAGCCCGAGAAGCAGAAGTCGATCTGGGCGTCGGGGGCGATCACGGCGTCCGGCTCGGGGATCGTGCGGACGATCGTGAGGCGCTCGGAGACGACAGGATAGGGCTGCGTGTCGCTGACGCGGGTGCACGCGGTGAGGGTGATCCCGGCGAAGATGCAGACCGCGGGCCCGAGACCGGGCCCGGGGAGCCTGCGAGCGCAGTCTGCGGTCCGCGCGAAGTTCGGGGGGGTCATGCGGCGAGCCTATCAGCCGCGGGGGCCGAGGCCCACCGGGGCCCGCCTCAGACCGGAGCCCAGACCCCTCCAACGGCCATGCAGCGGCCACCTGCCGGCCCTGTGCTCGAGCGTTGCAGGTGCATGCCCGGCGCGCGAGGCCGCCCTATTGCCCACGCTTGACAGGCCTACGGGGCGGGTTCTCGCCCCGGACCCGGTCCGCCGCCGCGGTGACGCCTGTCCGGCAGTGTTGTTGACCCCCCGCGGGCCCCCCTGGTATCGTCGCGCCGATTTCGGCAGCTTCGCTCGGGCCTCGAGGCTCGGCCGTGCCTGTCACGATCTCGAACCAGGGAGCCTCTGGTGTTGCGAAGAACGCGTCCAAGTCAGCTTTTCCCCGTCCTCGTCACGGTCGCGCTCTGCTCGCTCAGCGTCCTCAGCGCAGGCTGTGGGCCCTTCGGCTACCTGAAGAAGGTGGCCAAGGAGTCGAGCCAATCTGTAGCCAAGGCTGAGGCCGCCGGCGCCGAGGAGAACGCACCCTACGAGTACTGGGGGTCCGTGACCTATCTGGAGCAGTCCAAGATCTTGATGGGCTACAGCGAGTACGAGCGCTCCTTCGACTACGGCGAGCGGGCCAAAGAGCTCGCCGAGGAGGCCGAGCGCAAGGCCGAGATGCGGCGCAAGGGCAAGGACACCGAGCGCAGCGAGGTCCTGGCGACCCCGGACGAGGCGCCGAAGGCCGACGCTGAAGCATCGGGCGCGGCGGGCGACGGTAAGGTCAAGGCCGGCGTGTCGGTCGGAGGTGGCAAGTGAATCGTCGTCGCAAGCTCTCGATTGGGGCCGCGGCGGCCGTGACGGTGCTCGGTCTGGCCTGTGCCGGCCAGACCCTCAGCGGCAAGGTCGACGGCTACGACAAGATCCTTCAGGAGGCGATCGGCGATGGTTCGAAGACCATCGGCTGCGCGCCCAAGGAGACGGCGATCGCCGAGGCGAACATCCGCTTCGCCCGCGACGCGCTGACCATGGGCGAGTACTACCGCGGCAAGGATCACACCGAGAAGGCCGAGATCTACAGCACCCTCGCGCGCAAGAAGACCGACCCGGTCCGCTGCAAGGACCCGAAGGCGGTCCGCGATGCGGGGCCGAAGATGGGCGACCGCGACGGCGACGGCTACGACGACAAGGTCGACAAGTGCCCGGACGACCCGGAGGACTTCGACAGCTTCGAGGACTACGACGGCTGCCCCGACAAGGACAACGACAAGGACGGGGTCCTCGACGCGGTCGAGTACAAGGACGGCAAGTGGTCGAGCAACGACAAGAAGCTCGAGAACGGCCGCGAGAACGACTGCCGTAACGAGCCGGAGGACATGGACGGCTTCGAGGACGAGGACGGCTGCCCGGACCCGGACAACGACCGCGACACCCTGCTCGACGGCGTCGACAAGTGCCCGAACGAGCCCGAGGACTTCGACCAGTTCGAGGACCAGGACGGCTGCCCGGACATCGACAACGACGGCGACAAGGTGCTCGACGCCGCTGAGCTGGTCCGCAACCCGGACATGACCTACCAGTGGATCAACAAGGACAAGAAGATGGAGAACGGCGTCGAGCGCGACTGCCGTAATCAGCCCGAGGACTTCGACAAGTTCGAGGACGAGGACGGCTGCCCCGATGTGCTCGTGATCGACGACTGCCAGATCAAGCTCAGCGACAAGATCTACTTCAAGTTCAACAAGTGGGACATCGACCCGAAGAGCTTCAAGGTGCTCGACGAGGTCCGCGACACCCTCAACGCCGCGCCCGACATCAAGATCTGGATCGAGGGCCACACCGACAGCAAGGGCTCGGACAAGTTCAACAAGACGCTGTCCCAGAAGCGCGTCGACAGCGTCAAGAAGTACCTGGTCGAGCAGGGCAAGATCGACGGCGCGCGCCTCGAGCCGATCGGTCACGGCGAGTCCAAGCCGCTCGGCGGCGACAAGAACACCAACAAGACCGCCGATGGCCGCGCTGCCAACCGCCGCGTCGAGTTCAACCTCAAGGACTGCCAGAAGAAGATCCAGTAGCGCGCAGGGGCGCGCCGCTCAGCCGTGTTGGCTGCACCAGGCGGCGCGCCCACTCAAACTCTGGCCCTCGTGTTTTTGCCCTGCGCCGCATCGCGGCGCGCATCCAGCCGGCGTCTGCGCCGGCCCTCGCCTGAAGGAGCCGCGTCCACGCCGTGAGCACGCCACACCGAATCCAGCCCACCCCTCGCCGACGCGCCCGGACGTGGCTCTGCGCCGCCATGGGAGGGCTGGCGGTGCTCGTGACCCTCTCGCCGGCGAGCGCCTCGGCTGCACCCCTGCGGCCGGGTCACAACATCATCCGCAGCCTGCCCTTGAACGCGGTCTTCGACGCGAACGCGGATCTCAAGGCCGCGTACGTCAAGGCGCTCGGCCAGTACGAGAACCTCGAGTTCGACCCGGCGCTGGCGGGCCTCGACGCGGCGCTGGCGGGGGCCGCCGCCGACGACCCGGCGACCGCGCCGCTGCGGATGTTGAAGGCGGTGATCATCTTCTCGAACACCGGTAAGGCCGACAAGACCTTGCCGGTCTTCACCGAGGCGATCAAGGCCGACTACAACGTCACGATCCCGACGGCCCTGCGCTCGCCGGACCTGCAGAAGCTGTTGGACAAGGCCCGCAAGGCCGCCGGCGGCGAGGCGATCGCGGAGGGTCTGGTTCACACCGCGCCGGATGTCTCCGACGCCTGCGGCAAGGACATCACGTTCAGCGCCCACGCCCGCCTGATCCCCGAGGGCGGCCAGGTCGCGTTCTACTGGCGACCCGCCGGCGAGGGCGAGTTCAAGACCGCGGCGATGGACATCTTCGGCAATCTCGCCTTCCTGACGCTGACCAGCAGCGATCACGGGGACAAGCCGGTCGAGTACTTCATCTACGTCTTCGACGCCGCCAACAAGGAGCAGGGCAACAAGGGCGACTCGGAGAACCCGCTCAAGCTCGACGTCTCCTGCAAGAAGGACGAGCCGAAGCCGGAGCCGAAGCCGGAGCCGCCGCCGAAGCCGAAGAACTTGCTGCCGAAGGTGTTCATCAACATCGGCCTCGGCGCGGGCGTCGGCCTCGCGCGCGGCGTCGCCGACCAGAGCTATCAGCAGTACGCCCCGCTCAGCCGCGACTACGGCCCCGCGGAGTACGCCTGTTCGCTGGCGCGCTGGCAGGCAGGCCCGGGCAGCGTGCCCGGCGACCCGACCGCCTTCGCCACGCAGCTCGGGGGGTCGAACTTCGGCGCGCCCTACTCGGCCGCCGACCTGGCCCTGGCCTACGACGCCGACAAGTGCGCCGCGCACCACCCGGTCAAGTCCGGCATGGCTCCCGCGCCCTTTCACATCTCCCCGGAGATCGGCGTGCGCGTCGGCCGGGCGCTCGTCATCTCCGGCTTCGCGCGCCTGCAGGTCGTCACCGGCTCCAAGGTGTTCCGTGACGATCCGAAGCTGGCCCTCGACGCATCCTTCGCGGACGTGACGACCAACCCGAACCCGCAGGGCGTGCGCAGCAAGCCCGGCTTCACCGGCGCCGGCGGCATCAAGGTCAAGTACTTCCTCGGCCAGGACGAGAAGAAGTTTCGCCTGTTCGTCGGTGGCATGGTCGGCGGCGGCTTCGCCCGCCTGCGCGTGCCGATGGGCTTCGCCAACGACCGCAACGGCAACAGCATCCCGGACAACCAGGAGGTCGCCTCGGACACCGACCTGCTCGGCAACTGCCAGCCCGTGTGGCCCTACTCGGGCGGCTGTGCCGGCGGAGAGCCCGGCCAGCTGCTCGCGGCCAGCGTCGCCACCAACGCCAGCAAGAGCGAGCGCATCGACACCGTGCGCATCGGCGGCGGCTTCATCGGCGCGACCTTCGGCTTCAACTATCAGCTCGTGAAGAACTTCGCGCTGTTCGCCGAGGTTCAGGTCAGCGTGTGGTTCCCGAAGACCTCGAGCTTCCTGATCGACCTGAACCTCGGGCCGGTCATCACGTTCTGAGCTCACCGCTGCGGCAGCTGCAGCGGCCACAGCAGCGCCAGCGCGCCGATCACGAGCAGCGCGCTGGCCACGAGGGTCACGCCTCGCGTCAGCCTCCGGACTCGCCGGGCCAGCGCGTCGGCGTCGGCCTCGTAGCGCCCGGCGAGCGCCGGCACAGCCGCCCCCAGGTCCGCGCTGCGTAACAGCGCGACGCCCAGCGCCGTCAGCAGCCCGCCGTCCGCCAGCGCGCCCGCCAGGTCGACACCCTGCGCCACCTGGGCGCGCGACCGCAGCAGCGCGCCCGCGAGCGCGCGATTGCCGAGCCGCGGCGCCGCCAGCTCGAGCGCCGTCAGCAGCGGCAGCTCCACCGCCAGCAGCAGCGCCAGCAGCCGCGCCAGACGCAGCGCGCCGTGCAGCCGCAGGGCAGGGCCGAGGCCGGGGAGGCGCAGCAGCAGCGCCTCGAGGCGAGTGCGCAGCCGCGACGAGCGCAGCGTGGCGAGGGCGCCGAGCCCGAACAGCGCGGCGGCGACGGCCAGCCAGCGCAGCAGCGGTCGAAGCCCCGCGGCGAGCTCGAGCAGGGCCGCCCCGACGCCCGAGGGCGCGACGTTCAGGCGCGCGAGCAGGCCGCCGCCGATCGGTGTGAGCACGCCGAGCGCGAGCACGAGCGCGACGCTCGCGGCGAGCAGCGTCCAGGCGAGCCGACGCAGCGCGGACGCGAGCGGCTCCGGCTGTTCGGCGCGCTCGAGGTGACGAGTCAGGCTGCGCAGCGCGCCGTCGAGGTCTCCGCGGGCCTCGCCGGCGGCGAGCACCCGGCACAGCAGGGCATCGAAGCGCTGCGGCACCCGGGCGAGCGCCTCGCCGAGCGGCTGTCCGGCCTCGACCGCCTGGCGCACCAGCATCAGCTCGCCCGCCAGGCTGGCCTCGCGGGAAGGATCCGCGGCGAGCTGTCCGAGGGCGTTCGGGACGCTGAAGCCGAGGGCGCGCAGCGTAGCGAGCTCTTCCAGCAGACGCCGCACCGTCGGCGCGACCGCGCGAGCGCGCGTCACCACGACCACCGGCAGCTCGCGCTGCACCCGGGTCACGCGCAGCCCTCGCCGACGCAGCGCGTCGATCAGCTGCACCTCGGATTCGCCGGCCTCCACCGCCTCGAGCGGCTCGCCGGCGGGGCTCAACGCTTGCCAGTGGAACAGCGGCATCGCCCTCAGACCAGGCGCTCTCCGGTCGCGCGCAGCAGGTCATCGAGGCCGATCGCGCCCGCGGCGACCTGCGCGAGCCCGACGTCACGCAGGCTGCGCAGCCCCAGGCGGACCGCCTCCGCGCGCAGCTCGGCCTCGCCTGCGCCCTCGGCGATGCGCTCTTGCAGGGTCGCGCCGACCGGCAGCACCTCGAACAGCGCGACCCGCCCGCGGTAGCCGCCGAGGCAGGCCTTGCAGCCGCGCGCGCGTCGCGGCCGGCAGGCCTGGGCCTGTTGCGGCGTCATCCCGGCCTCGATCAGCCGCGCCGCCGTCGCGCCCGGATCGTCGCTCGCACACTCGCCGCACAGCCGCCGCACCAGGCGCTGCGCGATCACCAGGCTGACCGCGGCGGCGACCAGGTACGGCTCGACGCCGAGGTGCACGAGCCGGCCGAGCGTGGCCGCGGCGTCGCCGGTCGGCAGCGTCGTCAGCACGCGCCGCCCGGAGATCGCCGCCCGCACCGCGGCGTCCACCGCCTCGAGATCCGGCAGCGCGCTGATCATCAGGATGTCCGGGTCCTGCCGCAGCAGCGCATCGATCGCCGCCGCGACGCCGAGCCCGCTGTCCTTTTGGACCTGCACTTGAGTACAGCCGGGCAGGGCGTACTCGACCGGGTCCTCGACGGTCGCGACGCTGACGCTGTCGCCGGCGAGCTCGCTCACCGCCGCGTAGAGCGTGGTCGTCGTCCCGCTGCCCGCCGGTCCGGCGACGATCGTCAGGCCCTGCGGACGCGCGAGCGCGGCCCGGGCCTGACGCAGCGGCTCGACTTCGAGGCCGAGCCCGCCGAGGTCGTGCGGCCCGCTGCCGCGGTCGAGCAGGCGCAGGACCAGCTTCTCGCCGGCGGCCGTCGGCATGGTCGCCACGCGCAGGTCGATCTCACGCTCCATGCCGGCATGAAAGCCGCGGATCTGGCCCTCCTGCGGCGTGCGGCGCTCGGCGACGTCGAGCCCGGCCATCAGCTTGAAGCGGGTGATCACCGCGCCGCGCAGGCCGAGCGGCAGCTCCGACTCCGGCTGCAGCACGCCGTCGATGCGCAGCCGGATCCTCAGCCCCCGCTCGGAGGGCTCGACGTGCACCTGCGTCGCCCCGCGGCTGGCCGCGTGCAGCAGCACCCGATTGCACAGCCGGATCGCCTGGTCCGACTCCGGCAACCCCGCCGTCGGCCGCTCGCGCTCGCTGCTCCGCTCGGGCGGGCGCGCGGGCGCCTCGCTCGGCGTCGGCGGCGGCGCGGCCCGGTCGTAGTAGCGGGCGATCGCCTCCTCGATCGCCGTCTCGGTGCTGACCACCGGCTCGACGTTCAGGTTGGTGACGAACTTGAGGTCGTCGATCGCATAGATGTTGCTCGGGTCGGCCATCGCGACCACCAGCGTCGAGCCCGCCCGCTGCACCGGCAGCGCGGTGTGCTTGCTGGCCACCGCGCGCGGCACCAGCTCGACCACCTTCGGGTCGATCTCATAGTCCGTCAGGCTCATCCACGGCACGCCGTACTGCGCCGACAGGAAGTCCGCCAGCTCGCGCTCGCCGAGGATCCCCAGGCGCGACAGGCTGTAGGACAGCCGCTTGCCGGTCGTGCGCTGATCGGCCTGGGCCCGCTTGAGCTGGGCCAGGGAGATCAGGTTCTCGCGGACCAGAAGTTCGCCGATGCGGTCTACCATGGGTCGTGAGTCGTCGCCCGGCGGCGTGCTACCTCCGGCCGCGAGACCATGGGCCTCGGAGCCATCGGCGCATCAGGGTACAACCCCGGCTCGCACCCGCCAAGCCGGACAGGTGCCCAGGCGAGAAAACTTGCGCGGCAAAACCAGTCCCCGCCGCCACGTTCTCGCCTATGCTCCGCCCGCCGATGACCGACCGCGACCGACCCGCCCCGCGCTCCGCTCCCCCCGCCCGTGGCGACCGGCGGCCTGCCGACCGCGACCGGCCTGCGGCGCCGCGCGACCGCAGCATCCACCCCAGCGAGCGCCCGGCCGACACCCAGCGTCCGGTCGGCCGCGGCCCCGCCCGCCGCGGCGCGAGCCGCCCCACCGTGCGTGGCCCCAGCGTCAAGGTGCCGCTGGACGTCGCCCGTCTGGTCCGCGCCGGCCACCCGTGGGTGTTTCGCCACACCGTGCGCCGCGACCTCGACACCCTGACCGAGGGCGCCGTGGTCCCGGTGCTGGACGAGGACGGCTACGGCGTCGGCTGGGGCCTGGTCGAGTCCGAGGGGGCGATCGGCGTGCGCATGCTCAGCCTCCAGGCCGACTTCGTGTGGAACGAGGCGGAGATGCAGCAGCGCCTGCGTCACGCGGTGCGCCAGCGCGGCCCGGCGCTGCTGGCTCAAGGCGCGGTGCGCCTGATCCACGCCGAGGCCGACGGCTTCCCCGGCCTCGCCGTCGACCGCCTCGGCGACTACCTGCTGATCTACAAGTATGCCCGCGTCGCCGAGAGCTACCTCGACGCCCTCGTCCCGCTGCTCGAGGCCGAGTTCAAGCCCGCCGGCATCTACATGCAGGACCGCATCCGCTCGGTGACCGCCGCCGACGACCGCCGCCCGCCCGCCTTCCACCTCGCCGGCAAGGCCGCGCCGCCCGAGGTCGAGGTCCACGAGGATGGCCTCAAGTTCCTGGTCGACGTCACCGCCCCGGTCTCGCCCGGCCTGTTCCTCGACCTGCGCGAGGGCCGGCGGATGTGCGAGCCGCTGGTCAAGGGCCGCACCGTCTGCAACCTGTTCAGCTTCACCGGGGCGTTCGGCATGCGCGCGGTGCGAGGCGGAGCCACCGCCGTGACGCACGTCGACGCCGCCGCCCGCAGCCACGCGCGCTGCCGCCAGAACCTCACCGCCTCGGGCATGGACCCCGAGGCGATCGAGGCGATCACCGGCGACGTGTTCACCCTGCTGGAGAAGTTTCGCCAGCGCGGCCGCGTGTTCGACTTCGTGGTCGTCGACCCGCCGCCGTTCTCCAACGTCAAGGGCTCGACCTTCAGCGCGCTGAAGGACTGGAATCAGTTGATGGCCGCGGTCGCCGGCATCGTCAGCCCCGGCGGTCAGGTCCTGGCGATCTCCAACGCCGTCCGCTTGCAGGAGGACGAGTTCTTCCTGGCGCTCGGCGAGGGCGTGAACCAGGCGCGCCGCTCGGCCCGCCTGATCGGCGAGTGCGGCCTGCCGCCCGACTTCCCGGTCGCGCCCGCCTTCGTCGAGGGCCGCTACCTGAAGATCAAGCTGCTGCAGCTCGACTGACGCGTCCGCTGCAGCGTCGCTGTGAGCGGACTCGCTTCTGCCGATCCGGCGCCCCCGGAGCGGTCTCGCGGCGCGCCGGTGAGATCGACTATCCTCACCGCGCCATGCAGTCCCGGCCCCCCCGCGCCCACGAGATCCGCCGCCGCTTCCTCGACTTCTTCGCCGGGCGCGGCCACGCCATCGTGCCGTCCTCGTCGCTGGTGCCCGCCAACGACCCGACCCTGCTGTTCACCAACGCGGGCATGGTCCAGTTCAAGGACACCTTCCTCGGTCGCGACCCGCGCCCCTACACCCGCGCCGTCAGCGTCCAGCGCTGCATCCGCGCCGGCGGCAAACACAACGACCTCGACAACGTCGGCTTCACCGACCGTCACCACACCTTCTTCGAGATGCTGGGGAACTTCTCCTTCGGCGACTACTTCAAGAAGGATGCCGTGCGCTGGGGCTGGGAGTTCCTCACGAAGGACCTCGGCATCCCCGCCGAGAAGCTGGTCGTGTCGGTGTTCAGCGGCGAGGGCGAGGCGGCCCCCGCCGACGACGAGGCCTACGCGCTGTGGACCGAGCTCGTCCCCGAGGACCGCATCTACCGTCTGCCCGCCAAGGAGAACTTCTGGGCGATGGGCGACACCGGCCCCTGCGGCCCCTGCTCGGAGATCCACATCTTCCACGGCGAGCGGGCCCCCGGTGACGCCAAGCGTGAGGGCCTGTTCGGCCCCGCCTACGAGGACAAGCGCTACACCGAGCTGTGGAACCTCGTGTTCATGCAGTACGAGAAGCTCGCCGACGGCAGCCTGCGCGAGCTCCCGAAGCCGAGCATCGACACCGGCGCCGGCCTCGAGCGCCTCGCCGCGGTGATCGAGGGCGTCGGCAGCAACTACCGCACCTCGCTGCTGACCCCGCTGGTCGACCTCGCCAAGCGCCTCGCGGGCGCGCCGAGCTCCGACCTCGGCGCCGGCGAGAGCCCGTTTCGCGTCATCGCCGACCACGCCCGCGCGACCGCCTTCCTGATCGCCGACGGCGTGTTCCCCGACAAGGCCGGCCGCTCCTACGTCCTGCGCCGCATCATGCGCCGCGCGATCCGCTACGGCACCAACGTCGGCCTCGAGAAGGCCTTCTTCCACGAGGTCTGCCGCCAGGTCGTCGAGGAGTTCGGCGACGCCTACCCGCAGCTCATCGAGCGTCAGGGCACCATCGACGAGGTCGTGCGCATCGAGGAGGAGAGCTTCCGCCGCACCCTCAGCCGCGGCCTCAAGCGCCTCGAGGTCGCGCTCGCCGAGCTCGCCCCGAGCGAGCGGGCCTTCCCGCCGTCGGTCGCCGCCGACCTCTACGACACCTACGGCTTCCCGGTCGACCTCACCGGCGTGATCTGCAAGGAGAAGGGCCTCGGCCTCGACGAGGCCGCGGTCGAGGCCGCGGTGCGTCAGCGCCAGGGCCAGGACGGCGAGGCCGCGAGCTCGCTCGGCGGCGACAAGGCGATCGGCGACCTCTACTTCAAGCTCAAGGAGCGCCACGCCGGCCAGGCCAGCTTCAGCGGCTACGACGAGATCCAGAGCAGCGGCGTCGCGCTCGCGCTCGCGCTCGACGGCCGCGAGGTCCGCGAGGCCAGCGCCGGCGACGAGGTCGAGTTCATCACCGACCGCACCCCGTTCTACGCCGAGAGCGGCGGTCAGGTCGGCGACACCGGCTGGGCCCGGGCCGACGGCCTCGAGCTCGAGATCCGCGACACCCACAAGCCCACCGGCGACCTGCACGTGCACCGCGGCGTGGTCGTCAAGGGCACGCTGCGCGTCGGCCAGAGCATCACCCTCATCGTCGACACCGAGCGCCGCGCGGCGATCAAGCGCAACCACAGCGCGACCCACCTGCTGCACCACGCCCTGCGCACCGTGCTCGGCACCCACGTCGCCCAGAAGGGCTCGCTGGTCGGCCCCGACCGCCTGCGCTTCGACTTCTCCCACACCCGCCCCTTGACCCTCGAGCAGCGCCAGGAGATCGAGCGCCGCGTCAACGCCGAGGTCCTGCGCAACAAGGACAGCCAGACCCGCAACCTCTCGATGCCCCAGGCCCGCGAGACCGGCGCGATCGGCCTGTTCGAGGCCAAGTACGGCGAGGTCGTGCGCGTCATCAACATCGGCGGCGAGAGCATCGAGCTGTGCGGCGGCACCCACGTCGAGCGCGCCGGCGACATCGGCCTGTTCGCGATCGTCAGCGAGGCCGGCATCGCCCAGGGCGTGCGCCGCATCGAGGCCGTCACCGGCATGAACGCGCTCGCTTACCTGCAACAGACCGCGCAGATCCTCGGCGACGCGGCCGGCCAGCTGCACGCGGCGGGTCCGCAAGAGCTGCTCCCGAAGCTCGAGCGCCTGCGCCACGAGCTCCGCGCCCGCGAGCGCGAGATCTCCGAGCTGCAGCGCAAGCTCGCGGTCGGCGGCGGCGGCGGGGCAGGGGACGACATCGTCGAGGTCGGCGGCGTCAAGCTGCTCGCCAAGCTCGTGACCGTCGGCGACCCCAAGGCCCTGCGCGAGGCGGTCGACACCCTGCGCGGCCAGCTCGGCTCCGGCGTGGTCGTCCTCGGCGCCGAGCGTGAGGGCAAGGCCAGCCTCATCGTCGCCGTCACCAAGGACCTCAGCGGGAAGATCCACGCCGGTAACCTGGTCGCCGCGATCGCCAGCCACGTCGACGGCCGCGGCGGCGGTCGTCCGGACCTCGCCCAGGCCGGCGGCGCCAACCCGGCCGGCCTCGCCGATGCCCTCGCAGCCGCCCGTACGGCCCTCGCGGCCCAGCTCGGCGGCGCCTGAGCCCTGACCTCTGCGAAGGTGGGGCAGCCCTCCGCAGCAGATGTAGGGATCGTCCAAGATCGAGTAATAACGGCGTTCTGCGGCGCCCGGGTGCCGCCAACCACGAGGCCGCGTCCGCTGCGACGCGGCCCTCGCACCCTCGCATCAGCCTGTGATAGCGTGGCTTTTGTCATGGACCTGTCCGCGCTGCTGGCCCGAGAGGGTATCCAAGCCGACGACGCCGATGTCCTCGTCGCCTGGGCCCGTCAGCGAGCGGCAGCCCTCGTGGCGCGCATCGAGCCGGGCTCGGCGCTCGCGCAACAGCTCGGCGCGACCCTCGAGCAGGCGCGCAGCCAGCCCGACGGCACCGCCGCCGATGTGCCGGTGGCCCTGACCCGCCCGACCTCGCGGGGCAGCTCGCGGCCGGCCCGCTCGGTCAGCCGGCCGTACCTGGGTGCGGCGGTCCAGGCCGCGCTGTCCCGCAACGAGCCGGCGCTCGAGCGAGCCCTCGAGACCGCCGAGATCGCCGTCGAGGACGCGCCGGCTCCGACGCCGGCTCCGGCTCCGACGCCGGCACCCGCGCCGGTCCCCGTTTCGGCCGAGCCCGAGGACGAGGATGCATCGATCGGCGGCTTCAACCGCTTCGCCTTCAGCGTCCGGCGTCGGGCCATCGAGACCCGCGAGGACAACGAGGACAGCAACAGCCCGACCCTCACCCGGGGCTTCGAACTCCACGCCGAGGCGAGCAGCTCCGGCGCCTGGCAGGTCAGCGACCTCGATCTCCCCGCGCCCCCGGGCTTCGAGACCCGCGCCGGCCAGGATGTCCCCGCCGACCGTTCCGACGACGCCGAGACCTCCGGCGGCCTCGTCGTCGGCATCCCCGACGAGGAGGGCATCGACATCCCGGTCCCGCGCGCGCGCCCCCGCAGCGAGAGCCGCGGCGTCGCCATTGCTCCCGCCGCGCCCTCCGGCCCCCACCCTGAACCCCAGGCCGCACGCTCGAGCGAGGTGCTCGAGCTCGACTCCGGGACGCTGGCCCTCGAGGCCCTCGACATCGACATCCCCGCGCCACCCGCGCGCGAAAACACGCGCCCCCAGTCGATGGCGCGGCTGAGCTCCGGCCCGCAGCGCGCCGCGCCGCCGCCGCCGCCGCCAGCCCGCTCCGGGCCCCACGCCAGGGCCTCGGGCCCGGTGGCGGCCGCGCAGCAATCCGGCCCACTCGCCGCACCGCAATCCGGCCCGCTCGCCGCACCATCCGGCCCGCTCGCCGCACCATCCGGCTCGCTCGCATCGCGACCACCGTCGGCCCCGCAGGCCGCCGCGTCGCGCCCGCCATCCGCCCCGCAGGCCGCGTCACGCCCCCCATCCGCGCCCTCCGCAGCCGCCGCGAAGTCCAGTCCACGCGGGCGCAGCAAGACCGCGACCGCCGAGCAGAAGCAGGTCAAGGCTGCGCCCGAGCCGAAGCCTGCGGCCAACAAGCGCGGCAAGGGCCGCAAGAAGATCGTCGAGCTCGGCCAGCCGGTCGCGGCGCCCCAGGAGGCGGCCATGGCGGCCCCGCGCAAGCACTCGATCGGCAACCATGTGCCGACCAGCGAGCCCTCGACCGCCGGGCGCGACATCCCCGCCTACCTGCAAGACGACGACGAGTAGCCCGCTCCTCGGCCGATCGGCCGGGCACTACGCGTCCGGGTCGGCGGTCTCGGTGGCGAGGCCAGCCCCGGCGAAGTGGAAGTGCCGCATGAACGCGCGCCGGGCCGCCGCGTCGCGTCCTGGCGCGGCCCCGAGGGCCTCCCGCGCGAGGTCGGCGGGCGAGCGCCCCGCGGCGACGAGGGCCTCGATGGCGTCGAGGAAGCGGGCCTCGGTGCGGCCCTTGCTGTCGCGGACATCCTGGCGGTCGAGGCCCGCGCGGGCGATGGCGATCAGCTTCACGGACAGCGCATGCACCCGCGTCGAGCGCATCGCGTGTTGGCGGCACTCGAGCCACAGCGTTTGGCGCTCCGCGAATTCGAGGTCGGCGACCAGCTCCCAGGCGGCCGCGGTCGCCTCTTCGTCGTAGAGAATGCCCTTCCACAGCGCCGGCATCGCGCACAGGAACTGCGAGCTGACCGAGTCGCAGCCGCGGACCTCGAGGTAAGGCTTGAGCCGGATCTCCGGGAACAGCGTGCTGAGGTGCAGGTCCCAGTCGCCGCGCGTGGCATGGTGGCGGGTGCCGTCCGCGGCGGTGAAGCCGTCGCGCATGTACACGCGAAACGGCAGGTGCAGCGGCACGTACTGGCCCTCACGGCGGATGAAGAACATCGGCACGTCGAGCGCCCACTCGACGTAGCGCTCGTAGTGGAAGCCCGGCTCGAAGGCCAGCGGCAGCAGCCCGCAGCGGCTGTTGTCGACGTCGGTCCAGTTGTCGCTGCGCAGCGAGGCGAAGCCGCGGTCCACGCCCTCGCGGTACGGCGAGTTGGCGAAGATCGCCGTGCTCAGCGCGCTGACCCCCATCGCCGCCCGCAGGCGCTCGCCGGCCTGGCGCTCCGACGCGAAGTCGAAGTTGGCCTGCACCGTGCAAGTCCGCAGCATCATGTCGATGCCCTTGCTGCCGCGGGTCGGCAGGAACGCCCGCATCACCGCGTAGCGCCCCTTGGGCATCCAGTGGATCTCCTCGCGGACGGCGAAGGGATGAAAGCCGGTCGCCAGCCAGGCCAGGCCGAGCCGCTGCGAGACCCCGTGGAGCTCGTGGTAGTGCTGGGTGAACTCGGCGCAGGTGGCGTGCACGTGGGGCAGGGGCTTGCCGCTGAGCTCGAACTGTCCGCCCGGCTCGAGCGTGATCGACGCCCCGTCGCGCTCGAGCGCGATGATCTCGCCGTTCGGGCCGCGGTCCGCCGCCGGCTGCCAGCCGAACTCCTGCACGAAGGCCTCGAGGACCGGCAGCACATGTGCCTGGTACTCGACCGGACGCGGGCCCATCGCTGGATCCATGAACAGACCG
>Ga0075152_10000811_pt1 | contig 22764 bp, 35 predicted proteins | sample JI61114C2DNA_FD_70964 | JGI IMG/M metagenome (GOLD analysis project Ga0075152, IMG submission 70964) | Wastewater effluent complex algal communities from Wisconsin, to seasonally profile nutrient transformation and Carbon sequestration -... | ecosystem: Engineered > WWTP > Effluent > Algae...
AGTTTTCTGAGGTCAATTGGTTCTCTACGCCTCTTCGAGTGAATGGCAGTCCTTCCAATATTCAATAAGTAGCTGCTCTCGCGACCATCAGAATCAAGACTCCACTGAAAATGCAAGCCAGCGAAGTTGGCTCATGACCTACCTTGCCGCAGCACGATAAACTCGATTCTTGCTGCTTCAGGAGCAAATCCCAACATTGATCTATTATTCTATTTCATCGAATATGAAGAAATCTGTGGAGCATCCCAGAAGACGTACAGTCGGTGGAATTCCAGTGCTCGACAAGCGCTGCTCCCTCCACAACCTCCAGCTCAGGCTGGCAGGTTTTGAGGAGCTACATCAGGCTTCCTTAAAGAGCGGGGCAGGAATACAGTCTCATACTTCCAAAGAGAACAAAGACCCGAATAACTGCAAGCTCACCATGGCACCACCACTCAAGGGAAAGTCCAGCGATCGCAATTACGATGAAGCTAGAATCTCAGCAACAAAATTCAAGGACTTCATGCGACATATCAACTTCTTCAACATAAAACCGCTCGTACTGTAGAGGCGACCGGGCGAGGAGAACCTGGTGTGCAGTAAGAAGATGCTCATGGTGACTGGTAGCTCCCCCAAACTTGGGGTGATGAGGAAATCCATGAATCTCAAGTAACCACTGCCAAAGGCGCCTCTCGAAATATGGCAGTCTGATGCATTCGACGCCAAGCTTAAGCAGTACCACTAGATAGTTCGTGGGGTCTGGGAGCTGCACGGTATGAATAGGTCGTTACCTATGAACTACCCCGTACTTTGTCGTGCTCTAGTGAAGCCTGGCAACAACGCCAAACTTGTGAGGTTCGCTTTGAAGCGCCGCTGGTGGTGGAGCTTCGATGAATCGCTTGGCTAGCCACAGTTCGTCTGGAGTCAACTTAAGGATCGAGCAATCTTCGCCGATAAGTAGAAGCTTGAGAAGGTACACAACCACCTGGAACACAACTATCTGCTCGGGAGCAAAAAGTGCCTATTCTATAATATGAAGAACTACTACCAAGCCAAGGGACTCAACCCTTTCGATTTTTTACCCACTACTTTTCACATCTCCAGCCTCGACTAGAAGGCTTACAGCGAGTTTGTGTAGTGTTTCAGCACCCGTTTCAATTAGAGTAGTGGAAGGCAACGTAAGCCTATGTGGATTGTCAAGCCAGCTGAGAACACTAACAGAGGCAGAGGAATAACCATCCACAGCGATCTCAACGAAATCAAGGAAATCATCGCATCGGGAGAACGGCATGCAGACGGCAACCTTAAAACATACATCCTGCAGGCCTACATTGAGCGACCTTTCCTCTACAACAAGAGGAAGTTCGACATCCGATGCTATATGGCTATCAGCCTGCTGGTAGATAACCCATAATAATGTAGAATGGAAAGTTGAAGGGGTACTGGTACCAGCACGGCTACATCCGCACCAGCTCCGACTAGTTCCTGCTCGAGAACTTCGATGCTAACATCCACCTGACCAACGATGCCATTCAGAAGCACTCCCAGAGCTACGGCAAGTTTGAAGCCGGAAATAAACTCAGTTTCTACGAATTCGAGAAGTACCTGGCTATCAAGCACAACGGTAAGTACGATTTTCGTGAGATTACAAAGCACATGAAGGAGACTGCAAGGGCAGCCATCCAATCAACCTACAAGTCAATCGGTGGCGTGAGGAGGCATGGTGTATTCGAACTATTTGGAATGGACTTTATGATTGATGATGCTTTCCGGCCTTGGCTGATTGAAATCAACACCAACCCGTGCCTAGAGACTTCCTGCCCTGTTCTGGAAAGGATCATCCCAGCCTTAGTCGAAGACCTGTTCAAGACTTGTCTGGACCCTATGTTCCCACCTCCGCGTGAATGGCCATCATCTCGGAAATACGATATCGATTGCAGCCAGCCAACCAAAATGGAACTGATATTCGATTAGTCTCGCTTCGTTGAGGGGGTGTTCCCCTCCTCGCAAGTCAGCGACAGCTTGGTTCAGAATTTTAGCAAGTAAGATGAAATTATGGAGTGAACAATCAGGCATTCTTGATTATTAATCAAGCAGTATGAATTATCACTGGATCAGCGCATGAGGTTTATCCATTTGGTGTCAGGGCGGGCTTCCAACAGCGGCGTCTTGCGAGAAAATTGGCGGTCGGTGAAACTGGTCCCAGCAGTGCTGCTGTTGTTGTTCAACCGGAGAGGTTGGTAGCGGAGCGCTGAATTCAAGTTTGTCTCGGTATCTGAGTGCTTCAATTGCACACTATCCAGTAGCTTGATGTTGGCGATATTTGGATTCACATTTTATCGTTTCGTGAACTCTCCGTTTTAGGTGAGAGTTACACTAAAAAACCCAACTTGGCTATCGTTGCGGGATATTGATTGAAGGGGCTTAGGTTCGGTTTTTTATTGCTGCAGTGGGAATGGGGAACCACTGCTCAGACTGGGGGAGCCCACCCCCTCTGGTAGTCTTCTCAATCTTGGCGCTGGGCTTCGCATGTTATTCACCCGGCTGGTCGGTTTGGGGCAGAACATCAGTTTGACTTCAGAAGCAGTAAACGGTTTTTTAGATGGGTACAGCTCACTTTACAGCTCAGCTATCTTTCTGTCTGAGTTCTCCAGAGCGAGCTCCAACCTTTAAATTTTGATCTTGCTCATGGCAAGTTCCTTGCTGAGAGTAAATACCTCGAGTTATCGAGCATGTTCTTTCCACCTGGGTTCCTCAGCAGTCGAGTGAACAGTGAGTCTATTGCTAATACTGTCTAACTGGCTGTTCTGAACTTCTTTCAGCTGTTCGCATAGATCTTTGTTAGTATTTCCCAGCGACTCGATTTATCTCCTTAGCTGTTTCTTTTCCTCCAGGAACTACTCGTAATTCTCCAGATACTTCCTTCGCTCTTCCTGAAGAGAGGCATCGCTCGATTGCTGAATCCGCAGGCATTCGGCTTTCAGCTCAACATTTAGTTGTCCATTAAGTAACTCCAGCTCGTTGACCTTCGATTTGAGCTCCTCATACTGCCCTATCGAAATCCTCATACCTTACAGCTCGCCAAGCTACCTTCTCAGCAACTCGCTTTCCCGCTGTTAGTTCTGAAGCACTTCAGTGCACAACCCAAGCTCTTTTGACTGCTCAGTGTAGAGCCTCTCAAGCTGCGAGTACTTTGTCTCTTAGAAGTGAACTCTCATTTCCAATTCCTCCAACAACCGTTTAAGTTGCTCATCGGTTCGGTCCTTTGACAGTTCTCTGATCTTCATGATTATTTGATTGTTGAATGCTGTCAGTTCGTCCAAGGTTACCTTAAGTTGCTCATTGAGCAGTCGGTGAGATTGCATGCATGACTGGGCACTGCTGGCCATCTCCATGTACTTGTTCAGGTCGCCTCGTAATTGTGCCAGCTAGTTGTCTTCGCTACACTCGCTGTTGGCATCGACGTAGTTCAACCTCCACTTCCTCTCTGATCGCATTTCAAATATAACGACTCCCTACGCATCAATCAGCTCCGAAGAGTTGCAGAGTGTCACATAGGGTCTAGTAGAGCTTGCTACGCGATTAGCTGTCCAGATTATGCTGTATCGCGAAAGCATCGATGAGGGAACCTGGAGACTGTCTTTGATGCTCGTACACTGGCAGGTCAATCAGTCCATCTTGGATCTTAACTTCCATTATGAAGATTGGTTGGAGAGGTTAGGAGACACACTCCGAACCAAATCCACACCTGTTTCGTTTGTTCTGGGGCTCAGTCATTTGGTAGACGTTACTATCCTCGAGCAGCATACTACCACTTTCATTGTCATTTGCGTGGGTGTAGAAAGTCTTCATATCACGTGATTGGAGGAGTTTGCTTCCCCCTTCCAGAAAGCAAGAAGGCTAAAATTATCTGATGCCCTTCTCCTGTTCCTCATCAGAAGACTCCTCTGCGGTCATCCATTAGTAGATACCACCTCCGCCTAACGCGCAAGTTGGATGGATTGCGGTTTGTTGATGGAGTGTATTGATGATATTCGACTGTGTTCGTACTCTCCTGTGGTTCGTCGAGTTATAAGATCTGTTTGGTGATTTGGAGGGGGTAACACTTGTATTTGCGCTGCGGCTGAGCCTATTCAAGTAGAGGGTTCGAAAATATTTGTGTAAATGCATTCCGGGTTCCTTGCTTAAGTGCAGCTCCCCTTTCTGGTCGACGAGTCCATTAAACTTTGAGCTGTTCAGAAACTGCATTGAGGTAAGGTTAATATCTCGATCCCTTAGTGTGGAGGTTGTGGTGTTACCGTCCTCGGTTTGGAAGATTCCCATGAGCGCCAATAGAAATATTGCAAGATTCTTGACTCGCACACCGTGCTCACCACGGACTGTGAGAATATCGAAGGCCTCATACACCAGAGAATTCTCTGGGTGGGGGTCAAATGCCTTATCAGTCCTCACGAACTGCATGCCCTTCATAATTTCATACATCTGGTTGATTGTTAGGGGTTGTGTCCCATCTATTTGCATCTCTCCCAGGATTTTAGCATATTCCTTAACTAGTCGATCTCCCGCTATTTTGTTGTTCTTACGACTCACAGTGCTTATCTTGTCGTCGTCAGGTGTTGGCATGTCTCGCTGACGCTTCCTGCGTACAGCGTCCTCGTAGAGTGTCTGGCATATTGGTCCCTACCTAGTCATGTTAGCACTCTTCTCATTGATCTTCGGATGGAAGGATGGTCGGTTTGTCATATCATCCAGCTCTTGCCACTGCTCGAATGGTTGTTTGGTTTGGCTATAGCGTGGTCTAACCTGAAGGTTGGTATTAATGACTGGCTTGAAAGTGCATTCCTCCATTTACTTAGCCTTGAGCCTACATATGTTTCGACAGTACATCGATCTCATCTGCTCGACCTTCTTCTGGCATTTTTAGTTGCGCTACAGCAGTCTGCTATTGGTCCGAGCCTTGCCGGGTGTCCGTTCGGGCTGCTGTTTCACGCTGACTTTCTTGGCAGGTGGCAACGCATACGAAAACAATTCACTGATTTCGTCGTCTCGGAAGTTCTCCTCAGCCATGCGTTGCTCGATAATTTTAATATTAAGATAGCACTAACAGTCTCAGCGAACTATGCGGGCCTTTCTGGGCATATCACCGGTAAGATTGGGATGGTGGTTTTCTTTGTTTTCTAACCTTGCTCGTAAGGATTGACGCTTCTTCGAGGGTTAATGGTTGTTGGGGTGGGGCAGTGACATTCTTCCAACTGACTTCTGCAGCTCCAGCAACTACAACTAATGATCGAAATCAATTCCTGAGGGCTGACAGGCATCCAGCTGCCGTTTATGTTCGTTGAGCTTACGGTGGTACTGTTTCATGATTTCCTCAAAATTGCTGAGGGAGAGGTCGTTGAGGATCCCCTCATAGTTTTTGGTGATATCGTTACTGTAGTTGTCCAATGCTAGGCACATTGCCTCCAATGCCTCTTGTTCCTGGCTGGTATGATTTCGAGCCTACTCAAACCTCTCCTTGAGGGCATTTATCAGTTGCTCATACTTGTCAGACAATGTCTTGAACATGCTGGTGAACTGTTGTTCGAGTTCGCTTAGTTCCTGGTGGTATTGCTTTTCCACTACTGTCTCCGAAATCTCCAGCTGCTTCAGCTTGGAGTTTGTAAAGTCTTTAACTGCTGTCAGTTATGCTCGGAACTTGTCTAGCTCGCTGAGCTTGATCATCTCTGCATTGAAATGTACACTTACTTTATTCCTCGATGAGCTGCTCACGTTCTGACATAGTAACTGCGCACTTAGTGCAGAATCCAATGTTGGTGTTGCTCGCCAAAAAATATTTGACCTAACTAGCAGCAAAGGGTACTCGCTTTCCGGGATGGCTTGGACATCGAGCACGAACATCGTCACTCGAGTCTGATTGGTTGAATGGCCGGATCCGAGTCTACACTCCCAGACTTGCTTGCACAGACCTAGGTGCTTTCACAGAAGATTAGACCTTTGGTGTATCCCTTGGTCGACTCGGGCAATCTCGCGTCAAGCTCATTCGTTCCTTTACAGCGTTACTTCCCCTGTTGCTCATCAATCCCTCGATCTACACAAACTTCGGAGCAAGTGACTACGGAGTCATCAACGCAGCACACCTTCCTTGGTTGAACTTGAAAGCCATTTGAACTTAATTAACTAAACGGTATTATATATAGCCAGCAAGTAGCCAAACAGTAGAAGGAGAAAGAATCATCGTATCAGGGCAGTGGTGTGATGCGGCATCCCACAACCCCGACTGATCCCTTCGCGACCGCCTCTTGCTGCTTCTTTTCGATCGAACGGCGTGGGTTCTGAATGGTAGAGCAAGCCGAAGGTGCTCTCATTCGTTCTTTGTAGAGTCCGCTGTTATTGTACTTCAGCAATACCTTCCTCATGTCGTTGAGGTTGAGGTTATCCAAAGTTTGAAGGTAGCTCTATGTAAACTGATCGGTGCGATTGCTGCGGTTCGACTTCGACCGTTTGTGCCGTCGGAGTGGGAAACTGCAACTGAAGTTACCAGATACCTTGATCGAGTTCCTTTCAGGGTTGGCATCTAAAGTAGTAGAATTCTTCAAGGTTGGGTGTTGATCCCTGCGACCCTGCGATGAAGTTGACACAGTTTTATTGCGAAACTGGTAGATAGTATTGAAGTTCTTCGACATATTGACGGCTGGGATGCGAGCGAATGGATCCTCGCGAGATTGCATGACCTCCTTGATAAGGTTGTCCAAGTCGCTATTCGTGACTTTGTGCATTCGCTGCCTCGAAAGATCGTCCGATACGAGGATATTGGTGCTTATCTCAATACTCTTCCTAGCTGCTGCCTGGTTCGTATAACGATGGGATCGGCGAGTTTGTGAGGAATGTGGTGCCACCTCGACTATTGTTCTGATATCGGTTCGATACTCGTCTTTAGCAGACGATGGTACTCCTGTAGGTCGACTGGGCTTCGAGGTATTTTGCATGGTAAGTACTGGCGATTGCTGTTTGTGCACTTGTCTGAGAATTACACCACGTGTACTTATCTTACCAGTCGGAGAGCTTGCTGAAGCTAATTTCCTTCCGATGGCTGGTATTCTAGCGTGGTTCAAGCGTCATGAACTACATTTCGGGGATCTTTATTAGCGCTTCCTTGGCCGAGACTTCTCGGTCAGTCCTACCCACCTCATCGTCGGGCTGCGCCAGTTCAGGTGTTCGGTTACGGCCCAACCGCGAGCCTATGAGCACTTGTTCAGCATATATTTTATTCATAGGGCACCCGATTATAATATGCATGTACAGTTCTGTCAGCTACGATGGCCACCGATATTAATTTCCTTGTTGTTCTGCATCGGCACCGATTGAGGGGATTGGTTGTCTAAGAATTCTCTGTACTCAGCGATGCGCTGTTAGTAGTACGGGTCTTTCAGCTGCTCAGAAATTTCCTCTTGTATAAGGTCGTACTTGTTTATGGGAGAGGCAAAGGAGGTTACTATAGTTGCTACAACCGCGGGAAGCACAAAATACTTCACGAGGTTCTTGAATTTGCTGTCCTAGCGAGTAAGGTAGAACCAGCGGCGCCGCATGTTGTAGAAGGTGAAGAAAAAACACCCGATTCCAATACAAAAGAATGTACCATACCAACACCGGACGATTGTTCTAGCGACTTCACTTGATCGTTTGCCGGGCTCGTATAGCTGTACGCAGTCAGGATCTCTTGAAAAGAAGAGGTTGAACATCCTTATGGAGGGTTTCTAGTCTTTGAAGTTGATCTTGAACCTACGAGATGTTCGAATAAGACTATCAGTAAATTCTTTGTTAGAGTTGCGAAGCACTGCCACTGCAGTCGGTTCCTTTGATGCTTTCTCAGGTTAGTTCATTATGTAGTAAATTATAACCAACTATCTTCTGCTACACTCCATCAACGTGCTGTCATGACCACGTCGTCGATCTTCAGAATCATCCTCACGACTTCTGTGGCCAAGGTCAGTGCGCTAGTCGTCACCAGGGCTGGCTGCACGACATTCTCTTCTTTGATGTTGGAGCTCACAGAACCTTTCTTGACGCTGATGCCTGCGAACTTATCACCCTTGCTATGCTTGTTGCGGAGATCTGTAACCACTACAATTGGATTGAGACCTAGGATAAGAAAGGGTTTACCTGCATTTTCGGCCAGGGTATAAGGAATGATTTCGAGTGCCTCTGCAAAAGCATGCAACACAACAGATTCTCCTCCCTTCAGAGTGCGAGCGTACTCATCCACTTGTCTGGCAATCTCAATCTCAGGGGCACCACCTCCAGCGATGAGTGCCTTACACTTAATCAGGCTTCTAATGACGCAGAGGGCATCATGCAGCGACCTTTCTGCCTCGTCAAGCACAAGACCGTTGGAGCCTCGCAGCAGTACAGTCACAGTTTTATTGTTCTTTACTCCAGTGATCTTAAAGATCTTGGAATCGTCAGCCAGTCGGCTCTCCTCACAGAGATCAGCATGGCCAAACTTATCGGGTGTCATGTTGTCAATGTGGGCTATGGGAACTGCTCCGATTGTCTTGCTGATGAATTCAACATCATCACGCTCGACATCCTGCACCACCATGATTCCCTTCTTAGCAAGGAAGTGTAGGGACAGATCGTTGGTAGCATCCTTGAGAATACTCTTCTGGATCAGCAGCACATTAACACCAGTTGCAGCAATCTTCTTGACCATCTCAGCAATGATCTTACGCTCCTCCTTCATTATCCGATCCATGGCTTGATAGTCCTTCACCACAACTGAGTTTTCAATATCAGTCTTCGGAGTGGCAATCTGGAACTGAACTAAAGCGATCTTAGCATTATTGACCTTTGTGATTCCTCCGCTGAGATGGCTTGGTCTGACCTTGTCGAATACGAGTCCCTCAACCAGTTCGGTATCGTCGATAGTTCCACCCAACTTCTTCACGATCTTGATGTCCCTCAAATCGACATTGATAGCGGTCTTAGGGTCGATGACTCGCATAACTGCCTCCACGGCTAGTGGTGCCAACTGTGCGTATGCTGATACGATTTTACTGCTCAGCGATGTTTCAACGCACTCGGTGAGGGTCTTCTTGTCAGTAATATCGATGGGAATTGAGATGTTCTTGACAACACCGAGGGAGAAGTCCAAAGCCTTCTGGAAACCTACATGGATGCTTGAATTACCTTCGCTGATGAGGTTGGCGTGAAGTCCCTTCTCTAACAGTATTTCGCATGCCTTGAGGAAAGCCCCGGCGATAACCACTACGCTAGTCGTTCCGTCTCCAGCCTCGATGTCCTGTGCTTTGGATATTTCAACAAGCTGCGTAAGCGGATGTTTACCATTTTGGCGGTGGGGTGTACCACATCCATTTTCTGCAGGATGGTGGCTCCATCATTGGTGATGAGAACCTCCCCGCGCCCATCTTGTATCATCTTATCCATTCCACGCGGTCCCAGGCTCGTTCGGATACAATCTGCGATGGCTGAATTTGAAAATATTTAAAACCATCAAGTACCTTTGGCAGCTTGGATGTTGGTCATCCGAACATCCTTGGTTTTCTCGCTCTTGTTGAATGATTGTTCCTTCTGAGGTGCGTTCTTGGAAGCTGTTCCTTCGCTCATCTTTCAGGATGCTGCTCTGCTGAACTAAAATATTAATTATAAGCGGCAACTTAAATCCATAAGCATACCCAGGTTAGACTCGCTGGGCTTGTGGAGGTACCCTTGGCCCGTCATATTAATATCGCTATGATTTAGAGAACATACGCTTCGAACCTATTTCCGTAGGTCAATTCAGCGATCCTTGTGGAACTCAATGTGCGCGTCGAAAGACTCAATAATGCTCGTTCGCAACTGGAAGGGGATGTGTGCGATCTGGAGGATAGTCTCAATTTGAACATCCGTGCATCTAGTATTCTGCTGGATGAAGCCCTCCGTTCACCCAACATGAACAGCGACAGGCTTGACAAGGTTGGCCGATTGATCTCCTAAAACGGCCAGTTAATCAGACAGATCCGCGAATAGCGTGAAGCAAAGCAGGCGGCAGTGGCAGAAGTAACAGAAATACTGAATGTAGGCTCTCATCCACGACCAAGTGCTGGTGTAGGAGTAGATATTCTTCTCATAGAGATTGGCCAGCAACCAATAACGGCTGGATGATCTGCGCAAGCTCATGCACGACAAAGAATTCTCCTATTCGAACTTAGTGGATAACCTCAACGAGTACGAAGAGGTGCCCGAATGCGAGTTCGTAACAACGCTGCCCAACATCGACTACGTACTGCACGATAACAGTAACAAAAAGGTGATGTCCAAGCTATCCCATGAAAAGCAGGAAATGGTTACTGAAAGGGATCGCCAGCAACACGAGCAGAAGCAAATTAAGCGATCTTTCAGAAAAGTGGTGGATAGCATAGTCAACGGTACTGATTACCACAAGATTGTTGCGATGGTGGGTGAATATGACGAACCGAGGAGTTAAGGTCATGAAAACTTGTTGGAGGAACGTCGCCTGAAGCCAGAAGAGTAAGGCAGTCCAATGCACTTGTCATCAATGCACGCCCCACTACGCAGCATCCACCGGGAACTCATGATACTCCTCAAGAAGGAAAAAAATGCGAAGGAGCTAATCAGTGAAGAACTCAAAGAATCGTTTGAGCTTGGTTCGGATGTCAAGGAACGCAACCAACAACTTCAGCAAAGTAACCATTCCCTGCAGCAGCAGTTGGAGACTTATCGAAGGCAGCTAAAGTCGCTTGAATTGAAGCTGAACTATTACGGGAGTTGGGTAAGACAGACCGAGGAAACCGAGGTGAAGTTTGAATAGCTCGTCAAGGAGCCGAGTTCCAGCTTAATCGAGGAACTAGAACAGCGCAAAAATATCAACAAGCGGGTTTTCCACGATGCTTTGCTGATTAAGTGCGGCTCGGAACCGGACTGCAGCCGAGACTCTGCCAACAATCACTGCAGCACTGCTGACTTTGACTACTGACTCTGCATTCGAACATGTCCACTTTATCATTCAGACTTAGTGCGTTGTGGTTCTGATTTGGCGGCTGACTGCTGCTCGGGCTCGTTCTTCGACTATTCGCTTTTTGGCTCCTCACTCTTGGTTTCGGTAACTTCCACGGTTGGGTATTGGTAGTATTGGTGAGTGGCCAGCAGATAGATTGCCAAGAGGGCGATGACTGCCCACCAAATACAGTTCGGAACATCATCATCGGCACGCAGCACAAGCCAAAAGATAGGCATAGGGCACAGAATGAATACCTTCTCGAGTGTGCCGACATAACCGAGACAAAGGTTGTAGCTAGCATGGTTAGCTTCAATTTCTTCCTGCTTGGCTTCGAAGAACAGTTCGGACATGCCGACAAAGGCACCCGTTAGCACAACAAACACAGAAATTCCAATCGGGTCGAACGTGAGTGCGGCGTAGATGGCAGCAACGCTTATAAGAAAGATGACCCTGGTGTAGTTTTTGACGAACTGCTTTTGATTGTCCTTAGATTGCTTTGCAAAGACCTTCCGAGTGAGGAAGTGGATAAAGGAAAGGCCGGCCAACAAAACTGCGCCTCGCTGAATTCCGACTATGAACATCTCGGCAGTGATGTCGTCAGAGGTGATGAGACTGCAAGCCATCCAAATGCACGAGTAGATGTACACTGTGTCAGCCACGTAATTGTATGCGAAGTTCATTGCCAGGTACTGCTTCATGTCCAACTGCGCCACCCTTCATTAGAAAGTTCGTACAGCGTTTCTGAATAACCAGGGAAGTAGGTATCCACTCGAATCTTTGTCTCAATGATTGATTCCTTGAGATAGCTAATACTCTGGACCAAACCTTCCTTCTTGTGAACTTCCTCTCCCTGAATGATGTTCATCCTGTTCTGCAGGAAGGTATGGAAGGCACCGAAAAGACATAGCAAGCCAGAAACGAAGTACATCAGTCCTGTGTAGAGTTGGAAGTTCTATATATGATTTTGCTGTGTGTACCCTGAAAGTAAAAGGCCCAACACAAGTGTAAGCACTTAACCCATAAGCACACAGTCTTGCAATCAAAGCAAGGAAGTCAGTGTCCTCAGTGTTTTTTTCTCCTCCCTCTATCTTCTACTTGAGTTCCTCAACCCCATCGCTATTGCTTAGCACGAAGTCCAAAGAAACGTCCATGACGGTCCACCCCAGTATACCTGTGATGATCCTGAGGAACTGCATATTTTCAGTAAGTACATGGAAGGGCATGACCATAAACTGCTTGGGATCCACTGCGAAGGTAGGGTACATGGAGAGGATAACTATGAAGTGTCCCACCGCGGCTCCGATGTAGAAAGCAGTGATGTGACGAAGTTTAGCACCAAGGCTTAGCCGGAACTTATTGACGTAGCTTTCCAGGTAGGGTCTGATCAGCACGGACACCCAGATGGGAACAGTCCACATGAAACAATCGAAGTAGCTTTCGCAGCAGAATGAAACCATGAGGGTAGTGACCCAAGTGTTCTCAATTGCGAAGGCTGCATGAATCACCTCTTACCGAATTCAGTGACGAAGGTGTTTACTGTAGTCACCTTTTCTAGGCTGTTTTCCTCAAGTTGCAGCTCCAAGTCCTCCTCGAGTTTGAGAGTCCAACGCTTTTCCTGTTCGGAAGCGACGTGATGGTGGGTGGACTGCGACATAAGCCAATTATAAGATATTGGATACCAAAAGGGTAGACTCAGAAAAAATAACAGCAGGTCACTTGTGGCCCGACGCTCTTGGTGCTTTGAGCATATACTACAACTTGCATTCCTGGATTATACGTGCCTTGACCTCCACAAGGCTTTCTAGTTTGGGTAGTTTAAAGACCATGCGCTCATCGGGTCTGTTGATTGCTGCTACCCTTCTCCTGGCATTTTCGTAGCACTTGATGAGGCTATTATCACCTGCTTTAGATGATAGAGTACGCCCCACGATGAGATCTCGACGATAGCTCTCTGGCCCTGCAACTCGAAACTACACATTCAGCGATTTCTTATGTTGCGATAACAGGCTCTGCTCGTTTTCTGTTTCCAACCGTTCCATCTTCTTCTCCATCTCGGCGGTGCTGACACCTGGGTCCGTTTTGGTGAGCTTGCGGCTGCTCATTTTGAACATGTTGCTCTTGGGCTGCTTCAACTCACTGGAATTCTTTTCGGAACTAATATTGAGCTTGAGTTCAGAGCGAGTGTATACAGCGGTGGGCTTGATCGGCGACACTTCTTTTTTCTGAGCCATGGCAGTACTAGTTATTCGCATTGTTCGTCGTACCCCGGCATTGTAGTTCAGAACCTTCGCAGGCGGGCGTTCCAGTGACTGACTGACGTATTCTTGTCTATTATCGATTGTCATAAGTTGGGCCTGCACCTTTGTTTGATTGGTCTATGCTTCCTACGGTTATTATTCCTCGGCGCCGACTATCTTGGTGTTTCGGCGAGCCACTACGTCTTTGTAGTACCGCATATGCGTCTGTGTTCGTCTGCTGAGATTCGAATCTTCTTTTCTCCTATCCTCGTATCCTTGCTTCAATGGAGATTAGAACTGCCAGCTGTGATAGAGCAACCTCACCAAGTGGTTTATATTCTTGAGTTTGTGCAACACGTTGGTGTCGGTTCTTCGGAATCGCTGATCACCGTAGAAAACTTCCGACGATACAATGCGACGAAGTGCATCCATATCCCGAAACTAAGATCGGGTTACCCTGCTGTAGGGATTAAAACCCAGCATGTCAGCCACGCTTATCATCAGGTCCCTCCCGATCTCACGGTAGTTGTGTGTTCGATAGATTCTCTCGCACTGATCGTTTTAGGTAGGGGTATAGATGAAACCATTTTCGGTAAAGGCAGTGTTCGACTATTTCGTGGGTTCATTGGGTTGACTGCTGCGATAGTAACCACATTCGACAGTGTAGGAATGCAAGACATTGGCGAGTTTATGCACAACAACCCTGCCACAGCCCTACTTGGTCTTGACATCCTGCTTGTCCTTCGCGGTCATCTGCCCCTCTGAGAAGTTGCAGTTAAAGTACTAAAAGTCACAGTTATTGAGCGCCATGACTCTACAGAATGCTTTGGCTTCAACATGCCTCACAAAATCCTCAAGAAAGTTTCCATAGATGAAGCACCCCTTGGGAGAATGATGTGCATGTAGGTCAAAATAGAACATAATACGGGTGTTCAGCTGCTCAATGACGTTCTTAACTGCAAATATGGTCGGCCTGAGTAATTTTAACTCTTACTGGTTGGTTGGATCGGGTTTGAGGTAGTCTCGATTCAAGTTCTGTTCGAGATCGTCGTAGCGGAAGTTGCCCATTGCGACGCCATCAGGGTTGAGCATTGGCACCACCATCACCACAAAGTTCTAACGGATGCGGTGGCTGCGCAGATCCTGCTGGTTTACCATGAAATTGATGATACCTTCAGCGACGTAGGAAGATGGAGACTCACTGGGGTGAACCCTGCTAGTCACCAGGATCACTGGTTTGTTGTAGGCCGGCTGGTTGTTGTTAGTTATGCTGATCAATCGGATAGGCCGACCTTGCCTGCTGACAGCTAGCGTTTGGTCGTCGTATACAATCTCACCTGCATACCCTTCGAATGTTTTGCGAACGTGGTTGTAGTACTGCTCATGCCGTTCATACGTATATGGGTAGTTGAATGAGAATTCAGTTGTCAGGTTAGTCCAAAAAGTGTGTGAAAACGACAGTACGAGCTGTTTGTCCTCTGACATCTAAATCATTTCCAGGGTACCTCCAGAGTGGTTCCCTCCAGCATCCTCTACCAGTCTCCATCGCCTTTGCGTAGGCACAGTTGGTAGGAGGTATCAGGTTTTTTGTCCTTTGCTGATTCGGCGAGGTAGAAATAGTACAAGATGGCCATCCCTTTGAGTCGAATTCGAATGCGTGTTCCCATGGGGAAGCCAATAACCGAGAAGTACAAGCAAGACTTGACAGCGCGTTCGCAGTCCGGTCTTCCGATGATATTGTACTGCATAAAATGTTGTGCTTACTGTAAGTGGGTCGAGCTGCTCCACTGTGAATAGGTTTCCTGAATCGAAGTTGCTGCTAAACTGCACCTCTGTGTCCTCGAACCTAAACTTGAAGATGCGGTGGTTGGCTGCAGCATCCATTCCTGAGCGATGCAGGATTATATTATATTGTGGTGCAGCGATTACAACCAAACAACTACGAGAGATCTAGACTTTAGAACAAGCTAGTATCATCGCTTTTGGAATGGGTTTTGCCCGTAATACTGGCCCATACCCGGTTGAATTTGGTTCTGCACCTTTGGTAATGGTGATGGTGGGGCCGATGGCGGAATCTGCCTCCGATAGAACTTGACGTAGTCGGGTTACTCTTCGTACTGTCGGAGGAACTCGTTTTGTTCGGGGTAGAACTGTTGCTGAGAGCTTTGGCGGTCATGGGTCAGTTTGGCGTTGTGCATTTGTTGCTGAATCAGTAGTTCCTGCAGCTCTGGATCCACATAATTTCTCCCAACGAGATTCGCTGATGTCTGGCTTCGTTCGAAACGGTTGAGTTCACTTGGAAGGTTGATCCGACCGATTTACTGCTCCGAGGGCTTGTAGAAGTCCATTTATGTGCGGCTGTGGTAAGAGGGCGGGCCCTTATGGTAGTTCTTGCGATCAGCAGTTTTGAATGGGTTCTGAGGTCTTCGTTTGTCCCTAGCTCAGCTATGCTGTACTCATCGCCCTGCAGGAAAGGATTGGGTAGCGGTTAGCTGTACCCCGTACCGTGCTTGCCTTAGCTGTACGTTACGCTCTTGTCCAAGTTGGCATTCGAAACCGAAAACCTACTTAACTTCCAACGGCGACCTTTTTTCGTACTCGGCCATTCGCAGCAGAAAGTCTTGCTTGGTCCGGAGGTTCTTTGCCTAGCGTAGAAAGTCCTCGACAGCTTTATTGATGATTGTAGTGTCTTGTTCAGCCATGCCAACCACGGTATAATTATGAATAGCTTCCAGCAGTTCCTGAAGTATATGGCAGCAACGAAGCTGCTCGAAGAATGCGAAAGGTACCACAGCCAACTCAAACCGGGTTCCTTCGATGCACTGATGGTGAGTCTTACACTCAAATGTAGAGTAAGTACATCTTGGAACAACCAACCCAATCGACCTTCGAAAAGTTCATCCCTTAGCTTGAATTGTACCTGCGGGTGCTGCACAACGAAACGACGAATGCGGACACCCACCAAAGCATAAAACTGTTGGTGCGAAGAGTCAACTTTGAGCTGGAAAGGTGCGGCGCCACCGCTCGACTGGCTGATATATGAGTGCCCCGCCATCGTATAATAATAAGTTGATCGATGTCCGAAAAGCCAGGAGCAAAGATGGAGGAGGTACACGCAGCTTACATCACCTCATCTATTGAGCCAACTGACCGAGAAGAGCTACCGGATTCCACCAATAAGCAACTCGCTGATAAGATGGAGGATATCAAGAAGGAGATTATGACGATGCCGAAGGATCCCGACCTATTCAAGAACCATCAGTTGCCGCTAGCACGCATCAAAAAGATCATGAAGAGCGATGAGGACGTGCGGGTACCTTTTGCTGTTATCCAAGATGATCTCTTCGGAGACGCCAGTACTGTTCGCAAAGGCGTGCGAAATATTCATCATAGAGCTTACGCACCGCGCATGGCACCACACCGAAGAAGCCAAACGCCGCACACTTCAAAAGAGCGACATCGCAGCTTGCATAGAAAGCACGTAGATTTTCGACTTCCTCATCGACATCATCCCGAAGGAAGATTTGAAGAGCAAGAAGCCGGAAGCCACAGCGATGCATAGCTTTCCGATGGGATATCCAAAGGGTCTCGAGCCAGCCTTCCACAGCCCCAGCAAGTATAAGTGATTACGGAGCCAGCCAGTGCTTGGTGGTTAGTGTTGGGTGTTGAGTGTTGCCTATAATCGTATTGGTATGAAGTGGCTGGTGTTGGGTCAGATTTTACTGTCGGTGGGCTACGTGTGGCATCTGGTACGAAGCTACAGCTGCAAGGACGTACCGCTGTACTTGCGGGGACTCATATTCAGCACATGGCTGCTCAGCTTCGGAATCGTGTTTATGCTGCCGCTGGACATTTACTACGTACGCGTATCACTGCATTCAGAGCATCAGTGCCAACGAGTCCGAGGAAAGCGTAGCCAGAATCAGCCTAGTGTGGAAGATAGTGTACTGGCTCAACTTCGTAATTACGTGGCTGCTGTTACCGGTTGCCCAGGAATATGAACTTGCAGGAGAGTTCGAATGGAAGGCCAAACTCAAACGGTCACTGCTGAACAACCTGATCATCTACGGTATCTTCGGGGTAGTGGGTGGTGGCATGCTCGTCTACCTTATCTTCAGGGGCAACTTCGATCTAGCCGAGCTGATGTCTATCCTCGCAGCTGCCTCTAACGTGTTCGGAATGGTATTGGTCGTCGTATTGCTATCTCATGGCATTGTGGAGATCCCCAAGAAGTTGTGGAGGGAAAAGAACTACGAGACCGCACTCAGGGAGAACCAGTATAACGCTTCGGTTGTGGCCGCCGAACGGGAAGAACTTCTGCACGAGCTGGAGCTGCGAGTAAAGTAAATCGTGGCACACCAACGTAAATATGGAAGCACAATGGATACCGAAACAATCCTGACTTTAGTTCCAGAGCCGCTGATGAAAGTCTGGTCGAGATCGGTTCCACAGTTCGAATAGGTGGATATCATAAATGTGCACAAGGAGGTGAAGAGGATGGTGCTGGATCTCAGTCGTCTGGATTCGAAGTGGTAGCACCTGTTGCTCCACACTTTCCGCACTGAAGACATCATTAAGGATATGAACAGTATCGACCATCAAATTGAATCTACGCTGTTTCACCAGTTTGGTTGCAAGGCAGTCAACAAGCTTGTGTGGTTCTGGCACTGCCGAATCAAGCTATACCTATTTCCAGTGCTGTGCGTATGCCTTGCACTATTCGCGTTAGTCGTTGTGCTGGCCGAAGTATCGGTGTTCTCCAAGTGGTTCGAGGTGGTCAATGTGTTCCGGCTTGTGCACCGACTCAGCACATTCGTGCCAATCGACGTACATATCGTGTAAGTGTAGATATGCATGCTTGTGCCTCTCTTCTACATCTCGCTCTGTGTCTTCTATGGTCTATTCAAGCTCAAACTAGCTGGCTACTACGCACTCTACAAGGAGCACACTGATGCTCCTACGCTGATCTTTCACGCATTGTACATGATCCCTCATGTAGGAACTGTTCAAGAGTGTCGACCCCTCTCTGCTACAACTTCCTTCAACTTGTAGATGTTAAGGATAGCGCATTCTCTAGCGTCATGGGTACTGTCGATATCGTGCCTGTATTTGGTCGAACCTTTAACATCATCTTTCCAATGCTGCTGCTCATACTCATCGTCTTTAATGCCTTCGACATTTACAGCAAGGTGTCCAAGGCTGCTGGCATGCAGCGCTTCCAGTTCGATGAAGATAACCCCAGCACTCAGAGCATCGAAGACGGAAGACGACGTCTGCAGAAAGCCAGAGCTGAACTTTAGCACCGGATCCTAAACAGCCGTAACAAGGACCTCGCCGAGTACCAAAGCTACCAATTGGATGTACCCAATGTCCATACTAAGTTTTTTGTTACAGGCGCCAGTGGATCCTTCAGTGACGAGTAGCGACAAGCTTTCATCTGATGCTCTCCCGAACGGCAAGCCCTACTTCAATGAGTTCGAGCAGAAGGCGCTGGTACTCAAGATCCTCGACCTATGACTCTGCCGGCATACTCACTTGCAGCATAATATTAATGTTAGACTTACAGGTGCAGAGCGACTACGAAGTGGATCCAGTCGACGGTCGGAAAAAGGCACTAGTTCAACTGCGCAACCTAAGTCAGGTGCAGATAATGTACTAAGTATTGGTACGGTGGAGCAACACAGTCGTCGAACCATCATTTGGAATACTCTAACCAGGCAATACTGCTAACATCAAACTTATGCTGGGGGAACCGCTGCCAGAAGACCCGGTGGATCAGATTAAGATCAGGTATAGAACACAAGGTGGCCTGGACGACTCGGTTAAGAGTCTCCCGAAGTTTATCTGGATAGTCAGAAGAGAAGTCGAGCAGACAGATCCCAACCTGCATATGGATATGGTCGTTCCAGATAGCGCGAGCTCTGAAATTCTACGACGAACCAATCGAATAGCATCCACTCGGCGATACCGTACTGTGCAACTCATGCTTTACAGTGCTGTATTCTTTGCTGTTGGTTGGTTGCTCGGGAAGACCAACCCACTCGGTCAGCTCTGATTTATACGCCCTTACAACTAACTCTCACCTTCAATAGCGCAGTTATTATCAAATTTGGGTCTTACAAAGTGGGCAGGTATTCTTGGTTCGCAACCAAACAGTAATGCATTCACTGTGGAAGTTATGTGTGCACGGCATAGTCCTTAACACATCCTCATCGAGGAAGTCGGCAAGGCAGATCGAACAAGATTCGCACTGTGCCTTACTGTTCTTTGGGGTCTTGTACCTCCGCATGGGTAAGTTGTCAATCTGTAGTTCACCCGCGCCTTCTTGCTCATCCTCTTCATAGAAGTCTGCTGAGGTGTCTGACGGCTAACTCCCGTCGTAGATGTAGTCATCGTAGTAGCTATCGTTATCCGATTCCTCAGATTCGATGTTGCATGTAGGCACAGTTGGTCTCGTTGACGGCTGTGCTTGCTGTTGAGGTCTTGCAGTCCCGAAAAACGTCGGTTCTCGATTGGCAGTTCCCAGCGGTTTCTTAATACTGTTCATATTGCCGATATGGATTATATTCGTTCACGTATAGAGTTTGGGATCGACCTCTGGGGGTAGCGCATCGATCGTCGTTTCTAGCTCCTTCTCGATCTTCACCACGTTCTCTTGGTCGCGTTCCGTAATCAAATTGATTGCCAAACCAATCTGACCGAACCTGCCACTCCTGCCGATTCGATGCAGGTAGGTCTCTGAGTTACATAGTTAAGTACCGGAATGCTGGGGAAAGTCAAAGTTGATGACCACGTTAACACTCTGCACGTCAATACCTCGCGAGCACAAATCTGAACTGACCATAGTCCTGGCCTCGCCACTCTTGAACTTGTTGAATACCTTGGTGCGGTCTGCAGGGCTCATCTTAGAGTGCAGGAACAGGTTCTCATATCCCTTCTCCTTCAGTTTTTTGGATAGCATTTCAACTCGCTGGACAGAGCTGCAGAAGATGATGCACTGGTTGATGACTAGCTTTGCGTAGATGGTGTTGAGTGCCATTATCTTTTGCTTTTCCTCGACGAGGATGTAGTAGTGGGTGAGTCCCAGCAGCATCAGTTCATCCATGCAATTTAGCACTTCAGCCTTGGGCAAGTACTTCTGTTTGAACGACTTTATTGTTATGGGGAACGTTGCTGAGTACATCAGAATCTGCGGTGGCTGCTTGAACCTGTCCAGGATGTCTTCGATTTGGTACTGAAAGTCGTTGGATACTAGCTTGTCGGCCTAATCCAACACGAAGAACCTACACTCGCTGAGAATTGTTTGCCTCCTCCGAATGATTTCTTTTACCCTTCCAGTAGTGCCCACCACAATATGTACGCTCTCATCGAACATGTTCAGGTCCTCGCTGGCACTGCTCGTACCTCCGATTAACAGTCCAACCTTCACTTTCGTAAACTTCGCCATGTCCTTACAAATCTATGCCATCTGGATGGCCAGTTCTCTTGTCGGTACCAGAATCAGTGCTGTATTAGCCGCGCTCTACCCTGAAGCTTATTAGACTGTTCCTTGATCTGGTTGATTATCGGAATTAGGAAGGCTCCTGACTTCCCCGTTCCATTCTTGGCACGAGCAATGATACTCTTGCCTTCCATAATAAGTGGGATTGAGTCCTACTGCACAGGCGTGGGAGTCTTGAAGCCAAGCGCACCCAAACCCAACAATAGATCCTTTTTTATTCCCAGTTCTTCAAATGACTCGTACTTCTGGGCCTTAACATCCTGAGTGGTTGGGCGATGTACGTTTGTTTGCTCACGGACCTTGTGGCTCACGGTCTGACCGTTTTCCACGCTGCCGTCGGAATCATCGCTCATCATTTTTAAATTGTGTTTGAGCTATTATAAACTTCAGTTAGCCGCTGACCATACCAAGGAAGGGTGTGGAACTTATCAGAGCTCAGCGATTGAATTGTTGAAAATATATTGCGATCGACTTCGTACATTGAGCTAAGCATACTGTAGGAACCCCTATCCGAAAAGAGGAGACCCCAACTGTTTCTCCTTCAGGTCCCCTCAGATCGCTATCTCGAGTTTAAATGCTGCGCTATAATTGATTTTCAAATGACAAAGCAACATGGAGGAAAAGGTAACCAAAATCTTCACCTACTTCGAGGATCTCAAGCACGAGAACATCTTCACGCTCTGCGTAGGGCAGCTTGTGGAACTGTATGATCAATGTCCACAATGTCTGCGCATCATCATGTATCACCTGCGTAAGCTATTCTTTTCGACAAGCAAAGACTCGCGCCTTAAGCTGAAGCATCGGCAGCTCGCTGCTAGTCTTGTTGGAAAGCTTGCACAACTGTACACTCGCAATCTCGACCAGTTTGCACACGAGGATGCAACCATCTAGATGGAGCAGTTCCAGATGGAGGACTACTCGGTGGAGGAGGAGCATATCCAGCATCGGGACTGGAGTACGATTGAGTACGTCAAGGAAATTGAGCAACGAGTACCCCTGGTCGCCTCGGACCGTACCTTCAAATAATCGGATAGTGACCTCAAGCGCATGTAACAGCGTTTCTTTGATCGGATGAAGGAAATGCAGATCGCCAACGAAACAAATGTGAACTACATGTTGGGGAGGTTCGAGGAGGAAGGTGAGCACGAATAACCCACTGAGCAGAGCGATAGTGGTAGGAAGAGCAAACTGGACTGCAAAATGGAAAAACTGAACCGTAAAAACGAAGAGCGCATGAGAACCTCAAGGCATCTAACTGTATTTAACCCCTTCAACTACGTTTACGAACTGTGTATGGAAAATATGCTGAGCCCATTGTGGTAGATGCGGCATCTCTCAGTAATGCTGCTCAGAGCATTCCAACCATACCTTACCTTCATTGGCTTCAAATGTGTCATTGAGGCCAGTGAGCTTCCCGCTGCCGAACTATTTCGAACCATAACCGACAACTGTCGGGAGGAGCTCATACTTTTTCTCCGAGATCGAAGACATGCCATCCAACATAACAACCAAATCATCACTAATTGTCTGTTCCTGCTTGCTCTTGACAAGTTCGGCGACATGCAGTTCGATAAAGTAAACAATATGATCAGGGATGTGGCTGCTGATGTGCTAGCACGACAGTACTGTCAACTCCAATATACTGAACAGGTGGAATTTCTGGCCATTGTCAAGGAACTCCTATAGCATCGATAAGGGAGCAAAAATGGGAGAGAGCCGTTCTCTTGGGAGCTCCGATATTCGTTCATTTCGCTGCTGTACAGCATAATGGAGGATCCAAACCAAAGGTAGTATATCTACTCAATGTTCTCCGATACCTTCCTGTCAATGCTGCAACATGGCCAAGACGAAGACGATGTGGTGCTGGCGGTGTGCGATTGCTACAATCGTCTTTGGAATTAGAACTACTTTTTAAAGGAATACGCGACGGAAGTTGGGCACTATATCTGGGCGATCGTAGAGCACATCGATGACATCACCTATGCAGCAGTCAGTATCCTCAAGCTACTTGAGCTCCTCATTGATGACTT
>Ga0075152_10000813_pt1 | contig 22738 bp, 18 predicted proteins | sample JI61114C2DNA_FD_70964 | JGI IMG/M metagenome (GOLD analysis project Ga0075152, IMG submission 70964) | Wastewater effluent complex algal communities from Wisconsin, to seasonally profile nutrient transformation and Carbon sequestration -... | ecosystem: Engineered > WWTP > Effluent > Algae...
GGTCAGCTTCGCGGCGCTGCTGGCCGCGTTCTCGCCGTGGGCCGCGCTGATCCTCGCGCTCGCGGGGCTGCCCTCGTTCATCGCCGAGGCCAAGTTCTCGGGCGACGCCTTCCGCCTGTTCCGCTGGCGCTCGCCGGAGACGCGCATGCAGATGTACCTCGAGCAGGCGATCACGCGCGAGGACTACGCCAAGGAGGTCAAGCTCTACCAGCTCGGCCCGCTGTTCCTCGAGCGCTACCGCCAGATCTTCCGCGACCTCTACGGCGAGGACCGCAAGCTGACGCTGCGCCGCGGCGTCTGGGGCTACGGCCTCGGCCTCGTCGGCACAGCCGCCTTTTACGGCGCCTACGCATGGATCGCCGCAACCGCCGTGCGCGGCCAGATCTCCCTCGGCGAGATGACCATGTACCTGCTGCTGTTTCGCCAGGGCCAGGCCGCCGTCGCCGCCAGCCTCGGCGCCGTCGGCGGCATGTACGACGACAATCTCTACCTCTCCACCCTCTACGAGTACCTCGCCCAGGACGTCGCCGCCCGCGCCGGCACCGAAGTCCTCGGCCCCAACCCCGGCGAGGGCCTCCGATTCGAGGGCGTCTCCTTCACCTACCCCGGCGCCCAAACCCCCGCCCTCGAGCGCGTCAGCTTCACCCTGCGCCACGGCCAAACCCTCGCCCTCGTCGGCGAGAACGGCTCCGGCAAGACCACCCTCATCAAGCTCCTCACCCGCCTCTACGCCCCCACCGAGGGCCGCATCATGCTCGACGGCCGCGACCTCCAGGAGTGGGACGAGCTGGCGCTTCGGCGCCGCGTCGGCGTCATCTTTCAGGACTTCGCGCGCTACCAGCTGCGCGTCGGCGAGAACATCGGCGCCGGCGACGTCGACGCCTTCAGCGCGCGCGAGCGCTGGCAGGACGCGGCGAAGCAGGGCATGGCGGACGTGTTCATCGACGCGATGCCGCAGGGCTACGACACGCAGCTGGGCAAGCTGTTCAAGGACGGGCGCGAGCTGTCGGGCGGGCAGTGGCAGAAGGTCGCGCTGGCGCGGGCGTTCATGCGGGCGCGGGCCGACATCCTGGTGCTCGACGAGCCGACCGCGGCGATGGACGCGGAGGCCGAGGCGCAGGTGTTCGACCACGTGCGAGGGCTCGGCAGCGAGCGCATGACGATCGTGATCTCGCACCGGTTCTCGACCGTGCGGATGGCCGACCGCATCGTCGTGTTGCACGGCGGCAAGGTCGTCGAGGAGGGCAGCCACGAGCAGCTGATGCAGGGTGGCGGCCGCTACGCCCACCTGTTCACGCTGCAGGCCAAGGGCTACCAGTGAACCGGGCGCCCCGGTCCGCCCCAGAGGTCTCGCTTCAGATCTTGGGGCGCGACGCGTTGGTGAAGTGCTTGATCCCGGCGAGCAGGCTGCGGGCGCGCTCGAAGATCTTCTCGGTCTCGCGGTGCTCGACCTCGCTGAGGTCGAAGAGCGCGGTCGTGAAGCCGATCCCGACCGCGCCGGCCGCGAGCACCTCGGAGGCGTTGCCGCCGTGGACGCCGTTGGTCGGGATCACCCGCAGAAACGGCATCGGCCCGAGCACCGCGCGCAGGTACGCGGCGATGTCCCCCGGCGCCGGGAACAGCTTCTGACAGGCGACGCGGGCCCGGTGCGCCTGCATCAGCTCGGTCGGCGTGTAGCAGCCAGGCAGCATCGCGACATCGAGCTCACGCGCGGCCGCGAGGATCTGCGGGTCGAGCACCGGCGAGACCAGGAACTTCGCGCCCGCCCCGACCGCCGCCTCGAGCGAGGGGAGGTCGAGCACGGTGCCCGCGCCGACGATCAGCCCAGGACGGCGCGCGAACTCGGCGATCAGGTCGTACGCGCCCGGCGTGCTGACCGTGAACTCCAGCAGGCGAAAGCCCGCCCCGACCGCCGCCTCCATCGCCGCCGCCGCCCGACCCTGGTGCTGACCACGGAGGATGGCGATCGCCCGGTGGCGAAATACGGCGTCGAGGAACTGCTCCGGCGACATTGGCCGAGTCTACGCCCTGCGTCCGCGAAAATCATCCCCCGCCACCGCGGCCTCTCCACCCCACCACCTGTCTCATCAGTCAGACCGCTCAGCGCAGGCGCAGGTGCACGTCGATGACGGCGCCTTGCAGCTCGCGGCCGCGACCGTCGCGGTAAAGGAAGCCCCCGCGCTCGATCTCGCAGTTGCCGCGCGCGTCGCAGCGGCGATCGACGACATGGTCGAGCTCGATCGCCACGAGGTCGCGCATCGCCACGCTGCTGAGCTCGTGCGCGGCCGACACCCGGTCGCTGTCGACGTCGCTCCACACCAGCAACCGACCCCACTGTTCGTCGCCCGCGTCGATGCGGCCGTCGTCGTTCGAGTCGAGCTCGCGCAGCGCCGCGAAGCCGTCGCTCGCCGCCTCCCCCGAGCGCAGCACCGTCGCCGACCCGAACAGCTCGCCGCCGTCGTCGATGCGGCCGTTGCCGTTGCGGTCGAGGGCCAGCCACGGCGTGGTCGAGGTCGGCCAGTCCGTGCGCACCGACATCGTGCCCGTCAGGTCGAAGCCCGCCGCCACCGCGGTGTTGAACTGCACGGCCTCGCCACGAAACGCCAGCACCAGCGGCGTGACGCTGTCCACGCCCGCAGCGGGATCCTCCTCGCCCTCGGACTCCTCGCCCTCGGACTCCTCGCCCCCGGACTCCTCGCCCTCGGACTCCTCGCCCTCGGACTCCTCGCCCTCGCTCGCGCCGACCTCGTCGTCGTTCGGCTCCTTCGCTTCATCGCAGGCGGGGACGAGGGTCAGGGTCAACAGGGCAGCGAAGGTGGTCTTGCAGAGCATGGCGGCGGTCCTCGCCCCGTACACTGCAGGTTCGGGGCCAAGCCGGAGATATGCCGCCTGGAGCCTTCAGAGCCGCCCTGGAGGGCTGGACCGCGGGCTCACCGTGACAGCGTTGTCAGCCGCGTCGTGACAACCTGGGCGGTCGTCAATAGACCTTGAAGCTGTAGTCGAACAGGGCGCTGGTGAAGCGGGCCTGACCGGCCTTCTCGAGCCGCACGCCCTTGACGAGCGCGAGGATGCACTGGACCGCGGGGTCGTCGGCGGGTCGGTCGGTCGGTCGCGCGCTGGTGAGGCGACCGTCGGGCGCGAGGAGCATCTTGATGCCGATGTCCGTGCCGAGCGGCACCCCGTGCTGCTTGCCGCACATCGCGGCCGCCGGCCGCAGCGGCCGCAGCAGGTCGTCGATCTGCGCCGCCGAGACCTCGGTCGGCGCCTGCGGATCGTCCTCGATGTCATAGTTGACCGGCTCGTCCGGCGCGGGGACCGACTTCTTCTCGGTCTTCTTGCTCGGCGGCTCCACGGCAGGCACCGGCGCGGTCGTCGGGGGCTCCGGGGCGTCGGGCTCGATCGCCGGCGGCTCCTGCTCGGGCTCCACTTCGGGCGTCGGCGCTGGCGGCACGACCGTCGAGGGCTCCGCCGACGGCGGCGCGATCACGGGCGTCGGAGGCGCCGGCGCCGGTGTCGGCGCGATCACGGACGGCGGAGGCGTCGGCGAGACCTCCGGGTCGCCGATGCCCGGCGTGCCCGCCAGCACCCAGCCGATCAGGCCCGCGGCGATCAGGGCGAGCACGACGGTCATGCCGACCCCGCCACGGGCCTGCACCACCGGCACCGCGGTCAAGCTGCGCGTCGAGTTGATGCCCGCGAGCCGGCGCCGCACCGCGGCCTCGGCCGGCGTAATTTTCTGCACGCGAGTGTCGTCGAGCAGCGCGGCGCGCATCTCGGCGATGTTTTGAAACCGCTCCTCCGGCTGCTTGCTGAGCGCGCGCATGATCACGCGCTCCACCGAGCTCGGGATGTTGGCCCCGGGCGCGACCCGCCGCGGAGGGACCGCCGTGTCGAGCAGCTGCATCGCCAGCACCGTCGTCTGCTTGCCGCCCTGGAACGGGCACATGCCGGTCAGCAGCTCGTAGAGCAGCACACCGACCCCGTAGATGTCGACCCGCGGGTCGGGCTTGCTGCCGCGGATCAGCTCCGGCGCCATGTACTCGGGCGTCGTCAGCAGCACCCCGCCTGCCAGCAACCCGTCCGGCAGGTCCTCGTCGACGATGCGCGCGAGCCCGAAGTCCGCGACCTGAATGAAGTCGTCGCCGCTGGCGTGCTTCACCCGGAAGCAGTTGCTCGGCTTCAGGTCGCGGTGGATCACGCCCTTCGCGTGCGCCGCTTCGAGCGCGTCACAGATGTGCAGGAACATCGGCAGCACCCGGGTCCACGGCAGCGGACCGTGCCGCTTCAGGGTCTCGCGCAGGCTCTCGCCGTCGAGGTGCTCCATCACCAGGTACGCGAATCCGTCCGTGACCCCGAAGTCGACCACGTCGACGATGTGCGGGTGGTGCAGCCGCGACGCCACCCGCGCCTCCTGCACGAGCCGGCGCTGGACCACATCCAGCGCCGCAGGGTTGAAGTTGGCGTTGCGCAGCACCTTGACCGCGAACTTCTTGCTGCCGGTGGCCTGCTCGGCCACGTACACCCGCGACAGCCCGGAGCCGCCGAGGCAGCGCAGCAGCCGGTAGGTCCCGAGCTCGCGGCCGATGAGATCGCCGTCCTCGGGGCTGTTGCCCGCGACCACGGACTCGGCGACGAGCGAATAGTCCCCGCCGCTCATCGCCGCAGGGTCCTCGTCGCCCACCATGCTCGGGACCCGGATGACCCCGGAGGACTCGCCCGGTGCAGGCTCATACGTGTGGGACGACGCGGTCATCGGCAGGTCGGGGAAGCATACCCGAGCCCGCCCGGGCCGATCGAATTCGCGGGGTGTCGGACCTGCGTTTCGGACCCGTCGCACATCCGAGCGTTATCGCACGCGAGATCGCGTCACTCCCAGGCCCCGCGGACCCCCGTCATTCCCGATTTCACCTGGCCTTTAAGCCAGGTTCGGTCCGACGCGGACCCCGTCCTATCGGTGAACCACTGCCCCGCCCCGCAGCTCCTGTTCGATGAATTACACCCCACGCGAAGATTGTTCGGGCCGTTCACGCACGCCATGACTCCAGCGATAGACCCTGCCAGACGCCCTCCAGCGCTGGTCAAGGTCGGGCGACTCACGCATAGTATCAGCGACGATGGCCCTGCGATCGCGCGCTCACTCCCCGGTCCGCTCCTGGCGCGCGCACACCTGCGGAGCCCTCGTGTTGCTCCTGTCCTCGGGGACAGCTCATGCGCGAGGCCTCGCATCGCCGACCTCCTTCGCCCTCGCCGCCCCGGCCGACCCCGGCCCGCCCCCGACCCTCCCGGACCTCGGCCCGCCTCCGAGCCTCCCGCCGACCGACGCACCGGTGATCGCGCCGGAGCCCTCACCGACGCCCTCACCGACGCCCTCACCGGCGCCCGCGCCGACGGTGCCCGCGCCACAACGCCCGACGATCCTGCGGCCCCGCCCCGCCCCCATCACACCGGTGAGCCCGGCTCCCGCGCCGCCGACCGCGAGCCCCACACCACCCGCGGAGATCCCTGAGCCGCAACCACCTGTCCCATCGGACAGCGCACCGCCGACCAGCTCACCCGCCCCGCCCTCGCCGACGCGCCCGGTCGCCCCCACCGATCCCGCCCTGAAGGCCCCGGTGATCGGCGGCGACGAGCCGGCCACCGAGACCCCAACTAAAGGCCCCACACTCGCGGACCTCGAGAAGCTCGAGCGCGAGCGCGTCGAGCAAGAGCGCAAGAGCCCGAAGAAGTGGCGCCACGGCGGCCTCATCGTCGACCTTCAGCTCGGCACCGCCTTCTGTACCCGCCAGTTCTGTCGCAGCAGCAGCGGCCACGACGCGGCCCCAGGCCTCGCCCTCGGCGCCTTCTTCGGCGGCAATGTCCTCGGCATCCTCGAGGTCGGCCTCGCCGTCGGCTGGAACACCCTCCGCCCCCGCGGCATCGCCGGCCGCAACGCCATCGACCTCTACGGCCTCGACCCCGTGCTCCTCCAACAGGTCGTCGCCGACCAGCTCGGCGTGCCCAACGTCGAGCTCGACTTCACGACCCTCAACGTCACCTCCGCCACCTCGCGCGCCTTCAACGTCGGCCCCTCGCTGCGCGTCCACTTCATTCGCAAGGGCCGCGGCATCGCCTACGTCGGCGCCGGCCTGCACTACCAGCGGTGGCGCAACCGCTACAGCACCACCGGCGGCGACGCGCGCCTGGATTTCCACGGCATCAGCGCTCCCTTCCACGTCGGCGGCGGCGCCTACGTCCACCCGAACATCGCGGTCGTGGGTGAATTCACGTACGCGCTGACCTACTTCGTCCTCGGCGGGGTCAAGCACCCCTCCCTGTCGTCGGTCGCGCCGCTGACGGTCATCGAGGAATCCGCGGTCGAGGCCGGTTCGAGCCTGATCAAGGGCCTCCCGCACCTCGGTAAATTCACCGTCAACTTGCGCTTCCGATTCTGAGGATCCGACCGCGCGCAGCGCGCAGGTTCGCGATGTTTGACGGTGCCGAATTGCCGTCCTACAGTCCGCGCACCGCGCCCGTCCGGCGCAGGAGCGCAACGTCGATGAAGAGCCTCATCCCCGCCGTAAGCCTCGTCTCCCTGCTGGCCCTCGCTGGCGTCTCCGCGTGCGATAGCAGCGCCTCCCAGCCGCCCGGCATCGAGGTGTCCCACGAACAACTCAAGCCCGGCGGCGTGTACATCGCTTACATCGTCGGCTGCGAGAAGGGCTGCGACCAGCTCGCCAAGGGCGACCTGATCCTCGAGGTCGATGGCAAGCCGGTGACCTCGGGCAAGGATATGCGGACCAGTCGCATCGCCACCGGCGCGCCCCTCAAGCTCAAGGTCGTCAAGCGCAGCGGTGAGACGAAGGAGGTCGAGATCGTCGCCCAGCCGCAGGAGCTGCCGCCGCTCAAGGACATCCCGCCGTTCTGGACAGTCGGCGCAGCCGACCTCGACAAGGCCCCCGACTGGGCCCGCCGCAACCTGTTCGCCCACGCCAGCCCGATGACCATGCTCGTCAACGCAGAGGGCGGCATCACCGATGGTCGGCAGCTGCTCGGCAAGAAGCGCCTGATCATGTTCTGGGACTACGCAACCCGCGAAGAGCAGGCCCAGGCCGCCAACATGATGCAGATCCTTCAGCTCGCCCAGGACGACCTCAAGGCCGCCGGCGTCGAGGTGATGTTCACGCAGATCCGCTTCCCCGGCAACGACAACGGCGACGGCACCCCCCGCCAGGCGCCGATGAACGACACCGCGCTGCGCGAGTACCAGAAGAAGTACGGCGTCCCGAACAAGGCCCCCCTTCCGATGTACCGCTTCCCCAACGCGACCGAGTACAACGCCGCCCGCGAGCTCGGCCTCGAGGGCTCGACGACCTACATCCAGTACCTCCGCGCCTCCCCGGCGATCATCCTCCTCGACGAGGGTGGCATCGTCCGCTGGCACTCCGAGGGCGTCCAGACGGCCACCGACCCCGACTACCGCGACAAGGACGACCAGTTCACGATCGCCCAGGCCATCAAGTTCGCCAAGAGCATGTGAGCCGCCTGGCCGCCTGGCCTGAGAATAAAGACGAAGACACCGCGCCCCGCCGCGGTGTCTTCGCGACCATCACGCGATCACGCGATCACTCGACGTCCTCGTCGTCGGCAGCAGACGGCGTCACGGCCGGCGTCGCGGCCGGACGTAGCGGATGGGCGAGCACCGGCAGCCGCTCGTTCTCGCTGCGCTCGACCAGCAGCTCGAGCCCGTCGAGCAGCAGATCGGGCGAGCTGACCTGGACGTCGACGGTCTCGCTGAGGATGCCCTCGACCCCGGTCTCCGCCCCGAAGCCGCCGGTGTAGCCCGGTGGGATGCGCATCGCCAGCGGCGCGGCCACGTTGCCCACCGCCCGGATCCTTCGCAGCACCCGCATCGAGGCCGGGCTGAACATCGCCCCGCGCACGAGCGCGCGCTTGCCCGAGCCGTCGATGCGGTAGATCCGCGCCGGCAACGGCAAGCTGACCTTGCGCCCGCCGCCGTAGCCGGTCGCGCCCTCACGATCGACCGGGCCGAGCACGTTGTTGTCGCGCAGCGCCTCGACCACGTACGCAAACTCGTAGCCGTCCTCCCGCGCCCGCCGCAGCAGCTCGCGCTCGAGCTGGGCCCGCCCCAACCCCCGCTTCTTCGACTTGACGCTCAAGTTCGAGATCGTCGGCCCGATCCGCAGCGAGGGGCTGACCCGCGCCCGACCATTGCTGACCCCCCTCGACTTGTTCGGCGTGCGCGTCATCAGCAGGTCCTTGAGCACCCCGCCCTTCACCAGCGTCACCGGCGACGCCGCGAAGCCCTGCCCGTCGACCGCGTAGCGACCGAAGCCCTCGCCAGGATCGTCCTCGAGATCGATGAAGTCGGGCATCACCGGCTTGCCCAGCGCATCCTGCCAGTGCGGCTCGAAGTCGCGCACCCGACCAGCGTCGCCCAGCGGCGCCGGATTACCGCCGACCTGGGTGGCGATCGTCGCGGCCAGCAATTGCGCCGCCGCCGGCCCCTGGAACAGCACCGGCCCGTCGTAGTCCTCCTCCATCATCGGCGCCTGGGCCAGCGCCTCGAGCTCGCGCAGCACCTCGTCGACCAGCTTCTCACCGCGCTTGCGCAGCTCGTCGTTCGCCTGCGGCAGCGCCTGCAAGTGGATCACCCCGCCAGCATCGAGGTGCATGCCGTCGGCCGCCCGCGTGTCGGCGACCACCGCCAGCACCGCCCGGTCATGCAGCTCGTGCATCACCAGCCCCTCGGAGTTGATGGTCGAGATCTCGGTGCGTAGCACCTGCACATAGACATCACCGTTGTCGATCGCCGGATGGTCGACGAAGCGCTTGCTCAACTGGGTCACCAGGCCGCGCAGCGCCTCGCGGTCGAGCTCCCCGGGCGGCTTCGGCGGCGCCGGCTGCCGCGGCAGCGGGTCCGGTGCCGGGCCCAGGTCCGCCTGCGGCGGCTCACCCGCGAGCCTGGCCAGGATCGCCAGCTTCTGCGCGTAGGTCCCCGTCGCCCCGCGAAACGCCTGGTCCATCGCCAGCCACAGCTTGCGCCGGCTGAGCCCGGCCGCGGGGTCGAGCGCGATGTTGAAGCGCAGCTGCGGTCCCTCCGAGCCGAAGGTCCCGCTCTGGTCACGCGCCGCGCTCCCGACCCGGACCTCGACCGACGCCGCCGCCTGCGCCTCGAGCACGTCGGTGATGATCCCCCCGTAGGACCCGTCCAGACTCAACACCGTCGCCCGAATCAGCTGCACCTGCGCCAGGTACGGCGCCGGAGAGTCCGGCAGCCGCAGCCCCGCGAGCCCGCGCGCCAGCTCCTGCTCGATCGCCGCGACCTCCAGGTCCAGCGGCGCCTCACCCAGCGGCCCGGACTTGGCCGGACTCGCCTCGACCGGCGCGGGCGCGGGCGCGGGCGCGGCGAGCAGCAGCGCGAACATCAACGACCCGATCATGGCGCCCCCCCGGCCGTCGTATTACCTGTCTTTTGGGACATGTCACTCGTAGCCGCAGCGCTCGATGTCCGCGGCGGCGGCGGCAACAGCGGCGGTCGGTCACGGTCGTGGCTGGCGCGCTCGATCTCGAGGCTTCGCAGCAGCAGCGAGGGGCTGACCGCCGAGACCGGCACGTCGCCCGACTCCGCCCCGCACATGCCATTAAAAATGCCGGGCGAGTCACCGGTGGCGATGATCGTCTCGAAGGCCGCGATCGGCGTGCCGACGATGTCGACGCCGCGCACCAGCTCATCGGGTCGACCGTCGGCCCACACCCGATAGACCAGCAGCGGCATGACCTTGAACGCCTGCGGCCCGCTGCGCTCGGTGATCGTGTAGCCGCCCTGGATGTCGCTGAACCACAGCCCGTAGGGCTTGCCCTCGCGCTGGACCTCGTCGATCAGCGCCTGCCGCAGCTGGGCGTCGGGGATCGTCTTGCGGCTGGTGATGATCAGGTTGCCCTGCCGCGCGGTCACCTGATTGCCGGACTCGCGCCGACCGTGCCCGTTGCTGCGCTTCAACGGCAGCACCGGCGAGCGCGACAGCAGGAAGCTCTTCAGCTTGCCGCGCTCGACCAGCACCGTCCGCCGCGCCGGCACCGCCTCGTCGTCGATGTAGTAGTGACCGCTGAGCGGCACCCCGCCGAGGCTCTCCGCCGTCGGGTCGTCGACCATATCGAGGAAGCTCGGCAGCACGCGCTTGCCGATCATCGTGCTGAAGGTCTGGCCCTCGAGGTCATCCTTCTGGCGGTGGCCCTCGAGCCGGTGCCCGAAGATCTCGTGGAAGAACACCCCGGCCGCGCGACCAGCCAGCACCGCCGGGCCCGCGTAGGGCTCCGCCAGCGGCGCGCTGCGTAGCGCCACCAGCTCCTCCCGCAGCCGCTTCGCCGTCGCCAACAACAACGCCTGCGTCGGCAGCTGCTCCGGCGTGTGCACCTCGAAGTTCTCGAAGCGAGACAGCCGCATCCCGTCGTCCGCCTGCGCCGTCGCGCTCAACATCACCCGCAGCCGCACGTGCGAGCCCTGCACCTTGCTCCCGCCGCTGTCCACGAAGCTGCGATTGTCCACGTTCACCAGCAACACCACGTTGCTCTCCAGCACCCGCTCGTCCTCCCCGAGCGTCGCCGAGGCCTCCATCAACCGCGGCTCCCACGCCTGCGCCAGCCCCGACAGGTCGAGCTGCACCCGCGGCTCGAGGTGCACCACCGCCGGCTCCTCGCTGAAGTCCGGGCTCGCCGGCTTGTCCTCGTCCTGGCTGCGCAGCTGTTCGCCGCTCTCGGCCGCGCTCAGGGCCACCAGCGCGTCGCGGTACTGCGCCTCGGTCAACATCCACAGCGCCTGAGCCAGCGCCAGCGGGTCGTCTTGCATCGACACCGGGACGCCGGTGCCGAGGCCGTTGCCGGGCCCGTAGTTCCCGCCCTGGGAGTGGCTGTTGTCGAGCTGCGGCGAGCCGACGCGGACATCGACATCGACGGCGCGATCGCTGTCGTGACGGCGCCGGACCAGCTGACCCTGCTGAGCCTCGAGCCACAGGTGGTCGCGGGCGATGAGGTCGTAGGCGAGGAAGTAGGCGGGCACTTCACGGGCCTCGGCCTGCAGCTGGGCGAGGTTGCGGGCGACCTCACCGGCGAGCACCTCGAGCACCGGCGACGGCGCCCCGACCGGCGCCTCGCTGCGCTGGATCTTGATCGAGCTACCGGCGCCGGAGCCGGGCTCGCCCCAGAGCGTCGGGTTGGGGGGCGTTACGGCGCCGCGAGGCTTACACGCGACGAGCGCGGCGAGCACCGAAGCTCCCAGGACAGCGCGCCGCATCGCGGACATGGGTGCATCCTAACCCAGCACATGCCCGCCCGGCGAGCGCGCCCGCTCCGCATCGACGCGAAGAAAGGCGAAGCAAGGGCGAGCGCACCGCCTCGTGCGAGCGCGATCTCAGCCGGCGCTCTTGCGAGCCACGCCGGGCCCTGGCGGCGGGAGCACGATCCGCGGGCGCTTGGGGTCGTCCTTGCTGCGTCGTCGATACAGCACGACGACCCGGCCGATCACCTGCACCACCTGGGCGGCGGTCTGGCCCGCGAGGTCCAGCGCCGCGGCCTCCCGCTCGCCCTCGAAGGCTTGCCCGAGCTTGACCTTGATCAGCTCGTGCTGCTCCAGCGCGATGGTCGCGGCCCGGGCCACCGCTGGCGTGAGGCCGTCGCCGCCGACCTGGACGAGCGGCGCCAGGCCGTGGGCGAGCGACTTGAGGTGGGCACGGGCGCGGGCGCTGAGCGGCTGCATCGGTCGCCGATGCTTAGCATCGCCGGCCCCGGCGCGCCCCGGCGACCGCGCGACTTCTCGCACGCCCTCGCACGCCCTCGCACGATCTGTCTCAAGAACCAGATCTCTCGGACCTGTCCTCCGGGACACCCGCTCGCTCCCAGCCCAGCCAGACCAGGAACTCGAGGTTCCCGTCCTGCCCCGCGATCGGCGAGTCGCAGCTGCCCCGCACGACGAAGCCCAGCGCCCCGGCGGCCGCCAGCACCGCCGTGCGGGCCTCCTCGCGCGCCTCGGCCTCGCGCACGATGCCCCCCTTCCCGACCCGCTCGGCCGCCAGCTCGAACTGCGGCTTGATCAGCGCGACGACGTCGGCCCGCGGCGCGAGAAACGCAGGCACCCCCGGCAGCACCTTCCGCAGCGAGATGAACGAGCAGTCCACCACCACCAGCTCCACCGGCTCACCGATGCGCGCCGGCGCCAGCGTGCGGATGTTGGTCCGGTCGAGCACGACCACCCGCGGGTCCTGGCTGAGCTTCCACGCCAGCTGCCCGTAGCCGACATCGACCGCGAACACCCGGGCCACCCCCGCCTGTAACAGGCAATCTGTGAAGCCGCCGGTCGAGGCGCCGATGTCCATCGCCACCCGTTCGCGCACCACGAGGCCCGTGAACTGGTCGAGCGCCCCGCGCAGCTTGAGCCCGCCGCGCGACACGTAGGCGTGCTCCTGGCCGCGCAGCCGCACCGGCGCGTCGCGCTCGACCAGCGTCCCCGGCTTGGTCTCGGTATGTTCGCCGACCACGACCTTCCCCGCCATGATCAGCGACTGGGCCCGCGCGCTCGTGTCGCACAGCTCGCGCTCGACCAACAGCGTGTCCAGACGCGTCTTTGGGGCCCTCGCCATCGTCGTGCGAGCCCCTATACCCCGGCGACGCCGGGTGCTACCTGTCTGGGCGTGCCGCCCGGCTTGAGCATTCCCACCTCGGTGGCCGCGTCGCTGCTGCAAGCGCCCGGATGGATGAAGCAGTCGCTGCAGCCGCCGCTGGAGTGGCTGGCATCGAGCCGCGATGGGCCGCTCCTGACGCTCCTGGGCATGGTGCTCGTGGCCTGCGGACTCGGCCTGTGGTGGCGGCGCAAGACCTGAGCAGACCTGAGATCGTCTCGCCCGCGAGCCGCGCCTGACGGCGAATTCAGGTCTTGCGCGCCGAGGCCAGTTCGGCTAGCTTCCCCGCCTCATCCTGGGGCAGTAGCTCAGCTGGGAGAGCGGTGCGTTCGCAATGCACAGGTCAGGGGTTCGATCCCCCTCTGCTCCACACCAAGATAGAAGCACGGAGCCCGGAGCTCCCGCCACCAGCGGGACCCGGGCTTCGGGCTTTTTGAGCCCTCCGAGAAGGGCGCCCGCTTGGGAGCGCTACCGGCCCGACCGGCCCCGGGATGGATTTGCCGTCTTGCCGTATCCTGGCCCAAGTGTCAGGATCGCCGGGCTCCAAGGCGCCCGGCTCGGTTCATGTACAAGCTCTTCAAGCGCAGCTACTACCCGGGCCACTTCGAGGTGCAGATCGCCGGCGCCTGCGACACCGGCATGTCGCGTGAGCACAACGAGGACGCGATCTCCATTCAGGAGGACGACGGCCGCGGCTACTACATGGCCATCGTCTGCGACGGCATGGGTGGGCACAACGCCGGCGAGCTCGCCTCGGCCCTCGCCGTCGACAAGATACGCGCCTACCTCGACGCCAACTTCCGCAAGCAGGGCCCGCGCGAGCTCCTGTATCACGGCTTTCTCCTCGCCAGCACCACGATCTCCGAGTTCAGCGCCAAGAACCCCGACACCGAGGGCATGGGCTGCACCTGCGTCATGGTCATGGGCATCCGCGACAAGATGTGGGTCGCCCACTCCGGCGACTCGCGCGCCTACCTGGTCGACAAGAAGGCCGCCACCGCGATCACCCTCGACCACACCATGGTCCAGGAGCTGGTCACCAAGGGCGTCATCACCAAGGAGCAGGCCGCCGTCCACCCCTACCGCGGCCGCATCTCACGCTGCCTCGGCCACGGCCGCTCGAAGGGCGTACCGGACATCAACGCCGGCATCATCGAGCTCGGTGACAACATCTTGCTGTGCAGCGACGGCCTCAGCGACGTCGTCCCCAACGAGGAGATGCACAGCATCGTGATCCAAAACCCCGCCCAGGAGGCCGTGCGCAAGCTCGTGCATGCCGCCAACCAGCACGGCGGCCCGGACAACATCAGCGCCGTCATCCTGCGGCGCGTGCAGTGAGCGCGCGTCGGAGGACCACCCGGAGGTCTCGCATGCTCCCTCGTCGCCTCGCCCGTCACCTCCCACTGGTGCTGCTCGCGCTGTCAGCGTGCTCGGTCGGCGTGATCCCGCGTGACCTGCCGCCACCCGAGCCCGAATCGCCCGCCACCGAGTCGCCCGCAGCAGAGTCGGCCGCGGCAGAGTCGCCCGCGGCCGCCCCGGTTCGTTACAACCTCGACGGCAACCGCCTCGAGCTCCCCGGCCCGATCGTGTTCAGCGGCGACGCCCTCGACCCCGCGAGCGATCCCGCCCTGACGCACGCGCAGGGCTACCTCGCGGCCAAGGACTACATCACTCAGATGCGCATCGAGGGCCACGCCGACGACCAGGCCCAGTCGGAGCGCCGCGCCCTCGCCGTCGGGCGCTGGCTGATCGACCACGGCGTCGACTGCAAGCGCCTGCTCGCCGTCGGCTTCGGTCCGACCAAGCCGATCGCCGACTCCAGCACCCCCGAGGGTCGAGCGCAGAACAACCGCGTCGAGCTCCACAACGCCCAGCTGCGCGGCAGAGCCATCGGCGGCATGCCGACCGACGGCGGCGGCCAGGTCGCAGGCGACCTCTGCCAGTAACACCCGGTCGCAGCCCCCCACCCGAGGGGTTTGCATCCGCGGCGCTGCACTGCTACCAACCGCGGTTACATATGTCCGCGACCCCGTCGTCCGTCTACCCGCGCTTCGACCTGCACGAGCGCCGGCGCACCCTGCCGCTCCTGCGGGCCATGCAGGAGCGCGTGCTCGTGTGCGACGGAGCGATGGGCACGATGATCCAGAACGCCGGCCTCACCGCCGACGACTTCGAGGGCAACGACGGCTGTAACGAGCTGCTCGTGCGCACCCGGCCCGATGTCATCAAGGCCATCCACGCCGCCTACTTCGCCGCCGGGGCCGACTGCGTCGAGACCAACACCTTCGGCGCCACCCGCCTCGTCCTCAACGAGTTCGACCTCGGCCACGAGGCCTACAGCCTCAACCGCAGCGCCGCCGAGCTCGCCAAGGAGGTCGCCCGCGAATTCTCGACCCCCGAGCGCCCGCGCTTCGTCCTCGGCTCGCTCGGCCCGACCACGCGCCTGGTCTCCCTCGGCCACATCAGCTTCGACGACCTGCTCGCCAACTACGAGGAGCAGGTCGGCGGTCTGCTCGACGGCGGCGTCGACGGCATCCTGATCGAGACCTGCCAGGACATCCTGCAGGTCAAGTGCGCCGCGATCGCCGCCAATCGGGCCGCCCACAAGCGCGGCGTCGAGATCCCCATCCTCGTGCAGGTCACCGTCGAGACCACCGGCACCTTGCTGGTCGGCACCGACATCGCCGGCGCCCTCGTCGTCATCGAGTCGCTCCCCATCGATGTCATCGGCCTCAACTGCGCCACCGGCCCCGACCTCATGGTCGAGCACGTGCGCCACCTCGGCCGCCACGCCACCCGCCTCGTCAGCGTCCAGCCCAACGCCGGCCTGCCGCAGAACGTCGACGGCCGCGCCGTCTACCACCTGACCCCCGCCGAGCTCGCCAAGGCCCACCATCGCTTCGCCAGCGAGTTCGGCGTCTCGCTGGTCGGTGGCTGCTGCGGCACCACCCCGGCCCACATCTCGGCGATCGCCGCGGCCGTCAAGGACCTGCGCCCGGGCCCGCGGCCGACCCACTTCACCCCGCAGTTGGCGAGCCTCTACGGCGCCACCCCGCTCGACCAGGACAGCGGCCCGCTGCTGGTCGGCGAGCGCACCAACGCCAACGGCAGCCTCAAGTTCAAGGAGATGCTGCTCTCCGGCGACTTCGACGGCATGGCCGAGCTGGCCAAGGAGCAGCAGGCCGAGGGCGCGCACGTGCTCGACGTCTGCGTCGCCTACGTCGGCCGCGACGAGGTCCGCGACATGACGGAGGCGCTGCGGCGGATCGTGCCCGCGGTCTCGATGCCGATCATGATCGACACCACCCAGCTCGACGTGCTCGAGGCCGCGCTGAAGATGATCGGCGGGCGCCCGATCATCAACTCGATCAACCTCGAAGACGGCGAGGGCAAGTTCGACAAGGTCGCCTACCTCGCGCGCGAGTACGGCGCCGCGCTGGTCGCCCTGACGATCGACGAGGTCGGCATGGCCAAGGACGCCGCCGGCAAGCTCGCCTGCGCCAGCAGGATGCGCGACCTCCTGGTCGAGCGCCACGGCATGCTCGAGTCCGACATTGTCTTCGACCCGCTGACCTTCACGATCGCCCAGGGCGAGGAGGACAGCCGCAAGCTCGGCCTCGAGACCCTCGCCGGCATCAAGCTGATCGACACCGAGATCCCCGCCGCCCGCACGATCCTCGGCCTCTCCAACATCTCCTTCGGCCTCAAGCCCTACCTGCGCCAGGTCCTGAACTCGGTGTACCTCGCCGAGGCCCGCGCGCACGGCCTCGACTCGGCGATCCTGAACGCCAAGAAGATCATCCCGACCCACAAGCTCGGCGAGGACGACCTCAAGGTCACCGAGGACCTGATCTACGACCGCCGCGCCGACGGCTACGACCCGCTCTTCGCCTTCATCGACCGCTTCTCCGGCGCCAAGAAGGTCGAGATGAACGAGTCCGAGGAGGCCGCCCTCACCCTCGAGGAGAAGATCAAGCGCCGCATCATCGATGGCAACAAGATCGCCTTCGACGTCCTCCTCGACGCCGCCCTCGAGCGCTACACCGCCCTCGAGATCATCAACACGATCCTACTCGACGGCATGCGCGTCGTCGGCGAGCTGTTCGGCGCCGGCAAGATGCAGCTGCCCTTCGTGCTGCAGTCCGCCGAGGCCATGAAGACCGCCGTCCGCCACCTGGAGCCCCACCTGTCGCGCGTCGCCGGCCCGCGCAAGGGCTGCATGGTGCTCGCCACCGTCAAGGGCGACGTCCACGACATCGGCAAGAACCTCGTCGACATCATCCTCAGCAACAACGGCTACGTGGTCGTCAACCTCGGGATCAAGCAGCCGATCGAGAACATCCTCGCCGCCGCGCGCGAGCACAAGCCCGACGTCATCGGCATGAGCGGTCTGCTCGTCAAGTCGACCGTGATCATGAAGGAGAACCTCGAGATCATGCGCGAGCTCGGCATCGCCATGCCGGTCGTCTGCGGCGGCGCGGCGCTCAACCGCGGCTACGTCGACCACAACCTGCAGAACGCCTACAGCGGCCGCGACGAGGCCCGCGAACCCGCCCCGGAGCAGGGGGACGGCCCCAAGCGCCAGCAGGAGGCCCGCCCGCGGGCCCGGGTGTTCTACGCCAAGGACGCCTTCGAGGGGCTCGCGCTGATGGACGAGCTGTGCGGCCACGTCGCGCCCGACAAGATCACCCTGACCGGCCCCAAGCCGCGCAAGGCCTACCGCCACACCACGCAAGAGGAGTGGGAGTCGCACCTCAAGCGCGCGCTCGAGACGTACATGAAGAGCGAGGTCCAGCCGGCCTCACGCGTCCCGACGCCGCCGTTCTGGGGCGCGCGCGTGGTCGGCCCGGAGGAGCTGCAGCTCGGCGAGATCTTCCGCTACATCAACAAGAAGGCGCTGTTCGTCGGTCAGTGGCAGTACCGCCGCGGGCGGATCAGCGAGGCCGAGTACGAGGATCTGCTGCACGGCACCGTCGAGCCCAAGTTTCGCATGTGGTGCGAGCGGGCCATCGTCGACAAGATGCTCGCGCCCCGCGTCGCCTACGGCTACTACCCGTGCCAGAGCGACCACAACGACCTCCTGATCTACGACCCGGAGGACCGCGCCGCGCCGCTGCGGATCTCCTTCCCGCGCCAGCTCGAGGGCAAGCGGCTGTGCATCGCCGACTTCTTTCGCAGCGTCCGCTCCGGTGAGCGCGACGTCATCGCCCTCACCTGCGTGACCATGGGCGCCATCGCCACCGAGATCTGCCAGGAGATGTTCGGCGCCGACCGCTACGACGACTACCTCCACTTCTATGGGCTCGGCGTCGAGTCCGCCGAAGGCCTCGCCGAGCTGTGGCACAAGCGAGTCCGCCGCGAGCTCAACATCGCCCAGGACGACGCCACCGACGTCAAAGACCTGTTCAAGCAGCACTACCAGGGCTCGCGCTACAGCTTCGGCTACCCCGCCTGCCCCCGCCTCGAGGACCAGACCCACCTCGTCAAGCTCCTTCGCACCGACCGCATCGGCGTCTCGCTGACGGAGGAGGGCTTCCAGCTGGTCCCCGAGCAGTCGACCTCCGCCATCATCGTCCATCACCCGGACGCCAAGTACTTCAACATCTAGGCCGGTCGGCGACGCGGGCGACCCCGTCCGCGTCCCATCCGCGCTCAGAGCCCGGCGAAGAACGACCAGATGCCGGCGCCGGCCCAATTCGGCCAGCCGTGGCCGTTGAAGTCGGCCTCGCTGTGCGAACACCAGACCACCGGATGTTCGGCATCGCAGTCGGCATCGACGACGCAGGGCGCCGGGTCGACCGCGTCGCCCGGCCCGGAGCAGCCGTTCGCGGCGCTCCAGTGCGTGTGGCTGTTCGTCCCCTCACTGTAGGGAACGACCGCGTCGCCGGTCCCATGGGCCAGCCAGGTTGCGACCTGCCCGGAGCACGCCCCGCCGTACGGTCCTCCCCCGGCGACCAGGCCGATCGCCCGGACCACGTCGCCGCGAAAGCAGCCGATCTGGTTCGACATGTAGCCGCCGAAGCTGTGTCCGGTGCTGAACACCCGCGTCTGGTCGACGCACAGTCGCCCGTTCAGGTCGGCCAGCAGCGCGTCGAAGAACGCGAAGTCCTCGTTGAGCGGGCTCAGGTCCCAGCCGGTCTGGTTCTGCATGTCGGCCAGCGGCAGCCCGTACGGGTACACGAAGATCGCCTGGCCCTGCGCCGCCTCCTCGACCTTGAAGTACAGGCGCGCCAGAGCACCATCGCCGCCCCGCCCGTGCCACGCGAACACCAGCGGGTAGGCCTTGTCCGGATCGTAGTTCGCCGGCAACGCGAGGATGTACTGACGTTCCATGCCGTCGACCATCAAGGTCTGCGGCGCCACGTCCGGCATCCCCGGGTCCTTTCCGCAACCTCCGGCCGGCTCGCCCGTGCTCGCGTCGCCCGTGCTCGCGTCGCCCGTGCTCGCGTCGCCCGTGCTCGATCCCGTGAGCGCGGCGGTCGTTTCGCTCGAGCTCCCGATGCCCGTGTCGCCCGTCGGCGCTGCGCTCGAGCCGCCGGTCTCCGCCGCGCCGGTCGTCGGCCCGGCGCTACTGGCTGTCCCCTCGGACATCCCGCTCGAGCCGGCGGGCCCTGTGCTCTCCGTGGTCGTGGTCGCAGAGGATCCGCCCGTACAGGCCGCGAGCACGCTCGCCAGCAACAAAACGCTTCGCATCCGGCGACCGTAACTCGGTGGCGCGCAAAACCCCAGCGGCCCAGCCGAGGCCTCAGGGCTCCGCGGGGGGATCCGTGGCCACGACCGGCACGCCGCGCGGCGGCTGGACCTGCAGACCCTCGGCGAGACCGCGGCTCCGCACCACCTCGACGTAGTACTCGGGCTCCTGGCGGGCCGCGATCTCACCGGCCTCGCACAGCGCCTCGAGGCGACTGCGCAGCTCGCCGATGTGTCGCCCCGGGGGCAGCTCGAGCGCCCGCATCAACAAGTTGCCGAGCCCGGGCGGGAGCGGCGGGACCAGGGCGTCGAGGGCCTCGATCTCGCGGATCCGCCGTGACAGCTCGCTGATCATGCACAGGCACTTCTGACGCTTGCCCGGCCGCTTGCTCGTCACATCCGCGCGCGAGAGATCGAGCAGGTCGGTCAGCACCGGGCCCATGTCCTGGCCGAAGCGCCGCACCGCCGCGTCGGTCCAGCTGCCGTCGTACTGCCCGGCGCGCAGGTGGTAGAGGATCAACAGCTCGATCCGCTCGCCGAGCTCGGCGGGAAAGCCGATGCGCCGCGCCGGACCGCGCCGAAACATCCGCACCCCCTCCTCCGCGTGACCGTGGAACGTCACCTTCCCCGGTCCGATGAAGCGCCGCGTCGGCACCTTGCCGATGTCGTGCAGCACCGCCGCCCAGCGGACCGCGGGGCGCGGCACCGCCTGCCAGACCACCGCCTTGGTGTGCTCCCAGACATCCTTGTGCCGGCGCCCGCCCTCCTGTGAGAATGCGACCGTCGCGTCCAGCTCGGGCAGCAGATACGCGAGCAGGCCCGCGTCGCGCAACCACTGCATCGCCACGTGCGGGTGGTGGCCGCACAACGCCGGCGTCAGCAGATCATAGACCTGCTCGGGCGTCAGGGCTGTGACACGCTCGGCCTGCGTGGCGATCCGCGCGGTAAGCGCAAGATCAGGGATCTCTCCCGTTTGGCCAGCAGAGAGCAGCGGAGCCAGCAATTCGCCGGGCTCGAGGATCGGAGAGTCGAGGGCTGCGGACACGGGGGCTTCGCCCACCGGGTCGGTGGGGCGGGCGAGCATAGCAGGAGGTCTGTGGGCGTGTGTGCCGCGGGCCGGGATGGTTGACGGAGTTTTGCACTCCGGGTTTGAAGTGCGCGCTCTCTGTGGGCGGGCTTCCCGTGTTAGCCTTGAGCGCACCCCCATGGCCGCCCATCAGTCTCCGCAGCTAGGATACAACCACAACATCCCGCACCGGGGGCGGCTCTATCACGTGCAGACCGAGGATTCGGGGGTGGCGCGTGCGCACATCTTCACGCACGTGTTCTACGACGGGACGATCGTCGCCTCGAACAAGGTCGACTACAAGCCCAAGCTGGAGAGCGAGAATCTCGACGCGGTGATCATCGGCTTGATGCAAGAGTCGCACAAGTCGATGATCCGCCAGCTTCGCAGCGGCGCCTTCGACGAGAAGATCGTGCGCTCCATCGGCGCGCATCCGGAGGGCACCAACAAGCCGGAAGCGGCGGCGGTGGCGGCCCCGGACAAGAAGCCGCGACCTGACCGCAGGCCGGCGCCCGATCCGCGTGATGTGGAGCCGCAGGGCCCGCCGCTGCAGTCGGGCGACGCAGGCCCGACGATCGACCCGGCGCTCTCGCACGCGGTCTTTGCTTCCGCCGAGGCCCAGGCCCAGGTCGCCGCTTCGGCGGCGGGCAAGGGTCCTATGCGGCCGAGCCGCGGCCCAGCGCGTGTAGGGCGACGTCCGGTTGGTGGAATCGGCGGGCAAGGGGTCACGGCGGGCACACCGATCTCTCAGCGCCGCGACGTGATCGTCGGCAAGTTCGCGAGCGAGCACCAGTACCAGCTCGACGATGAGATCCTCGCGCTTCTGGCCGAGGAGTAAGCGAGGCGACCGTGGGCATCGAGGGAGCGCACACGACCTTCAAGCGACCCCAGGAGCTGGGCGTCGCCGTCGTCATCTACGTGACCGAGTACTGCGGCTTCTGCCGGATGGCGGAGGGTCTGTTACGGCGCAAGAGCATCGCCTTCGAGGCCGTCGACGTGACGCACTCGGCCGATGCGCGAAGCTGGCTGATCGAGACCACGGGGCAGCGAACGGTCCCGCAGGTCTTCATCCACGGACGCAGCATCGGCGGGTATAGCGAGCTGTCCGCGCTCGACCGCGCCGGTAAGCTCGCCGCGCTCCTCGCCGCCGGCCGCTGATCTGCCGCGCCTGATGGCGCGGACAGGTGTACAGGCAACGCCGGGCGCACGATCGATTGGTTCCAGTTCGCGCGCAAGCAGCGACACTGCCGTGGCGCACGAGGAACTTGCAACCGACGGCCGGATCGGACGTACACTCCCTCCGGCACTACGGAGCCGCCGGGCATCGTGCGGGTGCCGCACTCAATCCGACAACGCCAGAGAATGACCGTCATGAACATGCGACTGTGTATCCAACCACAACGACGCTGGATCTTCTCCACCGCCGTCGCGCTGGCGGCCCTGTGCAGCACGACCGCCTGGGCGGGTGAGCTGAAGGTGGGCGCCGCGCCGCTCGATGTGGACGACAACGGCAACATCACCGCCTCGGGCCGCAAGGCCGCCGTCGAGTCTCTCGACGCAGTGCCTGGCGAAGACGTGTGGCAGGCCCACATCTGGGCCAAGCTCGACAACCCTGGTGCCGGCCCGCTGTATCTCGAGTTCTACCAGAACCTCAACGGCACCGACTCCCTGGTCTGGCGCCACGAAGAAGGCGACTTCGCCGGCGGCAAGTACTACTCGGGCGAGCTCGAGCTGCTCGGCGGCCGCGGCTTCAACAAGGACCGCATTTACGAGGTCAAGGCCGTCCAGGTCAGCGCCAAGGGCAAGGACCTGACCCTCGCCAGCGGCAAAGTGAAGCTCATCAAGAGCGGCAAGAAGCCCGAGAAGACCGAGGAGGACGACGCCGACAAGGTCCCCGAGGATCAGGACGCGCACGACTCGCTCGCTGAAGACGACAAGAGCAGCGGCGACGAGCCCAAGCCGCCTACCGAGGCGCCCCCGGCAGTCGAGCCCAAGGCCAAGAAAGGCTGCACCGTCGACAGCGACAGCTCGGCCTGGAACGGCGCCCTGCTGCTCCTGGTCCTCGGTGCCGGCGTCGCCGCCCGCCGCCGTCGCGCAGCCTGACGTCCCGACTACCCACGAGCCACGGCCTTCGGCTGTGGCTCGTTTTTTGTGCCCGGAGTATCCGGCCCAGGAAAGAATCCGGACTGAGTCGCAAACAGAACCAATAAAAACGGCCCCCTCGTTGCCGAGGGGGCCATAGATCTGGCGGCGTTCTACTCTCCCACAGGGTCTCCCCTGCAGTACCATCGACGCTGGAAGGCTTAACGAC
>Ga0075152_10000814_pt1 | contig 22681 bp, 33 predicted proteins | sample JI61114C2DNA_FD_70964 | JGI IMG/M metagenome (GOLD analysis project Ga0075152, IMG submission 70964) | Wastewater effluent complex algal communities from Wisconsin, to seasonally profile nutrient transformation and Carbon sequestration -... | ecosystem: Engineered > WWTP > Effluent > Algae...
CCGACCTGGAATTCATCCGGGAATTTGCTCATATCGTATTCGTATGGCTCGTACTCTTTGCTATCGTCTGGCCGGAACTCTGCTTTCTCTCTCATGAAGATTCTCTGTTCAATGAATTCCTCATCATCAGGGTCGTCAGGTAGCTACAATTCCTCGATACTGCTGAGAAGGTGCTGGATTGTATGCGATGGGTTGACCGATTCGGTTTGTGAAAGCAATTCACGGAAGGTCTTTGAAGTTTCCTATTGGTGGATACGTGCGAGGGCCTGAGACTCCTCAAGGTACTCCCTGAGAATCTGTTTCTCAATGGGTGTGACGTTACGGATGAACTGGGCGGGATTGCCAGCCCAAACTTGCATACTCGGGATGTGGGTATTATCGGGCACGACGGCTCCTGCTGCCACAACAGCCTCGGATGATACAGTGGCGTGCCTTACTGTTGCTCCCATTCCAACAAATGCACGATTCTCGAGTTTTGATCCCTGCAGAACGGTGTTAGGTCCCACATAGACGTTATTGCCGACAGTCACCTCTCTTGATAGGTGTGCCCTATCCTGAATGATAGAATTGCTGCCTACAATAAGCCAGCAACTTACCAATGCGAATGGGTAGTGTACCCAACAGCGTAGCTCCATACCAGATTGAGCTTCCTTCCCCGGCTTGAACATCACCCACCACTGTTGCGTTAGGCGCAACAAAATCAGCTTGCTAGATGTTAGGAGTGCTGCCGTTGTGGACGACCTTCCGGAGGCTTGGTACCAATCGATCCTCGGAAGCATTTTCACCTTGAATTCGAGTTCCCAATGCATAGAGGTATCGACCGAGCTGACGGTAGAAGGGCCCAACGTAGTTTCTGCTGAACCTTTCAGCCAGGAAATAAAATTGAAAGCGCATCTTCTGATATTATAGTCGCCTTTGCTGTGTGAGCCATCATCCAATAACATCTATCATCAGTCGACGTATACGAGGTTCTTGTCGAGGTATTCCTGTACTTTCTCTCTGAAGGCTTTCTGGAGAGAAAAGTACTGCTGCTTGTCGTTGGTGGCAATCGTTATCTCCTTCAAAGTTGAATTCTTCTCGCTCTCAAGACGTTTGAAGCAGCTCTCCACCATAGCTTTTGAAGTGGCTTCGATATTAGCGATTCCCATGAATGGTAACAGCAGAGACTTTGGAGTGTTATTGGCGTCAAGCTGAATCGAATTGCACTCTTTGATGATCCTCTCGACGCAAATGGTGGGATCTTCCAACTTCATGAGGATGTAGCCGGAGAAGAATTCTTTGAGGTTGTTGACGCGGCAATTGAAGGGTTCTGGATCATCCTTACTCCATTTTTCCTTCTTACGTTAGAGTTGTTGGTGAATATGAGGTTCAAGACCTGAGAACTTGTTGCCAGGATACATGCTGAGTTTTTCGTCTTGGAAGGGAATAGCGACGAAATCTCTTTTCAACTTGAGAACGTCTGTGTAGGTGATACTGACGCGGGTTTTTTTAATATAGATGCTCTCTTCCGGGCGCGATTTTCCAGCGAATGAAGTGAGGTCGCTCTTAACCCATCCATCAGGGAGGTCTGCCTTTGATTAAGGTACTGTTGCGTTATGAACTACTGGGTCAACCCGAGTATTTTCTGGGCGTCCTTAGTCTGCGATAATCTCATATCTTACCTCGACGAGGGCGGCCTTCGTCTCGTCTTCCTTCTTCTCGGCCATTACCTCCGTTTCGGTCGCCAGGACCATTTCTATCTCCAAACCCGTTTCTTTGGAAACCTCGTCCTTACTCCCCGTCCCGATTGAAGCCTCCTCGATATCCTCCACGGAAACCTCCTCGACCACCTTCCTCTCCGCGGTTATTCCAGTTTCCTCCACCGTTTTCACCCCGATTACGATTGAAATCACCTCCTTCTCGTCCGTTATTTGCTTCCCGATCTCGATTGAATCCTCCACGGTAGCCTCCTCTGCCGCCATCTTCCCCTCCTTCGCGATCGCGATTGAATCCGCCACGGTAGCCTCCTCTCCCACCATCTTCTCCTCCTTCCCGATCGCGGCCTCCGAATCCTCCGCGAAATCCACCTCGGAATCCTCCTCCACGATCACCGTCTTAACGATCACGGTTATATCCACCACCGCCGAATCCTCCTCGGCCTCGATAACCACCGCCTTATCGTCGATCATCACCACGATTAAAACCTCCTCCTCGTCCTTCTCCTCGACCATCGCCGTCCCCTCGGCCACCTTATCCACGACCCTATCCACGGCCACCTTATCCCCGACCTTCTCCTCGGCCCTATCCACGGCCTTCTCCGCGAGTCTCCCCTCGTCCTTATCCTCGTCCTTCTCCTCGTCCTTCTCCTCGTCCTTATCCTCGTCCTTATCCTCGTCCTCTTTCAGCACGACCTTAACCACGACCACTGCTTTCGTCTTCTCCTTGCTTTGACTCTTTAGGTTTATCATCATCCTTATCACCGCCGAGCCAACTATCGTCGACGTTGTTTGGCGCGTTGTCTTGTTCTACTTTTTTATTCTCAGATTCTGCTTTTTTATCTGGCTCGTCGTTACCGCGCCGGCTACCACTGTCACTTTATTCCTTCTTGGTTTGGTTTCCGTCACCACGACCTTATGAGCGACTTGGTTTTTTTTCAAGATTATCTTCTCGACCAGCATTCGATCTCCCTTACTACCTGTTGTTTCTTCTACCCTCCTACCGCTTCTCAGCCTTGGGTGGCTAGTCCTTTTAGTCAGCTTTATCGCTTAGCCAGCTATTGTTGTGATTATCGACAGGTGCTGGTTAGGCCTTGGTCTCGACACCCCAATCATCATCGTCTTGAGACATTTCGTAAACGATTTATAATACTTAAATGGCCAAGCACCATCCGGATTTAATCATGTGCCGTAAGCAGGTAGGTGTTTCAATTGGGCGCCTCTGCGAAAAGTGTGATGGAAGATGTGTAATATGCGACTCCTACGTCAACCCTGTAGTGCTCGTGAGAATCTGCGATGAGTGCAACTATGGGTCTAACCAAGGTCGATGTATTGTGTGTTCGGGGCCAGGAGTATCGGATGCATACTACTGCAAACCATGTGTGAAGCAGGAAAAGGATAGGGACGGTTGCCCAAAGGTTATTAACCTGGGGAGTGCAAAAGTGGACCTCTTCTACGAACGCAAGAAATATGGCTTTAAGAAAAAATGAAGCAGGGTGTTTGCATTGATGGTGTATATCGCTTGGAACTGTCATAATCATCGCAATGAAATTGGCATTGGCGTTCGCTTTTCAGCTGGCCTGTTCTCGTATAAAAAGTCTGAGCACTATTTGGTATTGGCACGGCCCTTCCTTTGGTGGATTTCTGTATTATCAAATTCTATGAATGGCTGTAGCTGACGCTTAGTCAGGAATTTGCCGTTGACCAGTCAGTTTATTTAAACTTTGAGTAGCGATGCTTATGAAAGGTCAAACTTCAGAACCCAACGTGGCCTATAAAGGCGGCACTCGCTTGCTCAACCCGGAGCACAACAAACCAGTCACTTACCTAAAGCCAACTATCGTGAAGGGCTCGACATAAAACCGCCATGAGGATGCCAATGCTCTTGCCCAAATAGAAGCGGCACGCACTGAGCAGCTAAAACAACAATAGCGAGACAAACTTGAGAGGGTGGACTACATGGTGAGGATGAACGTGTCCAAGCTAACCGAAGAGCGCTCCCGAAGGTTAAACGAAACCCGAAGAATCAAAGTACTCGCGACCACTAGCGTAGGAAGCCATTGTCGTACGTAGTAACAACGTAAAGGAGAAGTATACGATAACTCCTCAAAGTAAGGTTCGCAAAGAAGCCGCCAAAGAAGGGCCAAAGAAAATCGATGTGCAACCTACGAAGGTAGTGTGGAAGAAGGCTTCAGAAGCCAACTTTACCTAAGGCCGAGTCCTCAACGAAGAGGAATAGCAGCCTCGAATCCTTACTGTGGAGCCAGCAGAGCACAGGCAAAGATCGGTATCGCCGAAACTACGTCCAACCAGCAAGGAACCACAGAGCCGCATCAGAATTCCAAAAGAGCTGGAGTAGTCCTGCTCTTCGGATAGCGCAAGCGAGATCGACTCAGATGTCAACGACCGCGAATAGTCCATGAAGGATGTCATGGGCAAGTTCGAGAAGCTACGCTGCATCCTCAGGAAGCGCTGATAGGATGGCTTTCTTGCTTACCCTCACAGCTCCCACAAAATTTCTTATTTCCAATCCACAGCTAACGGTTCCACGACTCAACAAACCCAGTGCGTGCACCGGCAATTATTTCTCATGCAGTGGCTGTGTCAGTTCAGCTCGAAGTTCTATAGTTCGGGGTCCTGCGAGATTGGTGGCATCTCCGGTGTGGGAAGCGGCGTCCGGTGGAACGTGTGCTTCTAACTGCCGCGCATCGTTGAGTGTTCCTTCAGCGACTTGTTGTGCTCCTTGAAGTGGAATTTCAGTTCGTCGTTCTCGAGGTTCAGTAGCTGGTTGATACGCTATCCCAGCTTCATCTTTATAGCCTCGTTTTTGGTATCGATCCACACTTCCAGCAGAGTGTGCTTTTAGCGTTTACTAAGCACTACTCCCACCACCTCCGAGGACTGGAACTCCTCTCCAATGCAAGCAAACAGAAGGGACTCCCACTTGCGATCCAGCAAAGTCTGCTGATCCTTTTTATTGCTGAGCCAAATCCAGCAACCGCCATCTTTCCACTCCTACAGTCATAAGGGGCGTTACCTCCCAGAGAGGCTTGCAGCCCTTTCGGAAGAACATGAGCTTGTGGTTGTGAGGCATTTCGCTTGGTCGCATAAGATAGCAGTAGTAGCTAAGAAATTCCTCCACAGAATAGATCGTGCCAAGGTTCTTGAGGTTCTCTAAGGTTAGCCAAGGCAGTGGTACCTTCATAGTGCTCGGCGTCCTTTGCCAGCTTGCCACGTATGGCGTACCAGAACACCCACTAGTCGTTCAGGTAGTGTTGGTTGGCCTGCATAAATTAATTAATATGGGTGGCATTCGCCGTCATCAGCGGATGAAGCCGGTCACATCGTGCTTACTAGCGCACTGCTTACGGTCCTTGGCACATTCTGCGCAGTAGCACTCGCAGCCGCAGCTAAACAACACGAGTCGTCGTGGCAACTCGCAGTGCTGGCACCTTGACTCGAATTGCAGACATAGTTGCTGCAGATAACGCACTCGGTCGTCTACTGGTGCTTACTCTTCCTTCTTGGGTTGCTCGTGCAGAAACTTGCAGTTCGTACCGAAGCGGCAGCTGTTAGAAGAGAAGTTGATGCACACGCCCTTTTTGCTCATCATTTGCATATTATTGATTCGAGGTAGAGCGCGACCACTCTATGCCTAGAATATATCCTTAATCCATGAAAGTGTTGGTGCTGTTGCTCGTGGTGGTAACACTCGCCCTAGCCATAACCCACGTGGAACCCTAGAAGAGCGTGCAAACCGTCAACATACGCTTGGGGGAGCGAGTCGCAGTTAACTACCCCAACTTCCCATTTAAGGACGTGTACAGTCGGGACATTCGCAAGTACCCTGATGAGACTCGGCCCTTCAACGTAGATGATATCTGTCGGGAGGACCCATCAATGGTCAACCTTAAGGAGCTCACCTATTTCGACATCAATCCTCCAAGGCCTCGCAAAGCTGTGATATTCGAACTCGAAGACATGTACATTGGCTTCCTTACCTTAGCATCGGATCACAGTCAGTAGTGGATGCTGCACTCACCAGCTAGCACGTGTACGTTGCCTTCCGCAATGGCTCGGTTTTGGCCCTCAATACCGCTAACATGAACAATATCACCAAGGTTGGTTTATTCCTCAGCTAACACGGAAACATGGAGGCTGGTCAGTTCCTGTCAGTCCGCAATGGATTAGACACGCTGCTTATCACAGACCAGAAGCTTTATCTGATGAAGCCAGATGGCATGGTGTCGTTGGATGGTTTTCGAGCTTCAGCGAACTTCTAGAGTGCGATATGTCTGCAGCAGAAGTACCTGGCTGTTGCTTCCGGCTCCACAGGAATCGCTTTCTATGAAATTATTGGAGAAAGGGAGGGTGTTCGGTACCTCTAAACTATCGGAGCAGCCACCATAGGTCGCCCTAACTTTCATGCTGTAGATCTTGACACTGATGGGCGGGGTACATTATTCATGATTGACCAGAACTTTGGGCTGCTAATGGGAAAAATATCTATTCAAAACAGTAGGGTCAAGCTGGATATGCTGCCACAGGTCGTTCGCAAACGCAACTGCGACAATATGGTGTATGCACAGGGCGACATTTACATGACGTGCAATAATGTGTACCGTTATGGAGTGCACACCGATTCTATTGATGCTCAGCTCCCAGACCCACTCTTCAAGGTGAAGGAATTATACAACTTTGGCAGCTTGCTGGTCATTATGGGCGAGAACGACTACAAAGTTTACCACAACGATCGGTTGGTCGATGATATCTAAAGCGACAGTATGGATAAATTCCTCGTTCGGGACAACCAGTATCTTGCAGTCAATTAGTACGGAGTTAGCTTTGGAAACTACACCATTGAGCAACCAGTTATTAGTTGCTCTACCCGCAATATCGCCAACGAAGGAGTACTTAATGTCCTCCTCACCACTTAAGCTGAATGCAACAAAGAGTATCTCAGGAAGCGAGGAATTGAGCTTGAAGTTGGAGAAACTGAAACCTGTTTGTACACCACGCCAGTTCAGTTGGTATTTTGGGAGCCTCGAGACCTCAGTCTTATTCCCTTCCTTGTGATGACTTGCCTTCTTGCCGCCTTGATCATCACCTTAGTGATGTGGATGCTCATGGTTAAGCGTCGTGAGTGGCAGCTCAAGCACGCACTAAGTGGCTTCCACATGCCCGGAACTCAAAGTCAGTACGACGTGATGGTGGAGGAGGCTCCCCATCCAAGCGACATTGGTGGCGATAACAAAGACAAAGTAGTCGTAGAGCCACCGATCATTCCAGCCACAGACGACAAGAAACCAGAAAAGCCACAGGAATACGACATCGGAGATTGATGATTGTCAAAAGATTAAACGAGAGTCGATCGTCAGTTGCGGTAGTCCCGCCTTCCAGATGAGCTGTTTTGGCGATGTATTTTGTCTCGCGACCGTGATCTACTTCGACGCCGTTCGTCGTGCCTGCTGTCGTGTCTATTGTCTTGCCGATTGTCCTGTCTACTGTCTTGTCTGCTATCCCTTCTGTTAGCATTGTCTTGGCCTTCCCGATAACGTTTCTGCATGTTTGCTCGATAGTCTGGCCTCGAGTCAATATGCTCTCGAGGTGTAAATTAGTCTGGGCGACGTTGACCTTACTTTCTTGGCCTCTCAATTAGGGATTCTATGTTATTTGAGTTGATTACCTAACAGCCGAATCATCCTCTCTCCATTATAACTCTTCTTATCGGTCCTCAGAATGTACTCTTGATCGATTTCGGGTTCAGAAACCTTCGTGCCTGGTTTGAGGTGAATATCATGTTCCTTGCCGTCCGCCTCGACAAACTCACCAATTTCAATCTTATTGTTCTCGATCGGAGGCCAATCATTAGACAGCGGAGTCTCCACTACAGAGGTGGCGTACCTCATTTCTTTAAGCTAACCCTCAATAGCAGATAGTCTGTGAGTAAGCCGCTTATTTGATTGTGCTTCCTTTCTGAGTTGTGTATTGTTGATGTTGTAAAAGATTAGGCTGTTACCACGGCGATTGCGACTCTTTTATTCCCGATTCAGCTTTTATTAGTAGCCCGCCATAGCTTCTAATAATCGATCCTCTTGAATGAATGGCAGCAACACCTCTCCAAGCCATGCGAATTTCTTCCCGAGTGTATCAATAACAAAGTCGGTTGGGAAGTAGTCGGCAATGGGGGAATCCATTTCTGTTATCAATGGTTGTAGACATTGAGGAATAGCCCAACTAGTTTTCTTCGGAAACACTGCCATGAGTTGCTCGAATGGTTTAAAGGGTTGTCCCTTATCGAAGGCCTGGTTGTTGTAGAGTGCGACTCTGATATCACTTGCGAAGGGTGAATAGTGGAAAGGATAGTACCAACTCCAGCTGGCCACTCCTTTGTAATAGTAGAGTGCTATCCAGGATAGTGCCTCAAGGTAGGCCTGGCTGATGCGACAGCGGAACTCGACAAAATCACAAGGATCTATCCGAAACTTTTCAGAGTAAAACTTTTCTTTGCAACTCATCAGTGGATGACTGAAAACCGAGTAATCCTATATGTCCAGTTCATCGGGGTTGGCTTACTTAAGTTCCATCTTAAATTTCTACAGTAGAGTCGATGGGGGAGGTTAGAGAGGGCCTGCACGACGCTTGGCAGGCTAACCACGCTGGTTTCCAGAGGCTCCTTGTGGGCCTGTGCTCTTCCAATTCTATCGTTGCCGCATTATTGATTCTCTTTTGATGGCTTACTCCACAAGTCGCTATTCCACCTTTGACAGCTCCCCAAGGAATATATCAAGGCTCTTCCAATTGATTACGCCTGCGTTGATGAGGTAGTCAGGCATCTTCGCAAGGATGCACTCGTAGATGTACAGCAGAATATCGATGCCGCCATCGCGGATGTTGAGTGTTGGCAGATGAGGTAGGAAATCATTTCCAACGAAGAAGCAGAGGAATACGAAGTCATCGATAATGCGTTCCACATCGAACCCGAACGGCACTTCGACTCCTTTAAAACACAGGTAGAGTTGCTCCCTGACCAATTGCAGTCTAATCATCTGGAAGTTGACATTGATCGCCTGCGGAGACTGCTCCTAGAAGAATTCTGGTTCCATCGTATCTTTGAGTCTGCAAGTCATGAAGAAGTGGCCTGTACCGTTGCAGATTGTGCAACGCTTCTGATCGTTAGGCACGATTGTCTCGCGGATAATGTAGAACTGTGGCTCATGTGTCATCAACCCCAACATGATTAGATCGGCATCTGCACCGTACAAGCAGTGCGATTGGTTGGGTTAGTAACCTGCGCAAGCTCTCTGTTGGCGAATAAACTGCATGATTTTGTGTTCACCCTCACCTGGACAGTTAGCATCGCTGAACACAACAGTGATACCCTTCCAATGTGGATGGCTGTTCATCCTGCTCTGCACGTAGTAGCTGAGAGCCAACGACACATTACACAAAAACTACGTGCCGGGAGTGATGACGTTTGAGTCAAAACTTTTTCGATTGACGTAGTCCTCGATCTCTTGGGTCCACATGCCATTCCTCATGTACTCCTCACGAAGCTTACGCTTGCGTTCATCATTCTGTTGGCTTTCTCTTGCAGCGCGAAACCTCCTCGAACGTTGCTGGTTCATTTTCGCTCGAGGTGCAACCCCATCGATTGCGAGGTACAGCAACCTTCGAGGTCTTACGATAGACATAAGTTTGTCCATGTACTCGAAGATGTTCTCACATTGTTCTTGAAAGTTTGTGGGCAGTCGGATATTGTGCTATGGCTGGGGGTTGCAACTTGGATGGATGAGCCCGTTCATATCCACATAGAAGTTGTCGATCACGGGATTCAGACTGTCGCCATCGCTACTACCTTAAGGCTCAAGGCAATCCAGCACGATCTTCGGATTTCGCATAGTGAGCCATCGGAAGAAAGTGGGGACACCCATGCTAATTATAAGAGATCACGCGGGCAGTTCAACTTCCCTATAATCCCTAATAGCGCATGATAAGATATCTACTGGGGTTGCTGCTGCTCCTTGCAGTCTGCAGTCAAACCACCGATATCAAGCCCACGTGCAACTCTCCCATCGTCCTCTCGTACATACCAGTGGCCGTCCAAGAAACCGAGATCCTGGATATGGACAACTTTATTACAGGCTTCAACCTGCAACTGGAGGCTCATGACTAGCCAAGTTACGTGCACCTCAGCGACAAATTCACAAAAAAGGCAGGAAGAGCCGTCCCACAACCAGGACTTCGTGGTTATCACATTGACCATGTCGACAATACTTGGGGCACTAACTTCATCTCAATCAGTGAACGAAACTTCACCACCACCGTGCGTTGGGGAAAGATGAGCGTTACTGAGAGTATCCCGGACATCCTAGGTGAGGTGGATATTCCGTCAACCAACTTGGTTTGCTACGATGCCGTGCTCTTCACCGATCTGAGCCTAGCAATGGTAGACTGCTCTACCCGTGTGGGTTCCGAAGAACTCGGATTCATGTACACCAATAAGTTCGTGTACATCGATACGGTCCAAAAGAAGGTGCTTCCCGACATGGTCGACAATGAGTTGTATGTGCCCTACATGAATATTCGTCACAGAAGATTCTTCAAGTACACCGAAGATGGCTATCACTACCTGATGCGAATCTATTTCGCTGAGGGAGTTGACAACAACAACCGGGATAACACTTACTTTGAGATCATGTCTGCCAATGACCCGAAACGACCGTTTGTGCTCAAGGTTGTTGATAGGTCTTTCCTTGACCTTGACCGTCTCGCGATTATGGACTTCAAATTGTACTTGGGAGATATGTACCTCCTGGACTACCATCAGGGGCTAATAAGGTTAGATATCACCGGTGCCCAGAAGATTCTGATCACTGGAAGATACCGCTCGGATTCACATTTCACCAAGTTCGGAGTCTACTCGAGCAACCTCGACAACGAATTCTTGCTAGTGTTTAGCAACCGACATGCAGTCTATGAGATCGACTGGACCAACCAAATTTTCCCCAAGCTCATTACTAAGTATTCTCTGATGGCCAACTCGACTGTGACGTCCCTCCAAGTCAACCACAGATACGTTGTGGTGCAATCTGAGTCAAACAGTACTGAGGGACACCTGTACAATATGACATGGGTATTCACTCGCGGCAGCAGAGTCTATAGCAACGCCTACGCAGTCATCTCTCACTCCAGCTGGAATACCTTCGTGGACTTCAACCGGCAGTACTCATTCATCCTTTCTATCGATGAGGATAACTTCCAGCTCTGGGAGCTCAATGCACCAAGGTTGATGATCAACCCGACCAGTGAATCCCTCATTGGAAGCCAAAGCATTTTCAGCATTGTTGGGACCTCTGTCAATCCAGTAACGAATAGGTCGTTTGTTTGCACATTCACGTACAAACTCGTAGTCGTCAGGCCTGATAACTTTACGTTGTGGCCGACTGGGCTGACTCCCTCGAAGGAATACTACTCCAACTACCCAGGAGAACTGTTCATCCCACTCAACCGTTACATTCTTGGCCCCAACGTCACCTGGGCTGTTAATGAAAGCTCGTTTGTTGGAGAACTTCCATCCTGGTGGATTCTTCAACAAAACAAGAGTTTCGTGGAATGGGGAGAAACTCCGACCCTGGGTAAGCTGACCCTGCTTCGGCAGGAACAGTACAGCAATCTAGACCGTGCTTCTCTGTTCATCTATCTCCAAGACTACACCAACAAAACCTATTTTGCGCAGTGTCGTGCTGAGGAACTCCGCTCCAATGTTACTTGCAAGAGGATTCCACACTCCAACATAAACCAGATTGTCAACTTCACTGTAAACCGTTTCCATATCTACGGCGGGCAGTACCAGCACATGATGGCGTACATCACTTCCGATGCACTCAACGAAGTGGTTGTGAGAAATGTCGAAGATGACCGAGGACTGTTCAAACTTCCACTCGGAACGGGTTTCGCTGGACAAGCAAGCTCTATTGAATTCGCCCAGCAGTATCTGATTGTTGTCATGAAGTATGCCAAGTAGATCCGCATCTACGATATGGTCTACTGTGTCGACTTTAATGTCTGCAAGCCACTCTACAACATCACCGCGAAGATGATGTACGACTTGGGAGTCAAATACTTTGCACCACTCGTGGTCTACACCTCCGACTTCCATCCTTCGGTTATGTTCATCCAAACCACCGAAAGCGTTCTCATTCTAGATCTTACCCGAAAGGGTCCCATCCTCTTGGACAACATTGTATCACCAGCCACCAAGGAACTCGGCTACTGGGGATGGAAGATGGCTATCTCTCATGACCACCTCGTCATCGTCAATGCTCCCGACATTATTGAAGAGCACAGTCTCATAGATCTCAAGAGCAGAACCACTTTCCCAACCTTCCTTGCAAGGAAGTACCCACTGTATTACTACACCATCCCCGAGCAGTTCGATTTAGACTTCTCTGACTCTGGAGGTCTGGTATACATCACTGCCATAGACACTACTACAAAGCGCTCTGTGCTTTTAGTCTATCACGCTGGCCAGCCAACCGTCACTTCCTTTTACGATGTGTTCAACATTGATGGCAACTATGAGGATATTCAAGTAGACGCTACAGGCGATTGGGCAGACTATGTGCTGTTCTCCACAGGCAATGGACTCAATATGTTCAGGCAATACCAAACCCCCATATTGATCTTCCAGGATACGTTCAGTGACTTTACCTTCAATCTCAGCTACTCCAACAGCCAGAATACCGATAAGAAGACTCTGGTGAACGCCACCGTTAAGATCGCAAACTACCCCGTTGATGTGAAGATCAACAATCCCAAGCTCAACGACAAGGACTATCTGAACTCCTTGCTGAACTATAAGGATGATTAGAGAAGCTATGTGATCAACGATCACGGATGGTTCAACGGCAGTGTTGTCAACTACACTATCAAATGCGAAGCCGAATGTGACAAGGGCGGCCGTATCCAGCTGGTCAATCATGTGCAAGAAACCCGAGACGTCCTCAGTTGGTACGGTATGTTCGACTATGCTTTCACGCTTGACGGAGGAGTTATCCAGCAGGTCAACACGATTCTAACTGTGGCACATAATGGCTCCATCAAGGAGTACGTCGATATGCCGACCCTCGATTTTGGAGAAGTATGCACGACCGTTAGTGTACATTGGATGGGTAACGGATACGTCAGCGGGTGCAGGAGTGAAGAGGTGTTCTTATACTATACCAGCAGGAACTCCGCAAAGCCGTTTGTGATGGGTCCACAGACCTCTTCAGCAGTGAATATCGCGCGGCTTGAGTTCTTCCAAAACTTATTGTTGCTGACCGATGTGGACGAAAATCCATTTTTACGCCAACGAGAAGGAGGAGTTATCCTGTACGGTTTCAATGCGAACATTGACGAACCTGAATTCTTCGACGAGCTGGAGGTATTCGATAGCAACGATTTCCTTGCCGCTGATGGCTGGACCCAGGATCGTGCTTATATATCCAATAGTCACATCGCTTGGACTAACTCAACAGAACTCTACCGACTCTTTATCACTGAACTGGACCATGGGCTGTTTGTGATCGACTTTAACTGGCTACCAGGCTACGATGAGGTCAACACCCTTCACATCTCATTCATCAACCTCAGAGAAATGATGCTCAACGAGTCACTGCCACTGCCCAACTCCGCAACATTCCAAGCAGTGACTGTTATCGCCGAGAGCTATGACGCCAAGAATCAGAACTGGCTGCTGGACCTCATAGTGAGCATCCGCAACTTCCACAATGTTCATCTGCAAGTATTCGTGGGACCTGATCACAAGGTGCTCCATTCCGAGATCAAGCATATCTACTACAGGTACAGCTTCTACGAATCCACCAACTACCTCAAGTCGTTCGATGGATACTTTGCAACTGTACAACGAATTCCCACTGCCTACGAGACTTTTGACTGGTTCTCACGCCAGCTTTTGGTGGTCTACGATACTCGACCAAACCGAACAGAAACTACCTCAGAAAAGTTCGGCGCAAGTCCTATCGAAGCAAGTCACATGCTCGGTGCCATCGTTCTCGACGACCTTGGACCTGTCGCCTACGACTTCAACTTCACCCTCAGGCGTAACGAAACAGATCCGTTCAGCAACATTGGACTTGTTATGGTCGATGCACGAGGCAAGTTCATCCGTGAAATTACATTGAGCGAGAGTCTCCATATTAAGACCAGGCCTGGAATCAAGAAAACTCAGAATGTCAAGCTTGCTGCTAACAACGACTACTCGAAGATCGATCTGCCCATCACAATTAAGATTGACGATAATGGACCTATTCCACCTAACCCTGACAACAAGCTTCCAGGTTGGGCCATAGCTCTCATCGTTATCGGATCTGTTGCAGTTGCTGGTGCTGCTGGCTACTTCGGATGGAGGTACTGGAAGATTCGGCAGGGAGCTGCTTTTACTGAGCCTGAGGTCAAGAAGAGTCTGCTCGAATCCGAAGCGGATTTGGATGATGGAACTGACCAGACTCCTCACACAGGTGCTGATACAAAGGCAACGGTCGCATAATCAACTCTCCCTTCACAGGCAAACCCAAGCCTCCAAGAACAAGCCCCTGTTGCTCCACCCGCAGTCAACTCCGATGCCGAGGAGCCACCACGTGCCGACGAACCAGTCGATGCACCTGTCGAACCACAAGAAGAACCAGCAGCAGAGCCCGCTGCCGAAGACAACAAATGATCAATCAAACCCAATCGAATCAACAATGGCAAATATAGTCAGTAGGTCAAGCAATTTCATTATTGTCCAGCCAGCGTACTCTCCTTCCATTATCCCATTCTCCTTAACGAGCAGCTCCAGACTGGTTAACGAAGATTCCGCGACCGTGCTGTCTACCATCTCTCCATTGACCCTATAATAGTGCTGAATAAGTACTTCATATTTCCTGTGGTCAGGCCAGGTCATGGTTCCTTCCCCTTCGCGTTTATCGTTCACGAATTCTCCAACATATTTCTTACCGTCCGGCCAGCTCATCGTTCCGCTGCCGTTGATACGGTTGTTCTTCCACTGACCTTCATACACCTTTCCATCAAGCCATTGATGGCGTCCATACCCCTCGATAATATTGTCACGGAACTCACCCACGTACACAGTCTTTTCTGGCCAGATAAACTTGCCCTGTCCGTTCTTCTTTCCTCTGACGTAATTCCTACCATTATTCACTGACTTTACCCTTCGTATGAGGAGCCGTCAACCCACTTCTAAATTCCGTAGCCGTGTTGCATATCCTCAAACCACTCACCAGTATAGCTTGAACCGTCTTTGTGCAAGTAGACACCCTTGCCATGTGCTTTATCGTCCATCCACTCCCCTTCGTACACATCACCGTTGGAATGTATCAATCGTCCCCGACCGTTTGCCTTGTCGTTATCGAAGTACCCCTCGTAAATTGAAAAGTCTTCCCACACCTGCTTACCGCGTCCACACCGTTTACCGTTGTGGAACTGCCCTAAGTACTTCGAACCGTCGTCCATAAGAATAGGTCCCTTCGTAATGTAAGGAAGCTCTTCATCACCGTACTTGAACTCTCCCACTTCCATCGCTTTTGCTCGGGTAACATCATTGTAGAAGTCGGGATCAAGCATCATCATTGTTGTGGGATCATGCTTTAGCATGTAGTCGGTTTGCTGTGGCTGCTCGCAGGCCTGACAAGCTCCCATTCCTAACTATATTATTTTTAGGGAATTCAGCTATAAGACCAACGACGTTATCATTTGGTTTGAAACTCGAGGGCAGGACTATCAGGTAGTCGCTTCGTCAGAAGTTAATGTCCGCCTTCGGTGATGAGGATGGTATGCTAGAATTGAGCGGATCTCTGGCCATCAGCTGTGACAGCTGTCCAGTTGTCCGGCCAGGTGATGTCTTTATGCACTCCGGCATTAATCATTGGCTCGATAGTGAAAACGTGACCTGGTTTCATGAAGCCCGCAGTCTTATTATTGCCGTAATGTGGAATCGAAGGTGCGATGTGGAAAAGATTGCCGATTCCATGACCACAATAAGTGCGATTCACAGCCAGTCTATATTAGTTGGTTGATTACCCATTCTCTTCGATATACTTGCCAATGACATTCCCAACCTATCTGTACATAGTGCCTGGTTTGCAAATATCCAAGGCCTTCTGGAGAGATGTGTAAGCCTTCTCGACAAGGAATCGGCTAGACTCGCTCACTTCCCCCACAAAGAAGGTTTCGTTGAGATCGACATGCATCCCGTTTTTGTATACAGTCACGTCAAGGTTGACAATATCTCCCGCTTCCAATGGTCTGAGATCTGGAATGCCGTGACAGATCACTTAATTCACGGAAGTGCAGAGCGACTTTGGAAACTTGTAGTAGTTCAGCGGGGAAGGATACGCATTGTTATCGATGATGTACTGATGTACGATCTTATCTATCTCGTCCGTGGTGACGCCAGCTTTGATCGCTTTGTGTCCAATATCTAGAGTCTTCCGAGCCAAGACAGCGACCTCCCTCAGCACCTCAATCTGTTTGGCATCCTTCACTTCGATTTCTTGCTGGAACTTCGACTCTTGCTCCTTCTTCGGTACGCTCGTGAAATAGTAGTCTGGTTTTTCGATGTGCTACGGTACTTCCAATCGTTTTGTGATGGTTGCAGGCCGTAGTGGGCCAGTGAACTTGAAGCCATCGTTCTTCTTCTTGGCTTGGTCCTACTTGGAGATGTGAACAAGTTTGTGTACGGGCCATGAATTCTTAAAGCAATCTTGTGAGCAGAAGAAGCTTGGGTCAAGGTCCATGCTCTTGCAAGTCGGACATTGCATGGCTGCTGGCTTGCCGCATCCTGGAGTCACGCACTTTGACATTGTTGATTAATCGTTTATAATGGCCTCTGTGGCAGCAAATACAGGAATCCTCTCAGCACAGCTACGCAACAATGTGTTGCTGGGGGACTGCGCCTACCTTAACAGTTATAAATATGAATTGTCCTAACTGCTTAGTGGAGTTCGACCCCGTGCACCACATCCCACGACTGTTGCCACATTGCGGCCACACGCTCTGTTCAGTATGTATCAGCCGCCTCATCAACTCTAACTTCATCCTCTGCACATAATGCAAGTAGCTCAATATGGCATTCAAGTAGAGTGACCTCCCAAAGAATCTTGCCATCCTCCGTATCCAAAACGATTCGAGACGTAACCTCACCCCAGAGCAGCCTTCATCGAGCAGCAATACCCAACAAAGCGATAGTACAGTTCGGTCGGTGCCATAACCATCACACACTGACTAACGGTGCGGCAAACATGGCAAGAAGTTAGAAGCGTTCTGCTTGGAGTGTTTCGAGTATATGTGCCTGCAGTGCGTGATCAGTCACCCTAAAGAGCACGAGCTAAAAACGTTGGAGGAGGCTATCGGCTATTTCAAGTAGTAAACAAAGAAGATCATCAGGTTCTACCGTGAGATGAAGTTGAACTACAAGATGCAGCGCATTGAGCTGGAGAAGACTGATGTACTGAACACCATCAACCAGTACAAATCAAGGATTGCACGTATTTTTGGTGATATCAAAACGTACCTGTAACAAAAGGAGACTGAAGCAATCGGTACACTGCGTGGATTGTACGATGTCGAGATCAACCGGATTGGAGTCGAGGAGCGAGAGTTGGAGACATTGTTGACCAGCTATAATAAGTTAGTGGAAATTTCACATGCAAGTTCTCTAAAAGCCTGCTTGGATCAGTTCGAAGAGAACCGTGGGCTGCTGAACTATGGCAAGCAGAAGGCGCTGTTTCAGATGATGGCCAAACGCGACAAGACTACTCCACCTGTAAAAGGTGAGCTCAGCCATTGGGAGGAATCTTTCAATAAATTCAAGGACAAGATTGCGAAGGATATCAAGACAATGCTGGAGATTCGTGCAGAGCTCAAGTAGAAACCAATGGGACCGTACAAAAACAGTTCGAGCACAAGCAACAGCAACCTCGTGAAGCAACATTCCAGTAACAATAGCAACACCTCAAAGAAGGACCTGCAGAAGTTCTATAGGCTCGATGGTAAGAAAGAAAACAAAGATTTGCATATCAGTCTCAAGTAACTCGATCGGTTCGTGGCGCCTTCGGAGAATCACCAAAGTAGACAGCTACCACATCCACAACAGGGTAGTACAAGTGCAACCAGCCGTGTGTCAGTGGAAACTACGATTGTTAGGAACCCCATGATGATGTACGGTGGCTTTACCGAAGACTAGGACTCGCCTGCTATTTAGATCTACGGACAGCCAAGCTCAAAGGCGTCCAAGTTCATTGTTGGCTCCGGCCACGTCAAATTCGGAATAGTCGGAATAGGCAGCAAAGTCTATATCTTCGGAGGAAAACGCTAAAACAAACGACTGAGCGACATTTATGTGATGGACTCGCTCAGAGGTTAAATGAAGGAGTTCGGGCAGATGAGCAAAGCCAAAAGTGGATTCGGCTATTGCCGCAAAGGCACTTGCTGTTTCGTTGCCGGCGGTAATGACGGTACGATCCTGCAAGACTTTGAGGAGTATGATTTCCAAAGTCAGGAAGTTCGAACACTTCAAAAACTTACCATCGCGAGAGACGAGTTGACTGCAGTGTTGCACAAAAACGAAGTGTACGCAATCGGGGGTTACAACCTCGACAACGAGTAATTTGTTGGTATATTCAGATTGTCACTCAACATCGTCGAAAAGTACAACTTCGAACATCGGAAGTGGACGATGTTGACACCTTTAGTTATCCAGCGTCGGTCACATGGTAGCATCTCTCTGGACAGTGGCCTCTACGTGGTTGGTAATGACCTTTTTTATTGTAGGTGGGTACGATGGCCGAAACTATCTCTCGACAATAGAACGCTACAACGAACTGGAAAGCCGCTGGCAAATTGTATGCGAGATGATGGAACAGCGCTGCACGTTCGGTCTCGCTGAAAATCACCGTAACGATGGCTTCTTTGTGTTCGGTGGATTTGCTCACTAACCACTGGCGACATGCGAGCTATTCAATGCCGAAACCAAGAAATGCGCGCCTGTTGACCCTCTCCAAAGCAGGCGGTTTATGCTTGCCGCCATTCAGGTGCCTTGGGATGTATGATTTTACTGGTGGTGATTTGCTGCAAGTCTTCCTTAATAGTCGATAAATAAACATGCTCAAATCCATCAATAGGGAAGGAAGGGAACCGATAATTTTGCATCCAGGACGCAGCGGCAGTCACTGGATGTACGGATCGAGTACTGAACCGCCTGAAAAACTGTTCCAGCAGATTCCTCACTACCGAAGAGAAGAGATTAAGGTCAAAGAATCAGGAAGGTCACTAGCAGGCAGCCTCATTGATGCTCCGCAGGAACCCAACATCACACCATTTATTAGCAGCCCGCATCCACCAATCGATCTCAGCAGCAGTCCAAGCAAAAGCGTTGCAAGTGGATCAGTTGCAGCGAGCTCGACAGCCCAAAAACGCAAACTCTTCATGACTTGTATCAAACATCGCGAAGACGAGCCAATCACAAGCTTTTCGATTCCTCAACCACCCCATAAAAATCCCTCAGGGCAATAGACGAGGCAGTAAAATACGTCTGAAAACTCTTGACTGATTCATTGGCGTTTAATTTCGAATACATCACGTTCGGAACCTCGGAGATTATCGGCTGCAGCTCGGGTAAGCGTCCCCTCCTTTAGGATTGGAGGACGTCCTTCATACGCTGAGCCGACTGTCTCTCCGGCTCCGAACCAACAATTGCTCAAGATCAGCATCCCTATTTCTTCTCGTCTTCACTGCCTGCAATAGCCTTCAATATAGTGAACTCCTACGGATAGCACCAATCACAATCGGCTGAACGGATGGGTGTCGCAGCCGCTTACGAACTGCGGCACCAACATTTCAAAATGTAGTACCTCGGCTCGAGTGGGATGGATCCCCACGGACAGGTCCATCTCAAGCTTGGTGATGCCTTTTTTGATAGCAACTGCGAAGCCTTGAGTTACTTCGCCGGCATCCGGACCGAGATAATGGAATCCGATAACTCGATCGGGCATATCGGGGTCATTCTTGCGAACAACCAACTTTGCGTAGCAGTCATCTGACTTGTGCTCGTTCACTTCCCACTCCAAAGGTTTGAACTGGCTACCATAGCTGACAATATTATCGGCACCGAATCTTAGATAGTTTTGAAATATTACTTGGCGATAGCTGCTTCCTCAGAATATCCGCAGCAGCCATATTAGAGAGGCGTAAACACGGTTGTTGGCACATAAATGTAGTTGGCAAGGATCTTTGAAGCAGAGAATAGTCTGAGTGCTAGCAGTCTTCCTGCCATGATAGCGGTAGGAGTGAGCTCCAACCTTCCTTCAACAACGTCACCGATGGCATAGATATTGTCGACCGAGGTTTTGTCATCCTCGCTGCAGATGATCTTGCCATTTGTGGCAGTCTTCACACCAACTTCCTTTAGACCGAGCAATTCGGTATCTGCAGACCTTCCCACAGCAATGAGAATAGTCTCAAAATCTTCTTCATTAACAGTCTCGGTTTTATCTTCCGCAATTGTTTTGTACTCAACTGTTTTCCAATCACCTTCAGCCTTTTTCGTTATCTTCGTTGGAACAGAGTTGTGAATCACCTTAACACCGATCTTTTTCATGTGGTCGCCGATCTTATTAGCGAGTTGCTGGTCGAATCCTCGCAGGAATATAGATCTGACCATCACAGTGACGTCTATCCCAAGTCCATGCAGAAATCCTGCGCATTCCAGCCCGATGTAGCTAGCTCCGACGACCAAAGTCTTTCCAGGCTTCTGCTGCTTCCAGAAGATGTCATCACTAGAAATGGCGACCTCTCGGAGATTGGGAATTTCTGGGGGGAAGGTGGGCCTACCACCAGTTGCAATAAGAATGTTATCAGCAGTGACCACCTCGACGGACCCATCGGCAGCTTTCAACTAAACTTACTTCAATGAGTTACCTCAATTTAATGGTTGGACTTCAGTTTGGCCAGCTTATTGTAGTAGTCGACTTTGTCTGAAATCAGGGTCTTGCGGTAGCCGAAGTTCAGCGATCGGATGTAGTTGTTTATGCGGAACAGCATTTCCTCCCAGTCGTGCTCAGGACGCTTCTTCTCCACCTTCCAACCGACCTCGTTCATGGCTTCGTAGTGCTCACCCAATAGACTGGTGTGGTGCATCAGCTTCTTGGGAATGCAGCCGACATTAACACAAGTCCCGCCCAGACCCCACTTTGTCCCAGCTGGTGAGGGCTTTACGAAGTCCGCGAGGCCGACCGTACCTCCGCTCTTGGCTGCCCACTTAGCAGCTGAGAGCCCTCCCGACCCACCTCCGATGATGAAGAGCTGGTAATGCTTTGGCTTGCTCTCTTACACCTACATCAGGAAATTAATAGTTCGAGGAGCTGATGATATCTATGTATGAGCGCACCCCATCAGGAAAATAATATGCTACGTAGCTTCGCGGTTGGAATTTAAAGGAAATCTCCCGTAGGAAAGAAACCATCAAGTGCAGATCAGCAGAGATATTGACCTCAGCTGTCAAGTTGCCCAATCAGTCCCAGTTCGAGCATCTGTTGCAGTTACTCGTAATCCTTCTCGTCGGAGTCGCTTATCTCCTCCTTGTTTATTATTGGTCGCTCTCTCGCTTTGAATGTCAGATCGAAGGTCTTGATGCCGTTCGAACGGAGGGGCATATTCAAAATCGGAAGGAGGTACTCTTCTTTCTCTTCCTCTATCACTCCTTCCGACTCGTTTATCAAGCGATTGGGCTGCCTTCTTTTGCTCACAACGAACATATTCTCCAAGCCCATGATCGCGCAAAACTATTTGCTGTACTGCGCACACTCCAGCATCTCCGAAGTTCTCGTGGGGAAGGTGCTTCTCCTGAGTATCTTCAGTTTCTGCCTGAGATAATGCCCGACTCTCGATGTTGCGCTTTTCTTGAGCGAGTGGAACCCACTACTGCCGTGTAGATTGTAAATCATGGCTCCCCACGAGAGTAGACAGATCCTAACATCCACGAACTCCTCCTTCTAGGTAGATCAGCGTGCTTACCGCCAGCCACATTTGGGTGGCAAGATAGTCCAACTGGCAGAACAGGTCGACTAGGTTGCTTGCGTCTTTGGTGTTCGAGAAGAAAGTGAGATAGTTTTCGTGCAGTAAGCTTCATTAGCACGGCGGTTACGATTCTACGGTTTCGGGATTGAACCGGCTTTCCTTGAAGAGACTCACAGGGTTGAAATAGAATGGCGGGTCCAACCTTCTCAGCTCCTCGGCAGTGAATCTCCTCGAAACGCTTTTGCTGGTATCATACCGTTTGTTATTCAGGAGCTTCCCCAGATAATGGAACAAGTGGGTTTGGGCATCGTCCTCTGTTGGGGGTTGCTGCCTCGTTGTGCTTCTTCGCTGTCGATTCCGCTATATCTGCGTATGGAACCAGAGGCCGTTCAGCATGCGCCGAGCATCTCCGTTGAAACTAGTCGCCATCTCAGTCAGTTTCGCTTTCTGGCTATCCTAGCTCCCAAGGCTCAGTCTGTTTATCTGCAGCCATTCTGTGCCAATGTCTCTCAGTTCGACTATGGTGTAGGCCTTGAGATACTCGTATTGAATGTTGGACTGAGTGTTGTTGCCTTAGAGACTCCTCTGGGCAGAATACATGCTGAATGGCACTCACAGTACTTGTAAATGGTCGAGTTCAGCAGGAAGAAGATCTTGCCTCTGCACTGGGCGAGAGTATCTGCAGAGTTCATATAGAAGTCGGAACCGTTGTGGGGCAACTCGTCAAAGAAGACGATGTCCCTCCTCTGCATTTCGTTGCAAGCCTTTTTGATTTGGTCTCCGAGGGAGAGTTCACGCAGCCTGCCGTCATTCGTGTAGACCGAAGTCCTAATGACTCGATAGCTGTTCTGGTTAGCCTTCAAGTCGCTGTGCACAGATAGGGTCTCAACCTCCTCCACATCCTCCAT
>Ga0075152_10000815_pt1 | contig 22677 bp, 22 predicted proteins | sample JI61114C2DNA_FD_70964 | JGI IMG/M metagenome (GOLD analysis project Ga0075152, IMG submission 70964) | Wastewater effluent complex algal communities from Wisconsin, to seasonally profile nutrient transformation and Carbon sequestration -... | ecosystem: Engineered > WWTP > Effluent > Algae...
CGCCAGCCAAGCAGCAGTTTCACACAGATAACCACGCTGCATTGAAGGCTGCGTATGACTCGCTGATCAAAGACGGCGTGAAGAATCTCTACTACATCCCTGGCGACAGCCTCTACGGCGATGACACCGAAGGCGCGACGGATGCCTCTCACGCGAGTGACCTCGGCTTCATGCGTCAGGCAGACATCTTCGAGCCCGTGCTGCGCAAAGCCCTCGGCAAATAAGCCCTTTCAACACTGAAACGAAAACTCCCCTGCCCTGTCACCAAGGGAGGGGAGTTTTTTTATGGGGGATGAGCCGTGCTTATTCAGCCTTCTTCTTGGCCTTGCCTTTACCCTTGCCCTTCGCAGCGGCAGCAGGTGCTGGAGCCACTTTCTCGCCGGGTTTCGGCAGCGCTGCTTTGGCGGTCTCCCAGCCGGGGCTCAGAGTGGCCTCGCGGATGACCAGATTGCGAAAATCAACGGACTGACCTCCGACGGTGAAGCCGGGTGCGGCTTTGGGTGTCTTGAACAGATCACTGCTGCCCCAGGCGACGAAGTCATCCACCTGCCCGACCATCGTATCACCCACCATTTCCAGGCGAACCTTGTGCCAAGTGCCTGAGGTCAATTCCGCAGGAAAGCGGGCGAAGACGACGGACTTGTCCGGCCCTTCGTGGTCATTGTCATCACGCTGAATGGTCACGGAATTCGGCGTGATCATGATACGCGCCATGTGGTCTTTGACGGCATTGATGGAAAGGCTGGTGCTCTTCGCGCCCTCGAACTTGAACTCATACTCGACAACAAAGTCCTGAAGTTGATTTGGCAAACGGGTGACTGCCCCGTGTTTGTCTTCTACCAGTTCCGAGCCACGCCACACACCTTCAACGGCCTCCCATTTACCCTTCGCGGCCTTCCATGGTGCTCCAGGGGTGGTGTCGAGTTTGCTTTCGTAAATGACCTTGCCAGGAACGGCGAGAAGGGGCTGAGACTCAGCGGCAGAAGCACCGAGTGTGAGAGACAAAACAAGTGGCAGAATGGTTTTCATGGGCGCGCTGAAACGCCTCTGGCAAGGCGTTATTGCCGCAAAAACTTCATTTCGGATGAACAAATCCAACGTATTCTCGACTAACCCCCGTCACCATCGACACTATGAAAACCATCGCACTCTCACTCCTCGCTGTCATCAGTATCTCCTCCTGCGCTACTGGGCCTAATGCTCAGACCGGCACTGTGATCGGAGCCCTTGGCGGTGCCGCCGTCGGCGGCATCATCGGCAATCAAAGCGGCCGTGGCCTCGAAGGCGCAGCCATTGGCGCTGGCGTCGGCGCACTCGGCGGCAATGCCATCGGCAATGCCCAGGACCAGCGCAATGCCCAGTATTACAACCAGCAGCAGGGCTACTACCAGCGCCAGCCTGCCGGTTACTACTCGAACGGCCAGCCATACTATCGTTGATCGTCTCTGCCTTAAAGGCTACAAGAAGCGCGACCTCTCCGCAGGTCGCGCTTTTTTGTGCCTGTGAACCGTGCCAAGGATGGTGATGATGAAGAAACCCGAGTTTGTTTTTGCCACCTGCCGGGCTGGCTCCGAAGCCTCGCTCAAACGCGAGGTGGCCGCACGTCACGGTGGCTGGCTCACACCCGCGTTCATGCGACCGCAATTGATCACCTGGAAAGCCAGGACGGAGATGCGTCCCGACTTTGAGCTTGGGGCCGCGTTCTCTGCCTTGAGCGGTTGGTCGGCAGGCAAAGCAACGTCGGCTGTGGAAGTCGCCAGCCTCATCGAGGAGCAGGCGCTGGAAGTCTCTGTCATTCATATCTTCCCACGTGTCTTCGATGAAGAAGGCGTCAGGCCAGAAGCTTGGTCCAAAGTGGATGCGATCCACAGTGAGATAGCGGCGTTGATTCCAATCGTGAAAGCCAGCCAGTTCATTCTGGATGTGATCATCGGTGATGAAGGCGAGCCTTGGTTCATCGGCATTCATCGGCGCACGCCAGCCTCGCATCCAAGCCCCGGCGCATTACCGCGAGTCAGTGTTCCGGCAGAAGCGCCTTCTCGTGCCTGGTCAAAGATGGAACAGGCACTCACCTGGATGGGGCTTGATGGAGCGGATTCACTCAAAGGCCAGACAGCCGTGGAACTCGGCAGCGCGCCGGGCGGAGCCTCCTGGGCACTGCTTCAACGCGGCATGAAGGTCATCGGTCTCGATACGGGCACGATGGATGCGCGCGTGCTGAATCATCCGAACTACACGCACCTGTCGATCCCAGCAGGCGATGTCTCTTTGCGCTCACTCCCCCAGCAGGTGGACCTGCTGGCTTCGGATATGAACCTGCATCCAGGACTCGCCGTGAAATATGTCGAGTATCTCGCCCGCCACCTTTATCCACGCTATCTCGCACTAACTTTAAAGATGAACAACGCCCAGGTCGAGTCGGAGATCCCTGCACTGCTCCAGCAGGTGCGGCGCTTCGCACCCGGAGAGGTCTATGCTCGGCAACTTCCTTCAAATCGAAGCGAGATTACCGTCATCAGCCGCTGAGGCAAAAGTCATCCCCTTTTGCGCAGCCAGACAATGCGCGTGGAGCCATAGTCGCGTTCACGCACGAGTTCCCAGCGGTCGGTGAAGGTGGTGGTGTTCCGCGTGGCGAGGCTCTCCAAGATCACACTGCCGCCGGGGGCGATGATTTGATGCAGCGCGTCATCTGCCGATAGCTTCGCGCTGAGGTCGATGTCACCCGGCTTGTGTGCATAAGGCGGGTCCGCGAAAATGAGGTCGAAGCTCTCCTTCTGGGAGGCGAGTTGGACTACAGTTTTGAAGACATCTCCCTGACGGATGCTGGCGCCTTCCAGCCGGGTTTTGGCGATGTTTTTCTTCATCACCTCACAGGCACCACGGTCTTGATCCACCAGCAGTGCGCTCGCAGCACCTCGGCTCAGGCACTCCAGCCCGAGCGCGCCGGACCCGGCGAAGAGATCCAGCACACAAGCCTCGCTGATGAGCTCCCCGAGCATGTTAAACACAGCCTGCCGCACCCGGTCCTGCGTGGGACGGGTGACGGACTTCGGGACCTCAAGCGGGATGCCACCCGCACTGCCGGAGATGAGACGCATGGAGAAAAAAGGAGCGCGGACTTCCAAGTCCGCAGCAGGTGGAAAACAATCAGCGTTTAGAATCGAAAAAACAACCCTCTTCAAAACCGACGTCGGCTTGAAGAGGGCTCGTGGTAGTTCAGCATGATGCGTGAAAGCAAGATGCTGCGGAGTTGGAACTCCGCGCTCCGATCAATGCTTCAGCAGCCACTCCGTCGTGCGTGGATTGAAGTCGCTCAGGCACTCCCAGTGGAAGGCGTGACCGGCATTGTCATAGAGGTGCAGGTCAGCACCGGGGATGGCGGCGGCCACTTCCTCGCTCATCCACTTCGGCGTGAAGGTGTCGTTCTTGCCGCCGATGACGAGCGTGGAGCACTTCACGTTCTTCAGTTCGCTGATGGTGTTGTGCGTGATGGCGGCGGCGCTTTGAGCCTCCGTGGCGTGCAGCGGCTGCGGCGCGGGATTGTTCGCCGCATCTTTGAGGCCCTGCTGCATGTTGTTCCAGCAGTCATCGTTATCAAACCAGGGCTTCGTGAAGATCAGCATCTGGATCCACTGCATGAAGTCCTCGGGGCGCATCGTCGCCTTCGCCTTCATCAGGTGCTGCCAGGTGTAGAGGCCGAAACGGTCCTGCCGTGCCCAGGTACACATGAGGATCATGCTTTTCACCTTCTCCGGGTGACGCAAAGCCAGCTGCTGGGCAATGACGGAGCCGAGTGAACAGCCGACGACACGCGCCTGCTTGATGCCGAGCTGGTCCATGAGTCCGGCGTAATCATCCGCCATCATGGCGCTGGTGTACGGGCCTTCCGGTTTGTCGGTCAGACCGACACCGCGATTGTCGCCCAGGATGCAGCGGAAGTGCTTCGACCACTCGGCGGCGTGAGCCTCCCAGACGCCGCCGGGAGCCGTGACGCCCATGATGCAGACCAGCGGTTCGCCGCTGCCGCGTTCTTCATAATACATCTGAATGCCATTGGTGCTGACGTGGGGCATGGTGGTGGTAGGTGGGGGTTGTTGTTGGAAAAAAGCCTGAGGGCCGCCAGTGCTACCGAAGGAGGCGGTGATTGCCAAGAGTAAAGTAGACACCGCACTCCGCCGAAAGCAGCTCACAAGCCACGCCGCCACAAGGCGTGTTCGAAACTCACTGGCGGATGTGGGTTGAGCGTCAGGGGGCTGCGGGAAAGAGGCCGGTTCGCCCAAGCCAGAGATTAGCGGCGAAAATCAGCCGCTGGGCTGGGCAAATCAGCTGCTCAGTTGGATCAAATGATTGCTCAGTTGGATCAAATGACTGCTCGGTTGGACCAAATGACTGCTCAGTTGGATCAAATGACTGCTCGGTTGGACCAAATGACTGCTCGATTGGACCAAATGATTGCTCGGTTGGACCAAATGACTGCTGTTTTGGACCAAATGACTGCTGTTTTGGACCAAATGACTGCTGTTTTGGACCAAATGACTGCTCGGTTGGACCAAATGACTGCTCGGTTGGACCAAATGACTGCTCGGTTGGACCAAATGACTGCTCGGTTGGACCAAATGACTGCTCGGTTGGACCGGATGATTGCTGGTTTGGACCGAATGATTGCTCGTTTGAGGCAAATGATTGCTGGTTTGGAGCATTCAGCCGCTGGAATTTGGCTTCCGACCGCTTGGATGGCAGGGGCTGTCTCCGGTCCATGCCGACCTGGCACCTCATGCCCCAGGACATCCGCCCCTTCCTGGCCGAGTGCCGGAAGAAGGTCAGAGGAAACAGCCGTGTCGTGTTCATGGGTAAGCCTTTGTCTGCGGCCTTCTGCTCTGCGGTGCTAATGTTCGTGGGACAGGTAAGGAAGACCGTTTGCGGTGGTTGACGGTTGGGCGGAGACTCCACTGGAGCGCCATAGGCGCGGCCTATCGCAGCCCAGGGCAACGCCCTGGGAACCCAACGCCGAAACCAACCCGGAGCCCTGAAAGGGCGGCCTAACTCCTAACTCCTGACGCCATGCCGCAATCACTCGCCAACATTTACATCCATCTGATCTTTTCGACCAAGGATCGTTTTCCTTTCCTATCGAAGGCGGTGCGCCCTGACCTCCATGCCTACATGGCGACGGTGCTGGCGAATCTGAACTCCCCGGCGGTGCTCATCAATTCTGTGGCCGACCATGTGCATGTCCTCTTCAACATGGGGCGCACGGTGACGCTGGCGCAGGTGGTTGAGGATGTGAAGAAGTCCTCTTCGAAATGGATTAAGACGCAGAGCACAGACCTCGCCACCTTTGCATGGCAGGCCGGCTACGGCGGATTTTCCGTGAGTGAGTCCAATGTGCCCAAGGTGGCGAATTACATTCGCGGTCAAGAGGAGCACCATCGGGTGAAGAGCTTCCAAGAGGAATACCGGGAGTTCCTCAACAAACACAACATTCCATATGATGAACGGTATGTGTGGGATTAGGCCGCCCTTTCAGGGCTCATGCGTGGTTGCTTCGCAAACCCAGGGCGTTGCCCTGGGCTGCGATAGTTTGTCCCGTTGGGACTCCAAACCATGAAGACTATTTCTGCCACCATCTGTTGATTATTCGCTCATGATCTCCACGATGAAAACGTGGTGCGCTTCACTTCTGCTGAGCCAGCCAGGCCTGGAACATGAGCACGTCCCAGAGATAAAAATGCCAGTTCCGGGTGCCGCTGAGGTGCTCCTGCCATTTCTGGCGGATGGGGGCGGGGTGGAAGTAGCCTTCGCGTCGCAGGCGGGATTCGCTGAGGAGGTCTTCGGCCCAGTCACGTAACTCGCCGCGCAGCCAGTGCTCCAGCGGGACGCCGAAGCCGCGTTTGGGGCGGTCGATCATGGTTTTCGGCACATGGCGGTAGAGCGTCTCGCGCATGAGCCACTTGCCCTGGCCGCCACGAACCTTCATGGAGAAAGGCACCTTCCAGGCGAACTCGATGAGGTTCGTGTCGAGTAGCGGGATGCGGCCTTCGAGACTGACGCCCATGGCGGCGCGGTCCACTTTGGTGAGGATGTCGCCGGGGAGGTAGGTCTCCATGTCGAGATGCATCATGCGGTGGGTGAAGTCGCTCACGCGCGGCCAGCCGCGTGTGTCGGTGATGCTGGTGTCGCGATCATGTCCGCCGATGACGACGTCCTCAGGCCGCTTCCAGTGGGACATGAGCGTGAGGTAGAGCGACTCCATGCCCGGTGCGGCGACGACTTCGGCGAGCTTGTGCAATTTGTCGCCAAAGGGCACATGGCGGAGGCGCTTGGGCAAAACGGGCTTGGCGAGATTGCCGAGTGAGTTCAGTGCTCCGGGTGGAAGCACGGTCATGGCGGCGGCAGTGAGCTTTTTCAAGGCGGGCGGCATCCAGGCGAATTTGTCCCAGAGATTGCGGCCCACGAAGTAGCGCTCGTAGCCGCCGAAGAGTTCATCGCCCGCATCGCCACTGAGCGCGACGGTGACATGTTGGCGGGCCATTTTGCACACGAGGTAGGTGGGGATCTGCGAGTAGTCACTGAAAGGCTCGTCGTAGAGGCCGGGTAAAAGCGGGATGGCATCCAGCGCGTCCTGACCGGTGACATACATCTCGGTGTGGTCGGTCTTGAGATGATTGGCGACCTCTTTGGCATACTGAGCCTCATTGTATTCCGCCACGTCGAAACCAATCGTGAAGGTGCGCACAGGCCGCGCACTCTGCTGCTGCATCATGGCGACGATGAGGGAGCTATCGACACCGCCGGAGAGGAAGGCTCCGAGCGGCACATCGGCCACCATGCGCATGCCGACGGCTTCTTTGAGGATGGCTTCAAAGGTGTCGATGGCCTCGCTTTCGCTGCCGGTGAAAGGGTGGTCGAGGCCGTGCTCAATGACTTGGCGGAGATCCCAGTAAAGCTGCGAGGTGGGTTTGTCCGCAGGTGATTTTAAAGTGATGAGCGAGGCTGGCGGGAGCTTGTGCAGGCCTTCGTAAATGCACCAGGGATCGGGGATGTAATTGAAGCGGAGCTGGGCGCAGATGGCATCGCGATTGATGACGGCATGGAAACCGGGAAGAGCACGGATGGCTTTGAGTTCGGAGGCGAAAACGAAGGTGTCGCCAAGCCAGCCGTAGTAGAGCGGCTTTTCGCCGAGGCGGTCGCGTCCGAGCGTCAGCGTGCGGTCTTCTTTGTCCCAAACAGCGAAGGCGAACATGCCGTTGAAGCGCTTCGTGGCCTCGGTGATGCCCCATTGTCGAAAGGCCGCGAGCATGATCTCGGTGTCCGAGTGCCCGCGCCAGCTGTGGCCGTGCTTTTCGAGCTCGGCACGGAGCTGTTGGAAGTTGTAGATCTCGCCATTGAAGACGATGACGAAGCGGCCATCGGCACTGGTCATGGGCTGGTGGCCGAGCGGGGAGAGATCGAGAATGGAGAGACGCCGATGCCCGAGGGCGACGCCGTTTTCGGCATCGACCCACGCGCCGCTGTCATCGGGTCCGCGCGTGAGGATGGCATCCGTCATGCGCGTGACTTCGGCGGTCATCTGGTCAGATGATTTCGAGCGTGGGAGAGTGAAGTAGCCTGCGATGCCGCACATGATAATGAATGACGAATTTAGAAGGACGAATGACGAAGACTTAGAAGGTCGTCGAAGTGCTGAAGCACGCTGGCGAGGGAAAAGTGCTCGGTGATGCGCTGGCGGCCTTTTTCGCCGAGGGCGTGGCGTTCGGCTTCGGGGAGCTTCAGGAGGTGCAGGCAGGCTTCGGCGAGCTTGGCGGGATCTTTGGCGGGGACGAGCGTGCCGGTTTCGCCCATGACCCAGGCGGTATCGCCAATATCCGTCGCGACGACGGGCACGCCGCAGGCCATGGCCTCTCCGACGACGTTGGGGAAACCTTCGCCAAAGGCCGAAGATGATACGGCGATGTCGAGCGAGGCGGTGATGGTCGGGAGATCCGAGCGCTCGCCGAGGAGGTGGACATGCTTTTGGATGCCGAGCTTTTCGATGTACGAGGTGAGCTCGCTGTTCGTGGCATCGACGCCGGTGCCGACGAGGATGAACTCGGTCTGCGGCACTTGTTTGATGATGAGCGCCGCAGCTTCGAGGAAGGTGGGGTAGTCCTTCATCGGCGTGTGGCGGCCGAAGCGGCTGATGTAGAACGAGTTTTCCAACTCGTTGGTTTGAGGGCGAATCGGAGGAACGAGTTGGAAAACTCGTTCTACGGGCAGCCACTTCGAGAGATCAAAGCCATTCGGAATGAGGCGGGTTTTGGTGCGCGGGTAGCCGATGGCTTCGTGCTGTCTGGCGCTGAGCTGGGAATTGTAGGTGATGGTCTCCGTGAAGATGGCGAGCCATTTGAGTGACTTGATCACCCTGGCGCTGCCGCGTTTTTCCAAAGACAGATCGTAAAGGGACTGGCGGATGTTCCAGACGACGCGGCCCTGCCCGAGGCGGAACATTTTCACCAGCACGGCGGCGAGGCAGCCGTGGTACATCCAGCCCATCATCACGGCTGGCTTGATCTGCCAGGCGAGACGGCAAAGGCGGATCAATGCTGCCGGCGTGGGTTTGCCAGCAGGCATGTCGAGGCTGTGAACCTGCGCTCCCGCAGCACGCAGTGGCTCGACGTATTTGCCGCCGGAGGTGAGGGAGATGACGGTGTGGCGGTGATTCGGCAGGCCTGTGATAATCTGGGTGAGCATCATCTCTGCGCCGCCGGTGCCGAGACCGGTGGTGAGCCAGAGGATGGATTTATGACTTATGATTTTTGATTGATGATTTAGACAAACGGCGCTCGTGGCTTCTACCATCTTTGAAATGGTGAAGTGCTGTTCGATGCGTTGGCGGTTTGTCTGGCCGAGGGTGCTTCTTTGATCAGGAGCGAGCGCGAGGAAGCTGCGCATTTTTTCCGCGAGGGCGGTGTGATCTCCGGCTCGGAAAACCCAGCGCGCATTATCCACCAGCCAGGCGGAGTCGCCGACATCGCTGGTGATGACGGGCAAACCGCAGGCCATGGCCTCGCCGATGACATTGGAGAAACCTTCGCCATAGGCGGAGGTGGAAACGAGGCAGTCGAAGGTGGGATAAATGCTGGCGAGGTCATCGCGTGCGGGCTGCCATTCGACTCGATTCGTGATGCCCAGACCGTTTGCGAGCTGCTTCAGACCTTCGGCATAAGCGGCATCGCCATTGCCGATGATGACGACTTTTGCCTCGGGCACCTGGGCGAGCGCGCGGAGGAAGGTGGCGTGGTCCTTCATCGGATGCAGACGACCGATCATGGCAAAGGTGCTGCCGTGCTCCGCCCGCGATGTCGGCTGGAAGCGCTCCACGTCGATGCCATTCGGGATGACCTCAAATTTAGCCGCCGGATAACCGTGCCCGATGTAGTAATCACGGCCCGCGCGCGAGTTCGCGATGATTTGATCCGCCCAGCCGGAGAGGAGGCAATTCAGGCGGAAGCTGAGCTTGCCCAGGATGCCCCAGGTCGCGGCATCAGTCTGCGAGTCGCGGATGCCCCAGACGATCTTCGGGAAGCCACAGAGAGGCTTTAATAGCAGCGCCATGAGGTTCGACTCGTGGAGATAGCCGTGGATGACCTCAGGCCGCAGCGCGCGCATGGCGGTGATGAGTCGGATGAAAAAGCCCACCAGATCCCAGCGGTGCTTTTTGCCGATGCAGACGGTCTGGATACCCGCTGCGCGCAGCTCTGACTCGAAGGCACCTGGATAAAAATGCACCACGCTGATGGTAAAACTCCCCTGCCCTGCCAGAGCCTTCGCGAGAGTCACGAGCTGCCGCTGCGCCCCGCCGTGACCGAGGTCACGGATGAGGAAGGTAAGGCGCGTGGGAGTAAACTCGGGCATCTGCCCAAACTGTAATCGCCATAACGAGGTGCTGGCAATCTGGGAATCCCGATCATTTAGCGCTCAGAAACCCATTCTATCGGCTTCCCTTGGCACAGCGCGTCATTCGTCTTGGCTGTTTCTCTCTTTACTCGCAGGACGAATCCCGATTAAATCCGTGAATTCTGCGGTTTTTTCGCCGCCTGCCATCCTAATCGTCATCCCACCCTTCTGAGCCATGAAAATTAGCCGAACCCGCATCGCCATTCTGGCGTTTCTTTGCGGCACCCCACTCCTCCACGCTGACATCCTGATGCTGAAAAACGGCACCAAGGTGGAAGGCACCATCCTGGAACAAACCGAGCAGGGGGTGAAAATGAAATACCGCCTGACGCCGAAGATCATGGATGAAAAGATCTTCCCGGCAGCGGACATCGACAAAGTCATCAAGCAAACGCCACAGGAAGTCGAAGTCGTGGAGTTGCGCAAGGTCCTGCCAACAGCCGACCTGATGAAGGCCGATACTTACGAACAGGTCATCCAGGATCGCCTGCGTCCCTTCGTCAATAAATACTCAGGCACACCCGAAGCAAAGGAGGTCGATGACATCATCACCAAGCTTCAGGAGGAAAAAGCGATGGTCGCCAATGGCCAGATCAAGCTCGAAGGCCGCTGGCTGAGTGTGAAGGAAACCAAGGCGGAGCAATTCAACATCGAAGCTTTCACCCTGCTCGCGAACATGAGGGAGAAAGCTGCCAAAATGGATTACTCAGGAGCTTTGCGTGAGTTTGATAAGCTCATCCTGCCAAGCCCAGCCTACAAGGGTTCCACTTACTTTGTGCAGGCCGTTCCTGAGGCGATCAACATTTTGGATAAATGGATCTCTGCCGTCGAGAAAATGTCATCGGAACAGCCTCAACTCGACACCGCGAGAAAAGATGGTCTGGCCAAACTTCAGGAGCCCGAACTCTCCAAGACTCGGAACGCCATCGCTGACGAAAAGAACAAGTGGCGCGCCATTTACGATGCGGAGCGTCGTCAAAAGCTGCGCTGGAGCACCCCGTATAAATATGATCTCCCCAGCATTCAGGCAGCTCAAAAGGAAGCCGTGCAGGAGCAGACACGCCTTCAGGCCTACAATCTGGAGACCTTGAAGCTGCAGAATGAAGTCTTCACCGCCTGCTATCGCAAGATCGGGGAGGAAGACTACATGGCAGGAGCCGCCGCCTTTGAGCGTGTCCAGACAGCACAAATTCTGCAAGATTTCCGTGATGTGCCGCTCGACCTGCGCAATCGACTTCTGAAACTCCACTCCAAGCTCAGTCGCGCCATCGCCACGGGTGCCGCAGCCACGACCGGTTCGAGCGCGCTTGGTGGAACAGCCTCTGGTGTGGACAGCCGTGTGGCGCAGATCCTCGCCGAAGCTGGAGCTACCGCACCTGCTGCAGCCTCTGGTCAGCCTGCCGCCGCTGGCACCATGCCAGCCGCTCAGACACCAGCAGCCACTGCTCCAGCCGCGCCTGCACCTCAAGCCGCACCAGCCCCAGTAGCTCAGGCTCCCGTCGCACAGCCAGTTGCTCAGGCACCTGCCCCGATGCCGATGCCTGCTCCTGTGCCAGTCGAGGAAGAGTCCAACATGCAGCTCTACATCATGGGCGGCATGGGCCTCGTCATCGTCGGTCTCCTGCTGGCGTTCTTGAAAAAGAAATAAGCCGCTGAACCTGCCTGCTCTTTAGGCCGGAAGCCTCTCGCGAGACTTCCGGCCTTTTCATATCTACTGCCAGACATTCATCATCGTCATCGTATTCTCTGACCTGCCATGCATCCACCAGCCAGCACTTCCCGCCGTCGTTTCCTGCAAACTGCCAGCGCCAGCCTTTTCGCCGCGCCTTACATCACCACCGGACTCCGCGCCGCCTCGCCGAATGGCAAGCTGCGTCACGCCGCCTTCGGAGCCTCAGGCATGTCCTGGAGTGACATCACTTCCATGGCGAACCACGACATGTGGGAACTCACCGCCGTCTGTGATGTGGACACCACCAAATTCGCCCGCGTGAAGGAAAGGTGGCCGAACGTGAAGTGCTACCAGGACTGGCGTGAGCTTCTCGAAAAGGAGGCTGGCAACATCGACAGCGTCAACGTCTCCACGCCTGACCACATGCACGGCCCCATCGGCATCAAAGCGCTGGAACTCGGCAAGCACATGTATGGTCAGAAGCCTCTCGCCCAGAATCTCTACGAATGCCGCCAGCTCATGCTCAAGGCTCGTGAGAAAGGCGTGATGACCCAAATGGGCATCCAGATTTCCTCCGACTTCACCGAGCGCTTCGCTGTCGAGCTCATCCACATGGGCACCATCGGCAAAATCAAAGAGGTCCACACCTTCTCGAACAAAAAATGGGGCGACATGGAGCCCGTGCCGCAAACGAGCGACCCCATCCCCGGAGGCCTCGACTGGCAGAAATGGCTCGGCACCGCCAGTGACCGCCCTTTCATCAAAGGCTACTACCACCCCGGCAACTGGCGCAAACGCCGCGACTTCGGTACCGGCACGCTCGGTGACATGGGATGCCACATGTTCAGCGGCTGGTTCCGCAGCCTCGACCTCGCTGCGCCCATCGCCGTGAAGTCCAGCGGCCCACCACCGCCGAACGCCACCAACTGGGCCATCAATGCCGTCGTCGAATACACCTTCAAGGGCACCCAATACACCGTCGGTGATAGCGTGAAGGTCACCTGGTATGATGGCGATGCCCGCCCGCCAGCCGAAGTCATGGCTTTGGCAGATCCTGCCAAATTCCCCGGCCAGGGCAGCCTCTACATCGGCACGGATGGCGTGCTCCTCCACCCGCACGGCAGCACCCCACAGCTCTTCCCGAAAGAGAAGTTCAAAGGCTTCAAATATCCCAAGCTGGAGCCGCGCAACCACTGGTTCGACTTCATCGACTGCTGCCTCAAAGGCGGCACCACCAAGCCCACCGCCAACTTTGATTATGCCGGCCCGCTGACCGAGGCCGTCCTGCTCGGCTGCCTCGCCAGCCCCTTCCCCGGTGAAAACCTCATCTGGGATGCCCCCGGCCTCAAAATCACCAACAACGAAGCCGCCAACGCCCTCGTGAAGCGTCAGTATCGTGCGGGCTGGGAGATGTAGCCCTATGTCCCGAGCTCTCCTCAAAGACACTATCCATGGCGGACTCGGGTTCGCCGTGGTCAGCATTGCTGCCTTTTCTGTGTGGGCTTTTGGGGCGGGTTGGTTCCGAAATCTCGGTGGCGAGCTCGGCATGTATGCCGCCATCGCGGCGGTGTTTCTTGGCTTATCGGGACTTGTTCTCGGCCCATTGGCAGGTGGTGTGGGGAGGTTTTACAAAGCCTTCCTTCCCGCCTTCCTCGTCTATTCCGTCGTGTGGACGGCAGCGTGGTTTGGTCTGCATGGCAGGCTCGGCGAGTGGACCGGAGCAGGCGCTGGATGTGTCGCCTTCGCGTGGATTGCCATGAAGATGCTGGGCAGCACACGCGGATGGCTCATCGCCGCTCTGGCCCTTTTTGTCCTGCACACGGCAGGCTACTTTGCCGGTGATTGGTCGATGTATGATGTCTTTGTGCCAAAAGCGAAGGCCGCAGGCAAAGGCACGCCGGAGTTCCAACACTACATGACCCTGGCCAAGCTCTCATGGGGACTCTTTTATGGCCTCGGCTTTGGCGCGGGGATCGGCTGGGTCTTTAACAGAGCGCGGATTGCGGCTTGAGCCGGGGCGCGTTCTGTTTATGAGAAGGGCCTCACCATGGCCCTCGCAAAGATCACCCAAGTTTCCGGCACTGCCGTCCACGTCACAGGTTCCGACATCGATACCGACCGCATCATCCCGGCGCGCTTCATGAAGTGCGTCACTTTTGATGGCCTCGGCGAGTTCGCCTTCTACGACGTGCGTTTCGACAAAGACGGCAAGCCCACCGGCCATCCGCTTGATGAGCCCCGCTTCAAAGGTGCCTCTATCCTGCTTTCCGGCACGAATTTCGGCTGCGGCAGCTCCCGTGAGCACGCCCCGCAGGCACTCTACCGCTTCGGTTTCCGCGCCATCATCGCCCAGAGCTTTGCTGAGATCTTCTTTGGCAACTGCACCACGCTCGGCATACCCTGCGTGATCGCCACTGCTGAAGACATCGCCAAGCTCGCGGCTGCGGTCGATGCCAATCCAGCACTCGAAGTCACCGTCGATGTCGCCAATCGCAAGGTCATCTATGGCAGCGAAAGCTTCTCCGTCGTGCTTCCTGCCACTGCTCACGATGCCCTGACAAATGGCATGTGGGACCCCATCGGCGAACTGCTCGAAGCCAAGGACGCCATCCACGCCCGAATGACCGCCCTGGGTTTTGCCAACGCTGCCTGATTTCAATTTCAACCTCTGCCGACCATGAGCCTCGTTCCTGATCAACTTCGTTATCGCGACAGTCATGAGTGGGTCGATCCCACCCAGGTCATCTCTCCCGTGGGCATCACCGATCATGCTCAGGCCGAGCTCACCGATGTCGTCTTCGTCGAGCTGCCCAAGCTGGGCGTGGTGAAAGCAGGCCAGCAGGTCTGCGTCGTGGAATCCGTGAAGGCCGCGAGCGACATCTATTCTCCCGTCAGCGGTGAGATCACGGAGGTGAACAACGAACTCACCTCCAACCCCGGCCTTATCAATACCGACCCCTACGCCGCAGGCTGGATCTTCAAAATCAAAGCCTCCGACCCCGCCGAATCGGCGAGCCTCAAAGACGCTGATGCTTATAAAGCGATGATCGGCTGAGCGCATTTCTGGGCATCTGAAAGATCATTAGCAAGCGCGCTGTCAGCCATGCGCTGTTGACAGCACCGCTACTTGTCCTGCATCTTTCCAGTGTGAAAACCTTCCCCTCCTTCCTTTGCCTCAGCGCCCTCATGCTCGCCTCCGCCAGCGCGGACCTCGTGACTGAAGTACCGGTCATTGAGTTGAAGCCAAAGCCGGAGGACGAGACCATCTCCACCGAGTTCGTATTTCATAACAAAGGCACCAAGCCCGTGAAAGTGCTCAAGATCGACAGCGCCTGCAGCTGCCTCAGCGCCTCGCTGGACAAGGCGGTGTATCAGCCCGGTGAAAAAGGTGTGGGCAAGGCCGACTTCAAAGTCTCCAGCTTCAGCGGTCGCCAGGAAAAAAGCGTGCATGTGCAAACCGATGACCCCGCGCAGTCCGAATGGGTTATCACCTTTGCCCTCGATATCCCCGAGATCATCAAGATCGAGCCCAAGACCTTGCAATGGTGGCTTGGCGATCCAGCAGAGGCCAAGGTCACCCGCGTCACCATGACGGGTTCCGAGCCGATGAAGATCACCAAGATCACCTCCACGCGTGAGCAGGTGCAGTTCTCCTTCAAAGAGATCACCCCCGGCAAAGAATATGAAGTCACCGTGACGCCAAACTCCACGTCCGAAATCATGCTCGGTGCGCTGAAGATCGAGACGGACAGCAAGATTCCGAAGTATCAGCGCCAGCTCTCCTTCTTCTCCGTCTATCGCAAGCCCGCCGCCGGAGAGGCCCCATGAAGCAGGCGCTGCTCCAGGCCGTCATCATCACGTTGCTCGCCGCAGCCGTGGCCGCTGCCGCCTTGCAGCTTCATCCCCGCGCCCCGGCACTCCATGCCATCAAAGAGCCATTGAAGGCCGATGAGGTCGGTTTAAAAGAAATTCAGGCGCGCTGGCAGGGTGACGTCATCTGGCTGGATGCCCGTCCGCGTGATCAATTTGATGCCGGGCACATCCCGAGCGCACGTCTGCTCAATGAACAGGAGTTCGAAGCCCAGTTGCTGGAGATGCTCGATACCCTGCAAGCCGCCACCAAGCCCATCATCATCTACTGCGGCGGCCAGAAGTGCGAAGCCAGCCGCCACGTCCGCGAAAAGCTCCTCACCATGGTCCCCGTGGAGAATTGTTTCATCCTCAAAGGCGGCTGGCCGGCGTGGAAAGCGGCACAGCAGCCATGACCCGCACCGAAGCCTGGATCGCCCTGAATCTCATCCCGCAGATCGGGCCCGTGCGTGTGCGGAAGCTGCTCGCACGCTTCGGCACCCCGGAGCACATTCTGGCGGCAAAGGCCTCTGAAATCATGGATGTCGATGGCTTTGGCAGAGCCCAGGCAGAGGCACTCGCAGGCTGGGAGGCGCAGATCGATCTCGGCGTGGAGATGAAAAAGATCAGCGAGCGCGGCCTGACCATCCTCACCCAGGAAGACGAGCTTTACCCCACACTGCTGAGATCCATCTACGACCCACCACTCGTCCTCTACGTCTGGGGAGAGGTGACCAAGCGCGACCACAACGCCATCGGCGTCGTCGGCAGCCGCCATGCCACCATCTACGGCATGAACGCCACCAAGAAGATGAGCTTCCAGATCGCCTACGCCGGCTACACCGTCATCAGCGGTCTCGCGCGCGGCATCGATACCGCCGCGCATGAGTCCGCCCTCGCGGCCAAAGGGCGCACCATCGCCGTCATCGGCTCCGGCATTGGCAAACTCTACCCGCCCGAGAACATGGCCCTCGCCGAAAAAATCGCCCAGAGCGGCGCCGTCATCAGCGAATACCCCGTGGACCGCATCGCGGATAAGCAAACCTTCCCGTATCGCAACCGCATCGTCGCCGGCTGGAGCAGCGGACTGCTCGTCACCGAGGCCCCGTTGAAGAGCGGCTCCCTCATCACCGCCCAGCAGGCGACCGAGCAGGGCCGCACCGTCTATGCTGTGCCCGGCCCCATCGACAAACCCACCTCCGCAGGCTGCAACCGCCTCATCCAGCAGGGTGCCAAGCTCGTCATGGATGGTGGCGACGTGCTCGATGACCTCACCACCCTCTTCCCCACCGCCCCGAAGCCGCCCACATTGGAGGCCCCCAGGCCCAACGTCACCCTCACCCTCGATGAAGAGATCCTCTTCGGTGCCATCGACCAGGAAGAGCGCCACATCGACGACCTCATCACCCGCTCCGGCCTCATGCCCGGCACCGTGAACGTCACCCTCATGCGCCTGGAGATGAAGCGCGTCATCCGCGCCCTGCCCGGTCGCCGCTATGTCCGGCTGGTGTAAGCCGCCTGTTCGGGCCGCTCAGGAAGGGCTCTGCAATCAAGCCAGATTCGGCTCTTCTTGTATTCAGCCCACCACTTTAGTAGCGGCCCATTTAACCCCTTTCAGCAGGGAAAGAAGTGCCTCCGACGCGGGCGTAAGACCTCCCGGGGGCTGGCCGTTTGCTTCTCATGCCCAGCCAACCCTCTTCCCGCCGTCGTTTCCTCGCTCAGACAAGTCTTGCCGCCGCCAGCACGCTCGGGTTTCCAGCCATCACGAGCGCCCGGTCGCCAAACTCGAAACTGAACCTCGTCTTCATCGGCGTCGGTGGGCGGGGAGCCGCCAATGTTCAGGGACTGGTGGGAGTGCCTTTGATGCGGCCGAAGAACGCCAAGGCGGGTGAAACGCCCTCTCCTTTGCCGGAGCCGAGTGAGAACGTCGTGGCCATCTGCGATGTGAATGGGGAGAACCTCGACCGCGCTGCAGCTGCCTTTAAAGGAGCGAAGTCCTTCCGCGACTTCCGCAAGCTCTACGACTCGATGAAGGAGTCCGAGATCGATGGCGTCGTCGTCAGCACCACGGAGCATACACATGCTTATGCCACGATGCCTGCGCTGAAGATGAAGAAGCCGGTGTATTGTGAGAAGCCCCTCACGCGAGATGTAGCAGAGGCGCGGCTCATCACTCAAGCGGCGGCGGAGGCCGGTGTCGTCACGCAGATGGGCACTCAGATTCATGGCATGCCTAACTACCGTCGTGTCGTGGAGCTGATTCAGAGCGGAGCCATCGGCAAGGTCACGGAGGCGCATGTGTGCGTTTCGCGTGCCTGGGGCTTGCAGAGCCAGGCGGATGCTGAGGCGAACAAGGATGTCGTGTTCGTGATGGAGCGCCCGAAAGAAGAGCAGACGCCCCCGCCCTACCTTGACTGGGATCTGTGGCTCGGCCCCGCGCCGTATCGTCCTTACCATGAAGTCTATTTTCCCGGTCCGAAGTGGTATCGCTGGTGGGACTTCGGCAATGGCACCATGTCGGATCTCGGCAGTCACTGGAACGACCTGCCCTTTTGGGCGCTGAAGCTGGACGCACCGCTGAGCATTGAGGCCTTTGGCCCCGAGCCGCATCCCGAGATCGCTCCGGCCACGATGTCTGCCGTTTATGAATACGGCGCACGCGGTGAGATGCCAGCCTGCAAGATTCACTGGCATCAGGGAGCCACGAAGCCCGACGTGTGGAAGAATGATCCGGTCATCAGCAAGTGGAGCAGCGGCGTCCTGTTCATTGGGGATCAAGGCATGTTGCTCTCCGACTACAGCAAACACGTCCTGCTGCCCGAGACGAAGTTTAAAGACTTCCAGCGTCCAAAACCCTTCATCGCCGACTCACCTGGCCAGCACATCGAATGGCTGAACGCGATCAAGAATGGCACGCCGACTGGCAGTCCCTTTAGTTACGCCGGTCCATTGAGTGAGGCGAACCACCTCGGCAACGTCGCCTTCCGCGCCGGTGGCAAGATTCTCTGGGATGCCAAGGCGATGAAGATCACCAACAACGAGGCGGCGAACCGCTTCCTGAGCCGCGAACCCCGCGCTGGGTGGAAGCTCGGCTAAGACAGATCAGCGGCCCTTCACCAAGGCGATGACCTTCTTGAAGGGCCAGGTGATCACCACGATCAACGCCCCGACCACCGCGGCGAAGAGCTCCATCGGCAGCAGCAACAGCTTCAGGATCGGATTGAGGATCTTTTGCAGCGCGGGCTTCTGCGAGTAGGCCAGCGTCAGGCAGGTGATGACGATGATGCCTGCGAACTTGAAGAGCTTCACCTTGGTGGGCCCGAGATCGTGGAAGAAGTCATGGAACTGCAGCTCCGTGAGCAGCAGAAGCCCCACATATCCGACGAGGACAAAGGCCGTGTGCTCCAGCACGGGATACTTCTCGATCATCTTCACCGCCACGCCGGCCACGAGCCTGAGCGCGATGATGCCAATCGTGACACCGACATACACGGGCCACAGATCATTCGGGCTCAGCGCAATGGCGGCCACCACATTGTCCACGCTGAGACTCAGATCCATGAGGGAGATCATGGTGATCGTGCCCGCAAAGGTTCGATGGTGGACGTTGACGACCTCACCCTCATCTTCCGCGACGCCCTTCTGTCCGGCGAAGTGCGCACACATCAGCCAGACGAGATACAGCGCGCCGATGAACATGATCCAGTGATTGTCGATGATGTAGGAGGCGAAGAGCAGCGCCAGTACCCGGAAGCCATAAGCGCCGATGTAGCCGATGTTCATCGCCGTCGCCCGGCGCTTCTCATCAAGGTGAGCAGCCATGGCGGCGATGGCCAGCGCATTGTCCACAGACAGCAGCCCCTCGATGAGGATCAGCCCGAGAATCACAGGCAGGGCATGGACAAACTGCTCCCAAAGAGTGGGGGAGGCGGCGGCGAGGAGGTCAACAATCATTAGCAGACGCTGTGCATACGAATCTACCGGCAAAGTGCAACGGGCCAATTTTGAAACTGTGCCTCCCTTCAATCCACTCGCTAAAACGTCGTGCTGTGGCAACTTTGGCCCTGATGACCAGCCCCGGAGTATTGAGCCTGCGTTGTCCCCACTGTGGACGCCCGTTTCTCAGCCTGCCCCAGCAGGCAGGAGCCTTCGTGACGTGCCCGCACTGTGCGCAGAGCGCGCCTTTAAATAACTTCAACCCCGCCCACTCTGCCCCTGTGAGCGCCGTGCCGATGCAGCGACGGGTGCCACGCCTGCCGGATGCCACACCTGCCTGGAATAACTCGCCGCACTCTGCCATGGCCTACACGCCACCGCAGCAGCCGACCTACCAGCAGGGGCCGACGCCCTGGCCAGCCGCACCGGAGGCCGCTCCCATGTTCAAGCCGCCGGCATCCGGCAGCTTCCCGGCGCTTCCCGGCACAGAGATGCCCTGGCCCGGTACGCCGACGCCTTTTTCCGTGGCCAGCCCGGCCCCCGCGCCTGTGGCTTCCATGTTCGGCCTCGCCGAGCAGCCCTGGCAGCCTGTGGAGCCCACGCCGCTGCCACCAAGCCGACCCGCCCCCCTGAACTATGCCGCCATGCGCGAGGCGCCGCCCATCGACGCTGACTCGCTCGAGACGTGGCATGGACCAGGGCAACGCTCCAATGTCTGGCCAGCGCTTCTTTTCATCCTGCTTGTCGTCGGCGGCTGTCTGTGGGTTTTGCGGGACGACCTGCTGCCGCCGATGGTCGTCGAGATCCCTGTCGCCAAACCAGCGCCTGCGGTCACCCGTATGCCCGCTGTGGCCTCCGATCCGGTGATCCCCACGCCAGCACCACTGCCGCCCATGGAACCCGAAATCCGCCGCGCTGAGATCCCAAAGCCGAAGGTCGATCTCGTCGCCGCCGGTGAGAGTGCGCAAAAGCTTTTACTGGATCTGATCGAATCCACAACGCCCGAAGCGCGGGCGGCCCTGATCGCCATGCCTGAGGAATATGGGGCGGATGTGGAGGAGTTCTTCGCCGTGGGAAAGCCCGAGCTCATGAGCTTCAAGCCCTCCAATGCCACACCGCTTACTTTGCCCGGGCAGGACGCGGTGCCTCTTTTCCAAGTCACGACGAAGGCAAACCAGCACGGTGCCCTGCTGCGGCTCGTGCCCCAGAAAAAAGGCGGCTTCCTGCTCGACTGGCCGCTCTTTGCCGAGACGCATGAGCGCCGTCTGGGAGACTTCCTGGAAAAGAAACCCACCGAACCAGCCTGGTTCCATGTCGGCCTGCGCCGCAGTCATGCGCTGGAGCTCCCCGAAGCTGTGCGTGGCATTCAGATCGCCTTCACTCTGCAGGGCGCGGCAGACTCCTCCGTGTCCTGTCTGGCCATTACGCAGAAGGACACGCCCATCGGACGTTACCTGAATCGCGAGGCGGAATGGTCCACCATCTACGTCGCCCGTCTGCTGCTCCAGCACCGCCAGCTCTCCGACGGCACGCCCGCCGTGGTCATCCTCGACTGTGAAGGCGCGGCCACGGCAGAACAGTGAGTGACGCTATTCGATAGGCGCATCCATCGACCGCAGCTCTCAGGTCCCGCGTTTGTTGCCAAACAACTCGATATGCAGACGCGGGCTCAGGCGATGGCCGTAACGTTTGCAGGCGTCGATAAGCAGTTCGTAGCGGCTGCGCATCACTTCCAGCGTGGTGCCTTCCGGCATGAGCAGCACCTTTTCCGGCGGGATGGGCAGACCGATCTTGGCGACGATGTCTTGCGCTTCCTCCAAATCTGCCTCCGTGGAGATGACGAACTTGAGCTGGTAATCCACCGATGTCTCGATCCACGCGCGCAGCACCTCGGGCTGGAGCCGAGTCTGCTCGTGTCGCTGCACCCACGCGACCCCAGCTTTCTCCTCACTCGGCGTCGAGTTCGCCAGCTTCGGGCTGAGCGAGGCGATATCCACGACGCAGCCCTCCGGCAGCACCGTGCCTGCGGTCTCCACCGTGACATGCTTCCCCTGCCCTCTCAGCGTGGCGATGAACTCGCGGATGCCCTTGGCAATCATCGGCTCCCCGCCCGTGACCACGATGTAGCGCGTGGGGTAGGTCTCGATCTGGGTCAAAATCTCCTCCGGTGACATCTCCGGTCCCTCAGGAGCCCAGGATGCATAAGGCGTATCACACCATGAGCAGCGCAGATTGCACCCCGAGGTGCGGACAAAGACAGACGGCACGCCCGTGAGCACGCCCTCGCCTTGGACGGAGTAAAAGATCTCGGAGATGCGCATGGTGGGTTCTCGTCAAGACGGCCAAGCTGGTCAAGGTTGTTCGCGTGGAGACAGCTCATTGCCAGCCATGCATCATACGACCAACCGCAGTTCCACCGAATGCGCTTTCATGAGCTGGGCGGTGAGTTGGGGGAGATTCGACATCGCAGGCGCGACGGGGAGATGTCGCGTCGCAAGAGCCCACTCGAGACGAAGATACTCGCCGATGGCACTGGCGAGGCTAAGCTGGAAGAAGTGGGCGACGGCCGCCCAGAGAATGAGGAAGTGCCCGGGGGTGGTGCCTGAGTCACAAGCTCTGCGATAGTGGCCGAGGATGCCCTGGTAGCGGGCGCGGTTCGTGGCTTTCAGCAGCAAACGCCCGGCCTCCAGACTGCGCGCGCATTCCTCTTCGGAGAGTGTACTTCCAAGCGCCTCATCGGCGGACAGAAGTGCGCTGAGGTCCGGCTGATGCACAGCCTGCCAGGCCTGATGAAAATGAGGAGCGAGCGTGCCTTTGAGCGAGCTTTCTGCAAAGCGATGCCAGTCGAGATGAAGTCGGCGAGTCTCGGAAGTGCGCACGGATACGAAGTGCAGGTGATCCATGCGCTGACGGATGCCGGAGAGCAGCCACTGCACCCAGTCGAGCCCGCGCGCCCAGTCTTCCAAGGCATCAACCACAGGCTCATCCGCTTTGGCAACGATGGAGATCGAAGGCCTGGGCAACGACGCGGGCGCAGATGTTCCCGCCGCGGGCAGGCGCGGTTCGGTGTCATCCATGCGTTGCAAGAGCCGTAACATCCGTGAACAATGGCGGGCCTCTTTTGATCCCGCGACTTGAAAAGTTTCCATGCCTGAAATTGCTCTGCTTGACACGCTGCCCCCGGCAGCCGCCCAACCCTACTACCAGTGCGTGCGCTGCGGGAACTGCTGCCGCTGGCCGGGGGATGTGAATGTGACGGACGAAGAGGTAACGAAGATCGCCGA
>Ga0075152_10000816_pt1 | contig 22657 bp, 21 predicted proteins | sample JI61114C2DNA_FD_70964 | JGI IMG/M metagenome (GOLD analysis project Ga0075152, IMG submission 70964) | Wastewater effluent complex algal communities from Wisconsin, to seasonally profile nutrient transformation and Carbon sequestration -... | ecosystem: Engineered > WWTP > Effluent > Algae...
CGACAGCCTCGACGACCTCATCGACACCCTCGAGGCCGTCTACCCCGCGCGCAGCATGGTCGCCACCATCTACCGCGAGGACGAGGGCCTCTCGACCCGCCACGGCCTGATGGCCGAGCTGCCCGGGAGCGTGCTCGAGTCCCTCTCCGCCAGCGGCACCACCGTCGGCCCCGTGCGCTTCAAGCAGATGGCCCGTCGCGTCATCCCGACCGCGAACCTCATCGAGGGCGAGCACGCGATCAAGCTGGCGGTGAAGCCCCGCCGCGGCTTCACCGACTGACATCCCATGCTGACCCGAACCCAGATCACCTGTCCCTCGGGCCATCTTCGCCGCTGGCTCGCGCTCGCGCTCGCGCTCGCGCTGCCCGGCACGGCGCAGGCCGGCGGCACGCGGACCTTCCGGGTCGCCGACTTCGACGACTTCGACAATGGCGAGGCCGAGGGCGCGGCGATCGAGGCCTCCGGCAAGGTGACCCCCGGCCTCGTGCCCTCGCGCGCCGAGGTCCCGGGCGCCAGCGCCTTCAGCTGCCTGGCCGACGCCAGCGACGGCAAGCAGGCCTTCGTCGGCACCGCCGACGCGGCGACGATCCAGCGCGTGAGCGTCGGCGGCAAGCCGGGCAAGGACGGCAAGGCCGCGCCGAAGGTCGAGCTGCGGGTCGCGCTCAAGGGCGCGGTCGTCTCGGCGATGGCGCAGCTGCCCGGCGGCGACCTGCTGGCCGCGACCCTCCCGGGCGGGGTGATCTACCGCGTCGACGGCAAGGGCAAGATCAGCAACTTCGCCGAGCTCAAGGTCGAGCAGATCTGGGCGATCGTCCCCCACCAGGGCCGCCTGCTGGTCGCCACCGGCCCCAAGGGCGAGCTGTTCTCCCTCAACAACGACGGCAAGGACACCAAGGTCCTCCTCGACAGCGACGAGAAGGACATCCTCTCGGTCCTCACCATCGGCAAGGACATCGTCGTCGGCACCTCACCCGGCGCCAAGCTCCTGCAAGTCGGTGACCCCGTCGAGGGCGTCCTCCTGCAAGACTTCACCGGCGACGAGGTCCGCGCCCTCGCCCTCACCGACGCCGGCCTCGTCGCCGCCGTCAACGACTTCTCCGACCGCGGCCTCAGCTCGCTCCAGGCCCTCACCAAGAACCTCGGCCGCACCAGCCTCGTCGGCCAGCCGATCGAGGGCAGCGTCGACACCAGCGCCTCCGCCCCGCCGAGCAGCGCCGACCTGATGTTCGTCCCGCTCGTCGCCGGCAAGCCCGACGGCAGCGCCGCCGGCAAGACCCCCGAGCTCGCCCGCGCCGGTGAGCTCGCCTGGGAGAGCCTGCTCCATCGCGACAAGCAATACTTCACCTCGCTGCTCGCCGGCCCGGGCAAGGGCGAGGTCCTGGTCGCCTCCTCCCAACAGGGCAAGATCTACCGCGTCCGCGGCCGCCGCGACGTCGCCGTCATCGCCGACCTCGAGGAGCGCCAGACCACCGCCCTGTGCGCGCTCAAGGGCGGCGGCGTGCTGGCGACCGCCGGCGACGGCGCCGCGGTGTACCTGCTCGCCCAAACCGCAGCCAAGGGCGCGACCGCGGCCAGGGCCCGCTACCGCAGCAAGGTCTTCGACGCCAAGCAGCCGGCCGCCTACGGCGCGGTCTACCTGCGCGGCGCGGGCGCGCTGACGCTGCGCGCGCGCAGCGGCCCCGGCGAGGAGGTCGACAAGCGCTGGAGCGACTGGAAGACCGTGACCTTGACCCGCTCGGCCGACGCGCTGCGCGGCGCGCTCGCGGTGCCGAGTCGGCGCTACGTCCAGCTCGAGGTCGGCCTCGAGGCCCAGGGCGAGCTGCGGGACATCTCGCTGTTCTACGCGCCGGAGAACCTGCCGCCGCTGGTCCAGAGCGTGTCGGTGACGCGCCCCGAATTCGAGCGCTCCGACGACGCCGAGCCCGAGTCCAAGCTGACGATCAAGTGGAAGGCCGAGGCTCGCGACGACGACGACCTGGTCTACGAGGTCCGCATCCGCCCGGAGGGCAGCGGCGCGGCCGAGTGGATCAAGCTCGGCGACGAGGCGCCGACCACCAAGAAGGAGCTCAAGTGGGACCTCGCCAGCGTGCCCGACGGCGTCTACGAGGCGCAGATCCTCGCCAGCGACGAGCCGAGCAACGGCAGCGCCCGCGCCCGCACCGATGAGGTGATCAGCGCCCCCTTCATCGTCGACCACCGGCGCCCCGTCATCGACGAGGCCAAGGTCCAGGGCGCGAAGCTCTCCGCCCGCGCCCGCGACGAGGGCAGCCACATCCACGACGTCGGCTACGCGATCGACGGCGGCCCCTTCCGCGCCGCCAGCCCCGCCGACGGCCTCTTCGACGCCGACAGCGAGGCCTTCGAGATCGCCCTGCCCGCCGACCTCAAGCCCGGCAAGCACCGCGTCGTGCTCCGCGCCCGCGACGCCTTCGGCAACCTCGGCACCCTCGCCGTCGTCGTCGACCGCTGAGCGCCGCGAGTCCGGCGACGCTCCTCACGGCCACCTGTCCCCCGAGACAGGTCACATCCCGTCGTTCTCCACGACCGGCGCCGTCGGGCCCGCGTCGGCGCGGATGACCGCGCAGGCGAGGCGAGGGCCCGAATTGCCGGAGGGCTGGGTCTGCAGGTCGTCCGCCAGCTCGTGGACGACCACCGACCGGCCGATGATCCCGAGCGACTCGGTGTCGACCGTGATCTGCGGGACGTCGAGCGAGAGCCGGGCCGTGCCGTTCGCGTCCGCCTCGAGGTTCCCGAGGTCACCCGGGTGGCTGGCCTGCCCCGGCGCGCCGTGCGGGTGGTTCGCCGGGTTGAAGTGCGCGCCGGCCGACTCTCCGTCCGCCGAGCTGCAGTCGCCATACTCGTGGATGTGGATGCCGTGCAGCCCCGGCGCGAGGCCGTAGACGTCGCCCTCGACGTGGACCTCGTCGCCCTGGGTCATAAACCGGATCGTCCCGCTCACCCCGCTGCCACCGAGGCCGATCAGCGTGGCCGTCGCGGTCGGGCCCTCGTCCTTGTCCTTGTCGTTGCAGGCCGGCGCGAGGAGCACCAGCGAGAGGCAGATCTTCGTCGCGTGGGTCATGGCCGCAACCATGGCCGAGCTCCGGCGATCGGCACGTATCGCCAGAGAGCGCCGCGCATCGCGTCGGGGGCCGCTCATCGATCGCCCGCAGTCGCCACTCGCCATGATCGCCCGATAAAGGGCATACACTCGCGCTGCGTGAAGCCCCTCTCCCCGCCCCTGCGCGGCCTCCTGGTCGCCCTCGCCGCCTTCACCGCCCTCGCGCTGCTCGCCGGCCCCGCGCTGCTGCGACCCTCCCGCAACAATCACTTCACGCACATGGCCCAGGGCTGGCTCGAGGGCCGCCTCGAGCTCGCGGCCAACCCGCCTGGCTATCCCCGCGGCCACGACGACTGGGGCCGCGTCTGGACCCTGACCCTCGCCGACGGCGACACCCTGCGCGGCTACCCCTGCCGCACCGCGGCCTGCGAGCAGCGGCGCCGACAGGGCGTGGAGACCTGGCGCCGCAGCACCGGCGGCACGCTCGAGCTGGGCCGCGGCGACATCGTCCGTCGCGAGGCCCGCTGGTACGTCACCTTCCCGCCCGGCCCGGCCCTGCTGATGCTGCCCGGCGTCGCGCTGTGGGGCCTGGCGTTCCTCGACGTGCTGTTCACCGCGCTCGCGGCCGCGCTGATCCCCGCGCTGCTGGTCCGCCTGCTCGAGCGCGTGCGCGGCCCCGGGCACCTGCGCGAGCACCTGTGGGCCGCCGCCGCCTGGACCCTCGCCAGCCCGGCCTGCTTCGTCGCCGCCCACGGCAGCGTGTGGTTCACCGCGCAGATCCTCGGCGCCCTCTTCCTCGTCCTCCACCTGGGCGCCGCCTGGGACGCCCGCCAGCCGGTGCGCGCCGGGCTCTGGCTCGGCCTCGCCGCCGCCTGCCGGATCTCGATCGGCTTCGCCCTGCCCTTCTTCCTGCTCGAGTGGTGGCGCGGCGGCCGGCGCCCCGGCACCCTGCTGCGCTTCCTCGGCCCGCTCGCCGCGATCGCCGCCGCCATGGCCGCCCTCAACTGGCTGCGCTTCGACGACCCCCTCGAGTTCGGCCACCGCTACCTCGACATCCGCTGGCAGTCCCGCATCCAGACCTTCGGCATGTTCTCGCCGCACTACCTGTGGCGAAACCTGCAGTGCATGCTCTGGCTCGCCCCCCAGCTCGTCACCGGCGCGCCCTACCTGCGCTGGTCGGTCCACGGCATGGGCCTGCTGCTCGGCTCCCCCTGGCTGCTCCTGCTCCTGCGCGCCCGCCAGCGCTTCCCCCAGCGCGCCGCGCTGTGGCTCGCCGCCCTCGCCGTCATGGCCCCCGCCCTGCTCTACCAGAACAGCGGCCAGCGCCAATTCTCGTACCGCTTCGCGCTCGACTTCCTCCCCATCCTGCTCGTCCTGCTCGTCGTCGGCGGCGGCGCGCGCTCGCGCTGGTTCCCCGCCCTGGTGATCGCCTCCGCCATCGTTCAGCTCCACGGCGCCTGGCTGTTCGACCGCGACCCGGCCCGCCTGTTCGTCTCCGACCCCTGGTGGCCCTTCGCGCCGGAGTGACCTGACAATAAAGACATGTCCATTCAACCGTGCCGCGCCGCATTTGGGGAGCATTGACACCTTCGCACGGCGCTCTCTATCTTACCCCACGGTGACGATCACGATCGACGGCTCACGTATCGATCACATCCTGGAGATCCTGGTGAAGGCGGCCAACGGCGACTACGACGTCCGGGTCGCGCTGAGCGAGCACGACGATCCGTTCCTCGAGGTCGAGCTCGGGGTCAACTACCTGCTCGAAGAGCTGATCGAGCGCCGCGACCAGAACCAGGCCCAGCATCAGGAATTGCTGGCGCGGGCGCGCCAGCTCGCCGAGCAGCAGGACGAGCTCGTCCTGGCGCTCTCGACCCCCGTCATCGCCGTGTGGCCCGGCATCCTGGCCCTGCCGCTCGTCGGCCGGGTCGACGACGAGCGCGCCGCCGCCATGACCGTCGCGCTCCTCGACCGGGTCGTCGCCGAGCGCGCGAGTCATGTGATCCTCGACCTGACCGGGGTCGGCGCGATCGCCCCGAGCACGATGCCCGCGATCCTCCGGATGGTCCGCGCGATCGGCCTGCTCGGCGCGAGGTGCCTCATCACCGGCATCCGCCCCGAGCTCGCCCAGCAGATCATCGCGCTCAGCGACCGGGACGCCCACGTCCAGGCGCTCGCGCAGCTTTCCGACGCGCTCGCGCTCGTGCTGCGAGAAAAGGGCGCGCTGCGCCGCTAGCCCGGAGGAGACTGGACCATGCCGTTTCGCTACGAAGAGAAGACCACGCCGAAGGGCGCACCCCTGCTGGTGGTCCATGCCTCCGGCCACGTCTCGTTCGCGGACGCCGAGGAGCTCGGCAACCGCCTCGTCGCGAAGGGCCCGAACCACCGCTGGCTCGTCCTCACCCTCACCGAAAAGGGCCTCGAGTACGCGCCGGCGGCCCGCAAGCACTTCCAGACCATGAAGGACGACTACGGCTCGCTCGCCACGGTGGTCACGAGCCCGATCGTCCGCGCCGCGATCAACATGATGATGCGCCTCTTCGGCGGCGCCCCGAACTTTCGCATGTTCTCGGACGAGGCCGAGGCGCTGACCTGGCTCGACGCCGTTCGACCAGTTCGATGACCGCGACCGACGCCCGCCTGTCTATCCGCGCGTCGGCGGCCGCTCCTCCGCGTACATCCGGGTGATGAAGCGCCCCACCGGACGCTCGCGCACGGCCGCGCTCACGGCCGCGATCGCCGGGATCTGCAGGCCGCCGTCGGGCACCGGGAAGCCCTGCTCCGGCGGCCCGACGAGCAGCCCCGCCAGCGCCGCGAAGGTCAGGTCCGCCGCCGTGAAGCGGTCGCCGACCAGGAAACGGCGCCCATCGGCGAGGCGAGCGTCGAGCGCGTCGAGCGTCGCCTCCACCCGCTGGCGCGACCGCTCGGCGCCGGCCGCGTCCACCTTCATGCCGCGCCGCATCATCGCGCGCATCACCGGGAACATGCCGCGGGTCAGCGCGCGCTCCCAGCGCGTGCCGGTGCAGGTCAGCAGCTCGAGCGCGACCGCGCGTTCGGGCAGTATATGGAAGTACAACCATCGCCGCAGCGAGGGGCCGATGCCGCGGTCGAAGTCGGCGACCAGCGCCTCGGCCTCCGCGCGCATGCCCGGCTCCTCCGGGAACAGGCGGCGCTCCGGCGCCAGCTGCTCGTCGGCGAAGCGCAGGATCTCGTTGGAGTCCTTGAGCACCCGCCCGGGCGTGACCAGCACCGGCACGGTGCGCGTGCCACCGGCGCCGAAGCTCGCGCGCCAGTGAAACAGCGGGACGTGGTCGTCCTCGCTATACTCGAGCGCGGTGCGGTCGAGGGCCCAGCGGGCCTTCTCGCAGAAGTGGCTGAAGCCGATCGTGATCAGCCGCAGCACTGCGCTCACGCCTGCTCCGCACGGGTGACGCGGTCGAGCTCCTTCGTCAGCGCCTCCTCGATCTTGCCCTTCATCGGCGACAGGAGGAAGCCGATGTCGAGGTTGACGTCGACCTTGGTGTCGGCGATCGACAGCTTGCCCTCGACCCCGGGGCCCTTGACGTTCATCGTCTTCTCGCCGTCCCAGGAGGTCTTGGCCTGGTACTTGGCCTGCAGCTTCTCGCCGAGGTCGACGAGGCGCTGCTTGATGATGGCGGGGGACAGGGAGTGACTGCGCGAGATGGAGATCTTGGGCATGGGAGGCACACACCCATAACAAAAGGATCGCTAGCCGGCAAACCATTGGCGCGCGCGCGAGACCGACGGTGACTTCGGCGAAAATTTGGGCGCCGGGTCGAGGACAGCGATGGTGCGCACGTGCTCCAAAGCGTGACGACCGCCACTGCCACCGCCTCGAAGACCGCGCCCGCGTCGGCGGCCGCCCAGGCCGAGCCCGCGCGCCCGTCCGCCAGTGCCGGGACCGCCGCAGGGACCGCCACAGGACCCGCCGCGCGCGCGGCCCCGCCGGCCGTCATCGAGCCGCAGTGGCGCTCCGGCGACGGGCGAGTCCGCCTGTTCAAGGGCGACTGCACGACCATCCTCGCCGCGCTCCCGGCCGAGTCCGTCGACGTCATCTTCGCCGACCCGCCCTACTTCCTCAGCAACGGCGGCAGCACCTGCCGGGCCGGCAAGCGCACCAGCGTCGACAAGGGCGCGTGGGACGTGAGCCAGGGCCCCGACGAGAACCACGCCTTCAACCACAAGTGGCTCGCCGCCTGCAACCGCGTGCTGCGGCCCAACGGCACGATCTGGGTCTCCGGCACCAGCCACGTGATCTACTCGGTCGGCTACGCGATGCAGCAGCAGGGCTTCAAGCAGCTCAACGAGATCGTGTGGGAGAAGCCGAACCCGCCGCCCAACCTCTCCTGCCGCTACTTCACCCACAGCACCGAGACCATCCTGTGGGCCGCCCGTAACCGCAAGAGCAAGCACCACTTCAACTACGACAAGATGCGCGAGCTCAACGGCGGCAAGCAGATGAAGAGCGTCTGGCGCCTCACCGCCCCCGGCAAGTCCGAGAAGACCCACGGGCGCCACCCCACCCAGAAGCCCGTCTCACTGCTCGAGCGCCTCCTCATGGCCTCCTGCCCCCAGGGCGGCGTCGTCCTCGACCCCTTCAACGGCAGCGGCACCACCGGCGTCGCCGCCGTCCAGCTCGGCCACAGCTACATCGGCGTCGACCTCGAGACCGAGTACCTCGAGCTCACCCAGGCCCGCCTCCTCGAGGTCGCCCCCGAGCTGCGCGAGCGCCCGCCCCTGCGCGTCGTCGTGTGAGCCGAACCTGGCCGATAAAGTCCCCCGAGGGCCTCGCCGGCGAGGTCGCGTCGCCGCCTCACCTCGCCCGATGCCTGGCGATCCACGCGTCGATCTCGGCGAGCGAGGTCGCGTCGCCGTGGATCCTTCGCAGCGCGTCGCGGGCCCCGACGGCCAGCTCTCGCGCCCGCGGGTGATGCTTCGGGCTCGCCTGCCACAGCGCCTTCGCCAGCTTGAAGGCGACGTAGCCGTGCTCGCCAGGAGGCAAGCCGCGCGCGAGCAGGGCCTCGGTCCGCTCACTCAGGGGCGTGACGTCGGCGACGCGGCCCTGCGCCGCCGCGATCGCCACCAGCCCGACCAGCGCGGAGGCGACCAGCGCGTCGTCGCGGGGCTCCTGCAGCTCGGCGACCGCGAGCGCGCGCTCGTACGGCTGCTTCGCCGCCGCCGGGTCGCCGAGGTCCATGTTGACGCTGCCGACATCGATCAAGCTGAGCGCGACGACCGGGTGCCTCGGACCCAGCACCTTCTCACGGATCGCCAGCGCCCGCTCGAGCAGCGGCTTCGCCTCCGCGAACTCCTCGAGCGCCTTGTGCGAGTTGGCGAGGTTCTTGAGGGTCTTGGCGACATCGGGGTGCTCGGGTCCCAGGCTGCGCTCGAAGATCTCGAGCGCCCGCCGGTTGAGCGCCTTCGCCTCCGCGTGGGCGCCCATGGTCTTGCGGTTGCTCGCCAGGGTCGCCAGCGCGGCCGCCACCCGCGGGTGCTCGGGGCCGAGGGCCGCCTCGAAGATCTCGAGCGCCCGCTCGCTGCTCGCCAGCGAGCGCGCATGATCACCGAGCTGCCGATGGAGCCCGGAGATCATGATCAGGCTGGTGCCGACGTTGACATGCTCGGGGCCGTAGGTCCTCTCCTGGATCGCCAGCGCCCGCTCCTCCAGCACCAGCGCCTCCGCGTGGGCCTTGAGGGCGATCCGCAGATTGGCGAGGTTGTGGAGGCTGTCCGCGAGCGCGGGGTGATCGGCCCCGAGCGCCTCCTCGGCGATCCCGACCGCGCGCTCGAGCAGCTCCCCGGCGCCGGCCTTGTCATCCATCGTGATCCGGAGGTTGGCGATCGCGTTGAGCGTGCCGACGAGCTCGGGGTGCCCGCGACCGAGCAGCGACTCCTGGATCGCCAGCGCCGACGCGTACAGCTCGGCCGCCTCCGCGTACCCGGCCGTCGTCGCCAGGATGCTCGCCAGCTGATTGAGTCGCCGCGCCGAGCGCAGGCCCGCGCTCGGCTCGAGCGGAGCGATCGCCAGCTCCGCGTGTCGTGACCACCGCTTGCCCTCCTCGTGCCGCCCCAGCTTGCCGATCACGTGGGTGAGCCCCAGCGCCGCGTCTGCCGCGACTTCGGACGCGCCCGCGTCCATCGCCATGAAGTACGCCGCAACCAGCGCCACCTCGGCCGCGGCGAAGTCACCCTTATCCACCAACAGGACCCCGAGCTTCAGCCGCGCCGCCGCGACGATCGGCGGCCATCCGACCGCCTCGGCGGTGGCCAGCGCCGCCCGGGCCGCCGCGACGCCCTCGTCGAATCGACCCGCGGTCTGGAAGTCGCCGACCTGCACGATCGCCTCGCGCACCCGCTGCACCTTCGCCGCGACCTCGACCGGCAACGAGGGCGTGCGCGCCAGCTGACCGGGATCGCGGCACGGCGCCACCGGCTCGAGGGCCGCGGCCGCGCCCACCGCCCGCTTCGCCGCCTCGGGGCCGGCCTGCGTGAGGGTCGTGACCAGCGACGCCAGGGCCAGGCGCCGCTCCTCGAGGCACTGATAGCCGCGCTCGCGCGTGTCGGCGTCCCACGCTCCGAGGATCTCCGCGTCGATGCATGCATCGGTCCGCGCCGCTCGCCAGGCCGCCGCCTGACGGTCGAGCCACGGCATCACTTTTTCGGCGGTCGTCGCCGCGTGGCCGAGGCCCGTCGCTAGCAGGCCGTCGCGCACGCGAGCGCGAGCCTCGTCGTTCCAGATCGCGTCGATGCTCGCGCCCGCGGCCTCGCAGCTCGCCACCGCCGCCGCCTGCTTCGCCATCTGCCAGGCCCAGCCGCCGCCGGCCGCCGCGACGACGATCGCCAGCGTCATCCCGACGATCGTGCCTCGCACCCGGGCCTGCCCGCGATCGAGCTCGGCGACGAGGCGCTCGACGCTCGGCCAGCGCTGCGCCGGATCGACCGCGAGCCCGCGCTCGAGGATCCGCCGCAACCATCGCGGCGCGACCCGACCCCTCGGCGGCGGGCGGACGGCGCCATTCATCACGTTGACGACCAGCTCCGGATAGGTCTCCCCGGCGAACGGGCGCTCGCCGAACAGCCCCTCCCAGAAGCTCACGCAGAACGCGAAGATGTCCGCCGCCGGCCCGACCTCACCGCCCTTGTGCTGCTCCGGAGCCATGTAGGCCGGCGTCCCCATGATCGCGCCGACGTGGGTCAGATCGATCTTGAGCGCGCTCTGACCGAGGCGCAGGGGCAGGCTATCGTCCGAGTACGCCGCGCCCGCCGGACCGGGCGCCTCGGCTTCGGCCCCACGCCGCGCGAGGCCGAGGTCCATCACCCGCACCCGCCCGTCGCTCGACACCATCACGTTGTCGGGCTTGAAGTCGCGGTGGATCAGGCCCGCCGCGTGGGCCGCCACCAGCCCGCGCGCGGCGGCTCGCATCACCTCGAGCACCTCACGCCAGCTCCGACGCCGCGCCGTCGACCAGGCGCCGAGCGTCTCGCCCTCGACGAATTCCATCGCCAGCCACACGCCGTCCGCGACCGCGCCGACGTCGTGGATCGCCACCACGTTCGGGTGCCCCAGCTTCGCCAGCGCCTGGGCCTCGCGGAGCAGCCGCATACGCGCCTGCTCGGCGGCCTGCGGCCTCGCCCGCGCCCCGAGCTCGGGCCGCAGCAGCTTGACCGCGACCTTGCGGTCCAGCTCCGGATCGTAGGCCGCATACACCACGCCCATGCCGCCCGCGCCGAGCTCACCGAGCACGACATAGCGACCCACGCTGCTGCCCCGCTCGAGCCCCACGGGCAGCGGCGGACTCGCGGCCCCCATCGACACCCGGGTCGCATCGAGGGCGCCCGCACTCGCCTCGACCGCCGTAGGCCTACCGACCGCCACCAGCGTCGAATCCAGCCCACGCGGCTCGCCGACCGCCACCAGCGTCGAATCGAGCCCACGCTCGCCGACCGCCACCAGCGTCGAATCCAGCCCGCGCTCGCCGACCGCCACCAGCGTCGAATCCAGCCCGCGCTCGCCGACCGCCGCGGCGGTCTCGTCGAGCCCCAGGCTGTGCTCCTCGCTCGCCACCGCGGCGGCGATTATCACCGCCACGTCGGCGTGGCGCCAGCGGCACGCTGGCGCGCCAGCGCGCTCAGACCTCCATGATCTCGGCTTCTTTCTTCGCCGTGATCTCGTCGACCAGCTTGATGTAGCGGTCGTGGACCTCCTGGACCTTCTCGAGCGCCTTCTTGAGCTGGTCCTCGGAGATCTGGCGGTCCTTCTCGGACTCCTTGAGGAACTCGTTGCACTCGCGCCGGGTCCCGCGGATCGCCACCTTGGCGTCCTCGGTGTGCTCCTTGACCTGCTTGACGAGGCCCTTGCGGCGCTCCTCGGTCAGCGGGGGGATCGCCAGGCGGATCACGATGCCGTCGCTCTGCGGGTTGAGGCCGAGGTTCTGGGCGTTGATCGCCTTCTCGACCGAGCTCAGCATGTTGCGGTCCCAGGGCTTGACGACCAGCAGGCGGGCGTCGCCGACGCTGACGGTGGCCACCTGGTTGAGCGGCATCATCGAGCCATAGTTGTCGACCCGGACGTCGTCGAGCATCGCAGGGTTGGCCCGGCCGGCGCGGACCTTGGTCAGGCCTTTGCGCAGGCGGTCGATCGCCTTGTCCATGCCGTCTTTTGCAAGTTCGAGTGCCTCGTCCATATTCGCTCGCTCCTTCTCGCTGAGGTTCGACTAGGCCACGCCAGCCAGGACGCTCTGGCCGTCGGGGCACACGAGTGTACCGATCTGCTCGCCGCACACCACCCTGCGGATGTTGTCGCGCTCGAGCATGTTGAACACCAGGATCGGCAGGTTGTTCTCCTTGCACAGGGAGATCGCGGTGCTGTCCATGACGTTGAGCCCGCGGGCGAGCACGTCGAGGTAGGTCAGGCGGCTGTAGCGGACCGCGTCGCTGTGCTTGTGGGGGTCCTTATCGTAGACCCCGTCGACCTTGGTCGCCTTGAGCAGCACCTCGGCGTGGATCTCCATCGCCCGCAGCGCCGCGGCGGTGTCGGTCGTGAAGTACGGGTTGCCGGTGCCGGCCGCGAAGATCACGACGCGGCCCTTCTCCAGGTGGCGCTCGGCGCGGCGGCGGATGTAGGGCTCGGCGATCTCCTTCATCTCGATCGCCGACAGCACCCTGGTGTACACGCCGCGCTGCTCGAGCGCGTCCTGCAGCGCCAGCGAGTTCATCACCGTCGCCAGCATGCCCATGTAGTCGGCGCTGGCGCGGTCCATGCCGGAGGCGGCCGCGCTCAGCCCGCGGAAGATGTTGCCGCCGCCGATGACGACGGCGACCTCGACCTCGAGCGCGACGAGCTCCTCGATCTCCGCGGCGATGGTGCGCAGGACCTCGGCGTCGACGCCGTAGCCCTGCGACCCCTGGAGGGCCTCGCCGGAGAGCTTGAGCAGGATCCTCTTGTAGCGCGGTCGAGCTTCCATAACAGACACAGCCTAATACGCGAAGAGCGGGTCGCCCCGCTCTTCGTGTCGCTTCAGGCCTTGGCGGCCGCGATCTGGGCGGCGACCTCGGCGGCGAAGTCCTCGCTCTTCTTCTCGAGGCCCTCACCGAGCTCGTAGCGGGTGAAGCGGCGGATCTTGACGTTCTCGCCGAGCTTCGCCACGATCTCCTGCTGGACCTGCTCGATGCTCTTCTTGTCGTCCTTGACGAACTTCTGCTCGAGCAACACGTTCTCCGAGTAGAACTTGTTGATCTGCCCGTCGACGATCTTGTCGACCATCTTCTCGGGCTTGCCCTCGGCCAGGGCCTTCTCGCGCAGCAGCACGCGCTCGGACTCGACCTTGCTGGTGTCCATCTCCTCGCGGCGGACGGCGGCCGGGTTCATCGCGGCGATCTGCATGGCCACGTCGGCGCAGAACTGCTTGAAGTCGGGGGTCTGCGCGACGAAGTCGGTCTCGCAGTTGACCTCGAGCAGCACGCCCACGCGGTTGTTGCTGTGGATGTAGGCGGTGACGACGCCCTCGCTGGCGAGGCGGCCGGCCTTCTTGGCGGCGTTGGCGAGTCCCTTCTTGCGCAGGAACTCGATCGCCTTGTCGATGTCGCCGTCGGTCTCGACGAGCGCCTTCTTGCAGTCCATGAGGCCCGCGGCGGTGCGCTCGCGGAGCTCCTTGATCATTGCGGGGGTAACGGTGATGGCCATGGTCCTACTCCTCCGACTCGGTCACGGGCGCGACATCCTCTTCGGGGGACGCGACGGCCTCGGGATGCGGGAGCTGGGTGCGGCGCGAGACGATCTCGACCTTGGGGCCGTCGCCGCCGGTGGTGACGCGGATCGGCTCGGGGTCACGGCCCTCGTTCGGGTCGTTGACGGCGCGCGCCTTGCCGAGCTTGGTGCCCTCCTGGCAGGCGTCGGCGATGCGGGTGCAAAACAGCTTGATCGCCCGGATCGCGTCGTCGTTGCCCGGGATCACGTACTGGATCAGGCGCGGGTCGGCGTTGGTGTCCGCGACCGCGACCACCGGCACGCCGAGGCGGTTGGCCTCGACCACGGCGATGTGCTCCTTCACGGGGTCGATCACGAACACCGCGCCCGGCAGCTTCGGCATGTCCTTGATGCCGCCGAGGTTGCGCTCGAGCTTGCCGCGCTTGCGCTCGAGCATCAGCGCCTCCTTCTTCGTGATCTGCTCGTAGGTGCCGTCCTGGCTCATGCGCTCGATGCCACGCAGCTTGTCGACCGACTGACGAACCGTCGTCCAGTTGGTCAGGGTGCCGCCGAGCCAGCGGCTGCACACGAAGTACTGACCGGCCCGCTGGGCCTCGGCCGACATCACGTCGGCGGCCTGCTTCTTGGTGCCGACGAACAGCACCGGCTTGCCCTCCGCCGTGGTCTGGCGGATGAACGCGTAGGCCCGGCGGAACAGGCCCGCGGTCTGCTGCAGGTCGATGATGTGGATGCCGTTGCGCGCGCCGTAGATGTACGGCTTCATGCGCGGGTTCCAGCGCTCGGTGCGGTGACCGAAGTGGACGCCGGCCTCGAGCAGCTGGCGGACGGTGATGATGCGCTGGCCGTCGCTCATATCGAGGGCGACGTGGAGTTCGGGCGACGAGAGTTCCGTCTGGATCTGAAGGGACATGGAGGGCTGACTTTCCTGGCGTTGGTGCCTCTGCCCCGTTCATCGGGCCCCGAGACACCGGACGACGCGAAGGTCGCTGCGGTGACGCCACGGGGCCCTCCAGGGGCATGTGGATTTACGATTGGGCGGGCCGTGTAGCACAGCAGCGGGCGCGGGGGCAAGACAGGGGGCGAGCCTGACCACCTCGGAGCGCGGCCTGAGCGCAGCCAAACTCGACCTTGCCGGGCGGTCTTGCGCCCGCCGCGGACGCAAGTCGGCTTGGACCCTCACCGGGCGCTGCCTGGACGAGCGCCGCCGCGTGCGCATCCTCGCGCTCGGGCCGCGGCCCGGCGGTCCACCCCGGCCGCGCCGGGCGCTGCTATAAGCCCCGAGGACCATGCGCCGCAGCCTGTTCATCGCCGCCTTCGTCGCCGGATTCGCGGGCGGCTGCTTCCTGCGCCCGATCCCCGCGCCGGGCTTTCGCCACGCCTGCGAGTCCGCCAAGGACTGCCAGGCCCTCGACTGCAAGGGCAACGCGATCAGCCTCGACGACGCCGCCGAGCTGATCATCGGCTGCGACGACCCGGAGGTCCTCGCCGACCCGACCAAGGGCGTCGCCTTCCGTCAGTCCTGCGTCGCCGGCCTCTGCTCCTACAGTTGCAGCCTCGCCACCTTCCAGACCGACTGCCCGAGCACCGAGGGCTTCCAGTTCTGCTTCAACAGCGTGTGCGCGACCGTCTGCGGCGCCGGCGACCCGGCCAGCTACGACCTCGACTCCAACGACGGCTTCTGCACCACCCCCCAGACCTGCGTCCCCCTCGCCGAGGACGGCATCGACCTCGGCCAGCTCGGCGCCCTCGGCGGCGCCTTCAGCAGCGCCCTCTCGCGGCTCCCCGAGGGCGCCGGCCTCTGCGGCACCCGCTGCGACGACCGCGACGCCCCGCCCTGCGCCCCCGGTGAGTACTGCGCCGGCGCGCTGTGCCTCCCGGACTGCAGCAACCCGGAGGCCACCCCCTGCGCCGACGGCAGCATGTGCCTCGAGATCGGCTCCTTCTCCGGCTGCGTCCTGACCTGCAACCCCGCCGAGGCCGACGCCTGCGGGGCCGGCCAGGTCTGCGTCCCCGGCCTCAACGTCTGCCAGCCGAGCTGCATCGGCCTCGACTCGAACGAGTGCGCTGACGGCCTGCTCTGCGACGCCGACCTCGGCATCTGCGTGCCGCCGAGCGTCGACGCCACCACCGGCGATTCCACCACCTGAGCGGCCGACGATGACCCGCATCCACTCCTCCACCCTCGTCGCCGTCCTGACCCTCAGCACCGCCTGCGCCGGCCTCGAGCCGCCGACCCGCATGCAGCTGGACCCGCGCCTCAACGTCGGCAACATGGGCGCGCGCACCAGCTTCGAGCTCCGCAACGGCGTCGGCGTCGGCGCCCAGTCCAGCGACCCCGCGCCGACCGCCCGCCGCCCCGTCACACCGATCCTGTTCTGGATCGGCATCGGCCTGACCGCCGCCGGCGGCGGCACCCTGATCGGCTCGGCCGCCGGCGCCGCCGCAACCCGCAACCAGCTGCAGACCGCCTACGACGACGGCACCACCGTCGAGCGCGTCGACGAGCTCGAGCGACGCGGCTCCAACCTCAACAAGGTCAGCATCGCCGGCGCCGTCCTCATGGTCGCCGGCGCGATCATGGCGATCACCAGCTACGGCTATGACTACACCCGCTGCGGTCCGCTCGCCCCCAAGCGCCGCCGGGACACCGCCCCCCCGGGCCGCTGCGCCGCCCAGGACAGCAAGTAGCGGTGCATGGCCCCGGCCGGCGATCTGTCCCCCGGGACATCTGAGCTGTCCCCCGGGACATCCCAACATTCCCCCGGATCATCGCAGTCAGGCGCGACAGGTCGGTCCTCCGGCTCATCAAACCTGTCCCCTGAGCCAGGCGCGATCGACCTGTCCTCCGGGACATCTCAGGGCCCGACGCCGACCCCCCGGGTCGTGCTCCTCGCCCTGCTGGTGCTGATCGCCCTGGTCGCGCTGCCGCAGCTCGGCTTCGCCCTGGTCTACGACGACGGCTGGACCCTGGTCACCAACGGCTTCCTGCGGGTCCCGGACGAGCTCGGCGCGCTGTTCTCCCCGGAGGCGGTCGCCCGCAACATCCCCGACGCCGTCCGCCCGGGCCTCGTGCTCTTCGACATGCTCGCGTACCAGCTGGTCGGCCTCGACCCGCGAGCCCACCACGCCATCTCGATCACCCTGCACCTGGGGGTCTGCGCTGCCCTGGCCGCCTGGCTGCGCCGCCTGGGCGCCCCCCTCACGCTGTGGGCCAGCGCCATGGCGCTGTTCGGCCTGCTCGCCATCCACGCCGAGGCGATCGCCGTGGTCTCGTTCCACGAGGACCTGCTCGCCGCGCTGCTCGCCCTGCTCGCCGCCCTCGCCGCCAGCGCCGCCGTCCGCCGCGCCCGCGCCTGGCCGCTGGCGATCGTCGCCGCCCTGCTGTCCCTCGGGGCCTGTGCGACGAAGCAGAGCGCCGCCGCGATCGCCCCGATGTGGCTGCTCGCCGAGGCCCTCGCGCCCTGGCAGACCCGCCGACCGTGGCCCCGCCTGCTCGGCCTCGGCCTCGCGCTGCTGCTCGGCGCCGCCGCGCTGATCGGCTTCAGCTTCTGGCTGCACGGCAGCCTCAGCCCCTACGGCGCCGAGAACCTGCGCCTGCACGCCCACCGCGTCGGCCTCGCCCCGGTCCTGGCGATGTCCACGCAGATCCACCTCGGCTACCTGCAACAGATGGCGCTGCCCTTCGGCCTGTCCCCCGAATACACCGACCGCGGCGCCGGCTGGGGCGAGCCCGCGACCCTGCTCGCCGCCGCGGCGCTGCTCGCCCTCCTGGCCTATGGGACAGCCTGTGCCCGGCGCCGCCCGCTGGTCGCCCTGGCGATCGTCGGCGCCTTCATCCTCGCCCTGCCGACCAGCAACCTCGCGGCGATGCCCAACATGCGGGCCGACCGCTTCATGTACCTGCCGAGCGTCCCGGTCTGCATCGGCCTCGCCGCCCTCGCCCTCGCCCTCGGCCGCCGCCTCGCCGCCCGCCTCGCGCGCCCGACCCTCCTGCTCGCGCCGGTCGCCGCCCTGGCGATCCTCCAGGGCGCCGTGTTCGTCGGCACCGCCTTCGCCTACCGCAGCAACGCCCAGCTGTGGGCCACCGCCCGCCGCAGCGATCCCGGCTCGGCCCGCGCCCACGCGGCCAGCGGCGAGCTCCTGCTCGCCAACCTCGACCAGACCACCGACGCCCGCCGCCGAGATCTGCTGCTCTCCCGCGTCGAGGCCCACTGCGAGATCGCCGAGCACCTCGACCCCCGCTACGAGCTGCCGCAACTGTGCTTCGCCCGCCTCGCCGCCGCCCGCAAGGACTGGCGCGGGGCCCACGACCGCTTCGCCGCCGCCCTGGCCCTCAGCCCCGACCGCAACGCGAGGATCCTCGCAGGCCTGGCCCAGACCAGCCTCGATCTGCCGGGCCGCAGCGAGGCCGACCGCCGACAGCTCGCCCTCGCGGCCCTCGACCCCGGCCTCGCCAGCTACCCCTATTCACCCGAGCTCCACGAGGTCGCCGGCCAGATCTTTCACCGCCTCGGCGAACCCCTGCGAGCCCTCGAACACTACCGCCAGGCCAGGATCCTCGCGCCAGAGCGCGGCCAGCCGCTGCTCGGCGAGCTCGCACTGCTCCTCGACCTCGGCCTCCCCATCGCCGCCCGAACCCTCGTCGCCGCCCACCGACAAACCTGGTTGGCCACCGACCCCATCGATCGGACCGCGCTCATAGCGCGACACCGTGACGCCTTGCGGCTCTTCGCCCCAACCATGATACTGTCCGCAGACCTCGTCGGAGTTTTCGCGAATGAACCGTAAATTCTTCACCCTGCTCGCCCTCGCGGCCATGATGATCGCCGCTGGTAGCATGGCCTGCGTCAAGACCGTCGAGAGCCTCGACCGCGAAGACGAGACCGACAGCGCCACCTGAGCGCTCGCCGGGCCCCGTCGCCTCAGCAGTCGAGTAATGGGCCGCGCCTGCGGCCACCGCCATCGCTGCGTCGAGCGCGATCATCCAGTCCGGGGAGGCTTCCCCTTTCGACATGTCCGCGGTGACCTGTCGTAAGGGACAGGCCCCTCGCATCACCCGCGTGTGCCGCACCGGCCGGCGCGGCGTCGTCACGCTCGCCGCGGCCGCCTTCATCACGGCACCCCCGCGAACAGCTCGGGCCCCTGCACCGCGACGTAGGCCCGGCGCTCGCCGAGGTCCAGGTGGCAGTGCGCGGCGCAGCCGCAGCCGTCGACGACCAGCCCCTGACCGAGCACCACCGTCCGCACCGCCTCGCGCAGCGAGTTGGCGGCCAGCGCCGAGAGCCGCCACGAGCCGGTGCTCGAGGTCGCCGCGTAGCGCCGCTGGACCTCGAAGCCGCCCTCGACCCCGAGCGCGGCGATCAGCGCCTCGGCCCGCGCCGGCTGCAGACGGCCGACGCTCAGGTGCACGTCGTGAATGTCGGCCGCCGCGATGTGCCGCACCAGCGGGTCGATCTGCCCCGGTCGGTCGTGCAGCCCGGCCACCAGCGGCCCCAGCTGCACCGCCACCCCGACCCCGAGCCGCCGCAGGTGCTGGGCCTGCAGCAGCAGCGCCGGCGCCGCGTCCGCCTCCGCCCCGAGCAGCGCCCGCTGGACCTCGAGCTTGTGGTGCGCCATCTCCAGCAGCACTGTCGCCCCGTGGTCGCGCGCCGCCAGGACCAGCGCCTTCGGCATCACCCGCGCCGTGCGCAGGATGACCCGACGCCCGTGCGTCGTCAGCCAGCGCAGCGCGGTTTGCGCCCAGAACGCGTCCTCGCTGCGAACCAGCCGCAACGTCACCGTCGTCACCGGCTCCCCGCTGGCCTCGTGCTCGCCGATCAGGGTCGCCAGACCGAATTCTGAGCCATCGGACCGTGAAATCATCTCGGCCGAGTCCCCCGCGCGGCTGCCCAGCAGCAGGTGCAGGCCGGTACAGGAGGAAGTCACTTGAAGCGTCTGAAAGCCGGTGCTCATGGTCAGGTTGCTCGCCTGTTCAGTAAACTGCGCCCCTGACCCGGCTGAGTCAACGCCACGCTTTATCTGTGCGAGATCAAGTGACGCATTGGACCCCTGAACAACCCGAGCGGATCCGCGCCGACGACGCGCCCGACGCGCGATCCGACGAGCAGCCACCTTTAGGCTTCGCCGCCGCGCGGGCGAGTGTGTTACAGCAGCGCAGCACCAGGCATGGCTGACGGCAAAGCAGGCACGAGAGGCGCAATTTCCCTCCGCGACGTGGATCCCGACGCCCTAAAGGTCGTCCGCAAGCTGGTCGCCGGCGGCTTCGAGGCCTATCTGGTGGGCGGTTGCGTCCGCGACCTCTACCTGAAGCGCCGGCCCAAGGACTTCGACGTGGCGACCAGCGCCACGCCCGAGGCCATCCGGCGGACCTTCCGTAACTGCCGGATCATCGGCCGCCGCTTCAAGCTCGCGCACGTGTTCTTCGGCCCGAAGGTGATCGAGACGAGCACCTTTCGGACCACGCCGATCGCCGCCGAGGACGACCCGCTGATCACCCACGACAACGAGTGGGGCACGGTCGAGGACGACGCCCGCCGCCGCGACTTCACCATCAACGGCCTGTTCTACGACCTCGACGCCGACGCGATCGTCGACTTCGTCGACGGCCTCAGCGACCTCGACCGCGGCGTCATCCGCACCATCGGCGACCCGCTCCTCCGCTTCCAGGAGGACCCGGTCCGCATGATCCGCGCCATCAAGTTCGCCGCGCGCCTCGACTTCACCGTCGAGACCGAGACCTGGGCCGCGCTCCTCAACACCGTCCAGGACATCAGCAAGTGCTCGCGCGCCCGCGTGCTCGAGGAGATCTACAAGCTCATGCGCGGCGGCGCGTCGCGCCGCAGCTTCGAGCTGATGCTCGAGGCCCAGCTCCTGCAACACCTGATGCCCAGCTACCTCGAGCTCTACGCCCGGGTCGGCGGCCTCCAGGTGCCCTCGCGCTCGCCCGCCGAACAACCCGGCCGACTGCTCTGGGACCTGCTCGCGTCCCTCGACGACTACACCAGCGCGACCCTCCAGATCGCCGACAACGGCGTGCTCCTGGCCGTCCTCTTCGCGCCGCTGATCGACGACCAGTGGACCAGCAGTTCGCGTCAGGGCCTCGACCAGGCCCTCGACGACCTGATGCTCCCGGTCTGCGCCGCCCTCGGCATCGCCCGCCGCGACCGCGAGCTCGCCCGCCAGATCCTCATGGCCCACCGCCGCATGGTCGAGGCCGTCACCCGCAAGAAGCGGCGCCCCTCCCTGGTCCAGCGCCAGTACTTCCACGACGCCCTCGTCTTCCTCGGCCTCTCCGTCAAGGCCCGCGGCGGCGACGGCAGCGAGCTGCTCCACTGGCAGCGCCTCGCCGCCATCACCCGCGGCAACGGCGGCGCGACCTCCTTCGCCGAGGACCCCGGCAGCGACTCGGGCCCGCGCCGCAAGAAGCGCAGTCGCCTGCGCCGCCGCGACGACGAACGTCCGCCCCGGGCCGCGCTCTCCGCGACCCGTGAACGTGGCGGCGGGTAGCTCCGATGGCCAACCGGCGCCACAGCGGCCCCCCGGACCGTGAGGAGCTGCTGCGCAGCGGCACCAGCGATCACTACGAGGACGCCGAGCTCTACGACTTCGAGTACCGCGACCATCGCCACGACGTCAGCTGGTACCGCGGCATCGCCCGCAAGCTCGGCGCGAGCGTGAAGGTGCTCGAGCTCGGCGCCGGCACCGGCCGCATCACGATCCCGCTCGCCCTCGAGGGCCACCAGGTCACCGCCCTCGATCGCATGCCGACGATGCTCGCCCGCCTGCAGGACAAGCTCGGCGCCCAGCCGGCCGCGGCGGCGAAGATCGAAGCTGTCCTCGGGGACATCTGCGGGATGCCGCTGGCGACCGACACCTTCGACCTCGTGATCGCGCCCTTCAACGTGCTGATGCACCTGTACCGCTGGCAGGACCTGCTGGCCTGCTTCCGCGAGGTCCGGCGGGTGCTGAAGCCGGGCGGGACCTTCGCGCTCGACGTGCTGCTGCCGGACCTCCAGTGGCTGACCTGGGACCCCGACGAGCGGCACGCCGTCACCTACTTCAGCCACCCGCGCACGGGCGCGCCGATGGTCTACTCGACCAACCACAGCTACGACCCGGACACCCAGGTCTGCCACGTCCGGATCTACTACGACGACGCGCCGCGCCGGCCGCGGGCCTTCAAGCCGCCCCCGGAGCCGAAGCAGATCGTCCACCTCGCGCACCGCCAGATCTTCCCCGAGGAGCTGCGCATGCTGATCGCCACCGCCGGCCTCGAGCTCGAGGCCCTGACCGGCAACTTTCGCAGCAGCCGCCTCGGCCCGGGCGTCGACGCCCAGTGCGCCGTCGCCCGCAAGCCGCTCTGAGCCGCGCTCAGCCGCCGGACCAGCTCACGGGGAGCACAGCAGCGGCTCGCGGGCGATGCAGACCTCGCTGTCGCCGCACTCCAACCCCTCGGCGCAGCTGAAGGTCATCGCGCAGGACTCACCCTCGCCGGGAGGCGCCTCGCAGACGTCGACGGCGCACACCAGATCTCCCGCGCACACGCCCGTGCACGCCTCGCCCGCTGCCGGCAGCGCCTCGCACGTCGCGCCGATGCCGCACGACAGCCCCTCTTCACACTCGTCGAAGCCGGCGCAGGGCCCTCCCAACCCCTGGAGGGCCTTGCAGGTGAAGTCGCCGAAGAAGTCGCAGTACAGACCGTCGGCGCAGGTGCCGAGCGACTGAAAGTCGCCGTCGGTGCAGGGTGCACCGGCGGACAGCCGCGCGCAGGGGTCGACGCAGGTGCCCCCGGCGCAGTAGAGCTTGTCGCCGCAGTCGCTGTAAAACGAGTCACCGGGGTTGGAGCAGGCCGCCCCGAGCGGCTTGTCGCCGTGGATCAGCGAGCAGCCCTCGCTACAGCTGTCGAATTCGAGGTTCTCCGTCCCGCAGCCGACCTCGTGCATCTCCCCCAGCGCGACGGCGAAGCAGGCGTCGTTGTAGACGAGGCCGTTGGTGGCCGCGATGTTCTTGAGCAGGTCCACCTCCGTGTTAAATTCGGCGACGCAGGCGTCGACCGTGGCAAAGGGCGGCGTGCTGCACGAACAGGTGAGCGCGAGCTCGCAAACATCCTGGACCGTGACCGCTCCGTCGCCCTTACAGGCGGAGACGGAGAGCAGAAGACCCAGGGACAGCCAAAGACGACCAGGAACGACGAGCATTCCGCACTGTAAGGAATCACCCGGGCCAGGTCAATGTACACGACCACACCTGGCCACGACTACCTGGCCACTACTACCTGGCCACTACTACCTGGCCACTACCTGGCCACTACCTGGCCACTACCTGGCCACTACCTGGCCACAGCCCGCCCTCGCGCGGGCGCAGCGTCACGT
>Ga0075152_10000818_pt1 | contig 22654 bp, 18 predicted proteins | sample JI61114C2DNA_FD_70964 | JGI IMG/M metagenome (GOLD analysis project Ga0075152, IMG submission 70964) | Wastewater effluent complex algal communities from Wisconsin, to seasonally profile nutrient transformation and Carbon sequestration -... | ecosystem: Engineered > WWTP > Effluent > Algae...
TGAGGGTGACACAACTAGTATCCTTCGCTTACGCTCGGCCCAATACTGCATGACAACGATGCCGGCTTCGATGGTTTTACCCAAACCAACTTCATCGGCCAGGATTACACCCTTTGTATTCGGAGAGTTTAACGCAAAAAGCGACGCGTCCACCTGGTGTGGGGTCGGCATAATCTGGGCGTCAAACATAAGACCAGAAAGTTTTGCTACGTCATCATTGGCATAGACTCGTTCTAGTTCATGGACAGCAAATTTAGCTTGATAGTCCGATGAAATCATTATTTTGAATTATAGAACAATTACCTCTGTTCAGCAATTTAGGAGATAATTGAATAATTTTTCTTCGTGACAATGAGGTGGTATTTTACAGAAATGCCGAGCATCGTGCCCGCTTCTTCGAGACGCACGGTAACTACTCTGTCGTCTTCGCTTATTTCTGTGCTCCCGCTCGGGTGATTATGCGCCACGACGATGGAGGCAGCGCGGTCAGTGATAGCTTCGGCAAATACCTCTCGTGGATGTACTAAACTGGCGGTGAGGGTGCCGATGGTGATTATACGCTTGGCGATCAGTCGATTGGCGCCGTCGAGCGTAAGGCAAACGAAGTATTCTTGCTTTTTGTCACGGATATCGACGAGCTGCTCGACTGCCTTTTCGGGGCTGTCGATGATTGGTCGTTCGGAAACTTCGAACTGCCGCCGCCATAGCTCAAACCCGGCCATGACACTCGATGCTTTGGCCGGACCAAGGCTTTTGACTGTGAGTAAATCTTCATAGGTAAGCTCGCTTCCCTTTTCCTTGATGAGTTTTTGGACATCACGCGCAATCTTGGAGACATCCGCCTGTGCATTACCGCTACCGATAATAGCCATCAGTAGCTCATAATCACTGAGAGCACCTGCACCTCTAGCCTGCAACTTCTCCCGTGGCCGCAAATCCTTGCGCCGATCCGACATCTTCATATTTGCAGTATATACCTTGTTTACTATTTACCCTAGTCGTTGGGCTTTTTTCTAAAGCACCTTGAGACAACCCACTACTGATTGATGTCGTAACTCTGCTGGATGAGATCCATCACATAATCTAGGTCAGTGCTAGCCGTGACTTCGACTTCATAGTCACCATTACCCCAGTGGCCGATATGCACAGGTGACTCAACGTCACGAGCAAGTCCCCGCGGGTCGTCTAGTGTGCCAGTCTTCATGTTGATATAAAGCTTTAACTTTGACTTCTGGAAGACGACATCGACGAAGTTGCGTGTCGTTTTATAGGCTACGTACATTTTCTTTGGATCTTCAATAATTTCCGTATCAATAGCCAAGATCCGCTCTTTCAGTGATGCAAATAGCGCTTTCGTCTCTTCACTTGCCATCGCCAAGTGATAATCTAGCGTGAACGTTTCCTGTAGCTTCTCAGCCTTACCGGAATCAGTAGTAAACTTCGGTGCGTCTTGTAATTTCACCTTTTGGTAGTTTTCAGTATCGAGCGTTAGCAAACCATCTTCATATAGCTTGTAGCGGTATAGCTCGATGTTAATTGGCAACAAGTCAGCGGTGTCTGTGTCGAACTTGTTATAACTCTCGGCTACACAAATCACTCGCGGCGCAGCCCATTGGATAGTAATCGTAATGTTCTTTTCACTACAAAGCTTTTCGAAACTATCTTTATGGTCAAGCAGCCAACGAAGGTACGACAGACCCTGGTTGATTACATTCTCGTTATGCCCCTTTTTGTACTCGATAATGCACGGATTGCCTTCGTCGTCGATACCGAGCGTGTCCATACGCCCACCAAAACTGGTTGAGTATTCGCTTGCGAGGAAGTGGACGCCAAGCAGTTCATGAAGACTGGCTTCGAAGATACGCTGGACATCTCGTTCAAGAATTCGTTTACCATTTAGGTTCGTGATTGGCTTCAGTCGAGAGGCGCTACTGCCAGATACTTTAAATAAACTCATGATTTCTTATATTATCTCATTTTTCGCTAGACTTTGCTACCGCTTGGCGGTATGTTGTTGCTTGCAATGGAAACACAAGCACCTTAAATATCTTTTGATAACAATTGGTACTTTTGTCTGACCTAAGGGGTAAATCTGACTTTTGGTCAGGGAACCCGGTCTGGGTATTTACCTGTTGAGTCTGGCTCTCTACGATAGAGGAAGTTATAACTATCATCAAGCTAGACTCAAGAGTGGTATCGAGTGGAGTCTAGTGTTCAGCGAACCATTGTTTCAAGTCTCGAAGCCCATCTTTTGTATTTTGAAAGCCCTCGTTAAGCGGTATTTCGTCAATAGCAACCCACTCTAACTCAGCAACATCATCCATCGCCTGCATTTCACCACCAACAATCACTGCAATATAATGTAGATTAAGTGTGTAATCGCCTCCCTCGCCGTAGCGGTCATTATAAATACCTAGTAAAGTTACGATTTTCATATCAAGTCCCGTCTCTTCTTTCGCTTCACGCAGTGCTGCAGCTTCGGGTAATTCATCCGCCTCCATAAAACCGCCGATGATGTCATACGCACCTTTATAGGGGTCTCGTCCACGTTTAGCGAGTAGCACTTTGCCATCTTTTATCGGCAAGACAGACGCACAAGGTTTTGCGTTACGATAATAGGCTATGTCGCATTGGGTACAGTACGGTGGTTCGTTATTTAATAAGATTGCGTTGCCGCATTTGGGGCAAAAGTTATACTCAATCATTACGCCTCTTCAGGAACAATAGTATCGACCGTCATCCAGTCACTAACCTGTGGCGTCAACTCAACTACTCGGTGATGAGCATCAGAGCTGCCATGTGATTCAAGTGCTTCTAAACTTGGGAAAATACAATCTTGAAGCAAGTGTGATCGACGAGCCTTAAATGTTTCGGGTATATGCTCAGCAACAACCCAGTCCGTCACTCCTACATTATCCTTGAGCCAATCACCCATCTCATTAAGGCGCTTAATGACTTCTTCTTTTTGTTCTCGGGTTGTCGTATCGTACCAAGTAAAAATAACAGTATGTCGGATTCTTGTCATATATCTACTATAGCAAATGAATTGGTTTCAACTTCAGTCTGGGGTATAAAAAATCAGAACCGAATTAACAGTTCTGACTTTGTTGATCATGTCTTGGCTCCGGCAGCTGGGCTCGAACCAGCGACCTAATCGTTAACAGCGATCCGCTCTACCACTGAGCTATGCCGGAATACTAGGATAGTATACCGTCTAACTACTCTTTTGGTCAAGTATTGTGATCGCTTTTGCTAGACAATCCGCCTCGCCCACTTTTTGAGCGGCACGCAGCTTCTTTTCTTTTTGTTTTAGCCAGCCCAAACCAATCAAATCTGGATTGGTCTTATTCTCAACCACCAACTCGACAGAACGCGCCCGATATTCACCAGTTTTTGCCAGCAAACCCTTGGTTACCAAGCCGTCAATATGCACTGCCACCGTACTGACCGACTTATAGCCTAACGCCTTTTGGATCTCGCGATAACTTGGCCCATAGCCATTACCTTTTATAAAGCCATCGACAAATCTAAGTAGTTCTTGCTGTTTTTTTGATGGCAATTTTTTGTCCATAATTTCCTCCTATTACTGCAGCGCTAAATCCCCACCAGATAATACTGACTGTATCATCAACCCAAACTGGTAGCAAAATGCCGATAATCGCTAGTCCTACACCGCTGGCAAACAAGCCAAGTCCTGGCCAGCTACTTCGTAATGACCACAATCTCTTTAGGACAATTACAAAAATTGATAAAAACACCACCAGTCCTGCCCAACCAGCTTCATGAGCAATCATCAAATATTGGTTTTCGATTATCACAGGTTGGTCGCCCAGTAGTGAGGCCGATCCAGTGCTGCCGACACCGTCTCCAAATGGCTGAGTTGCCAAACGTTTCATACCATCGACTAGTGAAGAAGCGTGACCATCGTTCGAGTTCACCAATCCACCTTCGGATGGATCTTCGTGCCAAAACACAGTCGATACATATGGATTGGTTTTAAATGAAAATAATATAATAATACAAACCAGTGCAGCCGAAACTAGCAAAAACCAATCTTTATGACGCAACTTATTTTGTAATGAAACAACCAGAACAATCGCTAAACCAACCGCCAAAGCCACATAAGCACTCCTGGCGTAGCTTAGATAACAAGTCAGTAATATCACAAGCCCCGTGATAACCGACCAATGCCACTTCATTCGTTTTCGAGACTTTACAATAAATGCCGCTAACAAAGCTCCTGCAGCCGCCACATAGGCCCCAAACGGATTTGGTCCACGCAGCGTACTCTGCAGCCGCACAAAATCATGATTTTGATCGACGGTCGTATATGGCATAATCGTTTCTTTGCCATAGCCCAGCAATACAAGAAAATCTTTCGGCAAAAAAACTTGTAAAAGACCAAAGCCAACCACCAAAATCGCCCCCAAAATCACCAAACGAACTATCTTATCCAAATTTTGCGGTTCAAGCTTCACAAAACCATAAACCAATGCAAAAAATGCCAAATATCGCAGGTCGATCATCAACCCGGCAATCGCCGCATCGGTGCCATTCCATATAGATAAACTTGCGATGTGGATAACGGCGTATACTGCGATCAATCGGATCAGCCAATCGCCTGTCAGCATTTTCCAAGCCCGACGTCTGATCATCTCGACCGCCAATATGATTAGTCCGACTATTATCAAAATCTCTTTCCAAGCTTTGATAACGAGCGCGAAATCTGGCAATCGGCTGCCCAAATAAACAGTTAGCGGCGCATGAAAGACAATCAAGCCAAGTACTGCAAAAATAATCCATTTGATTGATCGGCTGAGTAAATTATTGCTCATTACCTCTGATTATACCGTAAAAAATGCTATACTAACCTTACGATGCAAGCGCGCAACACCAAGTACTACAGTTTGATTCTAGTAATCGCTGATTTTTTAGTGCTTTTATCTGCTTTTAGTATTGCTTATATCTTGCGTGTTCAGATGGATGATCGTCCGCTTATAAACGAAGTTTTTGCCGTTGATTACGCGATGAGTGTTCTCATGATTATTCCTTTTTGGATCGTCATACTAGGCTTCATCGGCTTATACAATGCCGACGTTTATACTAGACGACTACGTGAATGGAGTCGCATCGCTGTCGGCGTTACCATCGGTATATTGCTGGTCATCGGCTGGGAATATGTCTTTGAAAAAACGCTTTTTCCAGCTCGTCTGGTCGTTGCCTACGCGCTAGTGATATCGTTTTTGCTGTTGCTAATTGAGCGAGAATTTTTACGTTTTACACGATCGATGCTGTTTCGTTTTGGTAAAGGTATTTCGCATGTTTTGATTATCGGAAACTCATCTGCGACCCGCGATATTGCCCAAGAACTAAGCGATACCGCTAAAAGTGGCTACCGGATCGTAGCAGTTGCCAGCCCAAAACGATTAGCACCAATTGAGTCTGGCATCAAGCATTTTTCGTCAGTCGATGAAGCTTTGGATGCGATCTCGCACCTTGGTATCACGACAATTATTCAGACCGATCTCTATCAAGATAGTGATCGTAACCAACGAATTTTGGCAGCTGCGCAATCACGCCACATCCAATACAATTTCATACCAGGCGAATCAGAATTTTATGCTGGCAAAAATACGGTCGACGTATTTTTGGGCTACCCGATGATTACTGTTCATCAGACGCCACTGACTGGATGGGGCGAGATCATCAAGCGAGTTTTTGATAGCATCGTTTCGCTAATTTTACTGATTCTACTTGCGCCAATTTTTGTGCTTATTATCATTTTGCAACTGATTTTGAACCCTGGACCGATTTTTTATATTTCAAAAAGACTCAGCAAGTTTTCTGACCCAATTAGTCTGATCAAGTTTCGCAGCATGAATCCGCGCTACGGCAAACGTGATGCGGCGCTCGAGTTCGAAGAAATGGGACGTGCTGACTTGGCGCGCGAGTATCGCAAGCATCGCAAAGTTGTCGACGATCCGCGCATTACCAAGTTTGGCCATTTTTTGCGTGATACATCGCTCGACGAATTGCCGCAACTGATCAATGTCCTCAAAGGTGACCTTAGCTTAGTCGGACCACGACCAATTTTGCCCCAAGAAGTTCATTATGCAAAATCACGCACCGCTCTTCTGCACAGCGTAAGATCTGGCGTAACAGGACTGTGGCAAGTGTCAGGGCGCAGCAACTTGAGTTTCGAGGAACGCATCGAACTCGAACTTTACTATGCTCGCAACTGGAGTTTTTGGATGGATATCAAGATTTTGATAAAAACAATCGGTGTTGTTTTGCGCCGCACTGGAGCCAAATAAAAATGCCGACTTTTACATCATCCGACACGGACAAACTGAACAGAATGCCGCTGGCATACTGCAAGGTTGATCCAATAGCGACTTGACTGAAGAGGGCAAGCAACAGGCGATGGCAGCTATCAACTCGTTGCCAGCTTCAGTTGATTTGATCTTTTGTTCCGACCTTGGCCGGGCCAGCTGATATTATCGCTAGCTCATACCCAGGAGTACCAATACTGTTAGACTGGAAATTGCGTGAGCGCGCTTATGGCGAACTAGAAACTCACCAAAAAGAACAAGCAGAATTTGAGGCTGAAGTTATCGTCGTTGTGACACACAATGGCGTACTAGATCGCATCAAACTACAAACCACCATGCCATGGATGCCAAAACACTCCTAATCCAACCTGCCCTACTAGTTTTCAGCGTATAATAGATTTATGAAACAGCCAAAAATTGCGATTGTTTGTGATTTTCTGACAACAATGGGCGGTGCCGAAAATGTCGTCCTTGCCATGCATGAAGTTTTTCCTGATGCGCCGATCTACACTGCGCTTTACAATGCCGATAAAACGCCTGCATTTGCAAAACTCGATGTCCGCACTTCAAAACTACAAAAAATCCCAAAAATGCTTCGGCGCTACCACAAACTATTTCCCACTTTTGCCGTCAAAGCAATGCGCCAGCTCGATCTTAGCAACTACGATATCATACTGACCAGCTCTTATTTACACGGTCACCAAGTCACCAAAACCAGACCAAACCAAAAAATCATCTGTTATATGCATACTCCGCCGCGCTATTACTGGAGCCACTATGATCAATACCGCCGCGACCCAGGATACGGTAAACTGAATCCACTGGTTCGACTGCTGATGCCAATTATGATTCCGCGCCAGCGCAAATTAGATCTTGAAGCTGTCAAAAATATCGATGTTTTGATTGCCAATTCGACTGAAACCCAAACACGCATCAAACGTTACTATGATCGCAAAAGCACAATCATCCATCCGCCAGTTGAAACCAACCGCTTCACACCGTCTAGAGAACGCAGTGATTATTATGTGACTCTTGGCCGCCAACTGCCTTATAAACGCTACGATCTAGTTGTCAAAGCCTGTCAGCAAGCTGGTGTGAAGCTAAAAGTGTTTGGCGATGGACCAATGCATAGCAAACTTCAATCGATCAAGACCAGCTCTACCGAATTATTGCGCGATCGTTTTAGTGATGCATCAGATGAAGCCGTCGCTCAAGCTCTCGAAAATGCCCGTGGTTTCATCTACCCGGCCGAAGAAGATTTCGGCATCGTGACGGTTGAAGCTCTGGCTGCTGGCGCACCAGTCATCGCCCTAGATCGAGGTGGCTCAAAAGATATCGTAAGCAGTCAAGAGGTTGGCATCTTGATCCAAGAACAGTCAGTTGAAGCAATCGTTTCCGCTATCCATCAGCTTGAATCATCAACCTATTTTCCAAGTAAGCTACAACGTACTGCCAAACGCTTCGATAAAAGCCTCTTCAAAACCAAGCTCAAAAAAGTCGTTCTCGATCAGACCAACTAATCTTATTGACCGCCATAACCATAGCCGTAGCCGCTATAACGATAGGCTGGTTTATGAATTGTCGAGATTTCAAGCGGCTGGTAGTGTTTTTGGCCAATTTTTTCTGACGTTGCGACATAAAGTTGGCTGTCATCTTTGGTCACGAGCAAATATTGATCGCTCTCACCGTACCAACCATAAGGTTTGTAGTCTGATAAATCAGCTATTTTCTGCTCATTTTTGCCGTACAAATCACCAACAAACAAGGTTTTCTTGCCATTACGATCATCATACCAGAACGACTTTTTGCCACTTGGTGAAATCAAGTAAGTTGGGTAGCTCTGGGTAAACTTGGTGTTATCTATGTCAGTTTTTTGCTCTACTGCGCCTTTTTCGTATTCATAATAGCTGGCTTTAGTTGTGTCGTAGTTTGGCGAAATTTGCACATACACTGCCTGCGGCTCATAAAGTCGCGAGTCCATCGAGGTACGGCTATCTTGCTGCCAAGTTTTCTTGGTGTTTTTGGCAAGTGAATTTGGGTTGATTGACACCAAGCTCATATCGGTCTTTTCATCACTGGTGTAGCTGTAGCCAAAGTGGTTGCCATAACTCCAGTATTTAGTGGCGACGACTTCATTATCGAGGATAAATACACCCGAGTAGTATTCAGTGCGATAGTTTCCCGAGGCTTCATCGTACTTTGCGCTCGTATTGTCAACGTCTTTAAGCGACTTATTGTCAGCATTATAAAATTTTAGCGAGCTATTGTTTGACTCCCAAGCTTGCTGGTTATAGCGTGAAACCGTATAGACAAACACATGACCCGACCAGCCTTTTAGGTCGAAACTGACTTCGCCTTCATCGATCAAAGTCTTTTGTTTTGAGGCCGCATCTATCAAATATAGCTGATTAATCTTGCTATCTTTTCGAGTCAAAAGCACCGAATATTTCCAGTCGCGCGAAGACAGCAATGTAGTTTGAGCATCGTCTTCACGTCCGGTCCCTTGAGCGATTATCTGAGATTCACTACCATCGAGATTAGATTGCATAACATTGATCGTGCCGGTTGCTTTGCTGAGATAGGTGATCTTGCCACTCGGTACTAACTTGACATCAATCGTCGGCTGATCTTTGCTGGTTGCAACTTTTGTTGAAGCGTCAAGGTATCCATTTTGGCCGATCGATACAGTTTGTTCGTCGTTTTGGTATGGCAAGACAAGTGTTGCTTTACCATCATTGCTGCTGACGGCACTCGCGCTACCTGATTTTATAGTCGCACCGGCAGTTGGCTGTAAAGAAACAGCATTTACTACATTGACAACATATGATTTGCCAGTGGCATGAAGCGAAACTTGTTTGTTGCCATCTCCAGCAAAGAACGGCACCGTATAAGTGCTAGTTTTTGCCTCATAATTTGTCTTCGTAACCTCGATAGTGCTCTTGATGGCTTTGACGTTTTTTAGGCTAGAGACGCCCTTGGCATCGGTTTCGGCCGAGACATCACCGATCTTGACAGTTGCGCTTGAAACCGGCTGATTGCTACGATCATCGAGCACAGTCACGACAACAGTTTTCCTGACAACTTGGCCAAATGTCCCATCACGAAAAGCTGGAATCAGCAGCAATGCCGCGAGTAGAATAAGCAATACCAGTAAAATCGATACCGTCTTGCCCTTTTTGGTAGCCAGCCACGCTCGAAGCCGAGTCTTGAGGCTCGTCTTGTCTACTTTTTTAGATTGCCCATCATTTTGATTATCACTTACTTCTTCCACAACTCCCCCTTGTTACTAGGTATTGTAGAGCTTAAGCCAGGAGTGAACAATAGCAAAATCGTACGAAATTAGCTGCAAACTATTCAACCGTTACACTCTTGGCTAAATTCCGAGGCTGATCAATGTTATTACCACGTTCGACCGCTACATAATATGCAAATAGCTGTGACAAGACATTAAATAGCAGTGGTACCAAGGTATCTAGTTTGGTAGATATCGAAACGACAGATTCGACTGGTAATTTCTTGAAGCTGTTGGTCATAGCAAAGATATGTCCGCCGCGAGCGTTGATTTCTTTGATATTGCTAATGCTTTTTTCGTACAGCCAGTTGTCTTGGATATAACAAACCTCGAAAAAGTTGTCATCGATTAAGGCAATCGGACCATGCTTGAGTTCACCGCTGGCATAACCTTCGGCATGAATATAGCTGACTTCTTTGAGCTTGAGGGCACCCTCCAGTGCGATCGGATAGAGAGCGTCACGTCCGGTGTAGATGGCGTGCTGATAATCATGATATTTTTTGGCAATATTTTTAATCTCGGGTTCATGTTTTTCGATAACCTTTTCGATCTCATCTGGCAATTCACTCAGTTCTGTCACGTACTTGTGCAGCTCGGCCCCGTCGATACCTTTTGCTTGTGCAATCATAAGGAAAAATATTAGCATGGCAGCAACTTGAGAAGTAAATGCTTTTGTACTAGCAACGCTGATTTCGGCACCAACATGGACATAAACGCCGCCATCAACGGCGCGGGCAATGGTACTGCCGACCGCATTGACGACACCGATGCACTTGATGCCACGGCGCTTTAACTCACTAAGACATGCAAGTGTGTCGGCGGTTTCACCACTCTGACTAACGATTAGAGCAACGGTATTTTTTGGCAAATGCATTGAGCGGTAGCGGAATTCACTAGCCACTTCCGAACGGATTGTCACATCGCCGGCGAACTGCTCAGCTATGTATCCGGCCAGCAGCCCAGCATAGTAAGCCGTACCGCAACCAATCACAATAACATTTTCGACTTCTCGCAGCTCAGTTGCTGTCATGTTGACGCCACCAAGTTGAGCGCGCAGTGGATCGAGATTAATTCGTCCGCCCAAAGTTGACCGAACGGTTTCTGGCTGATCGTGAATTTCTTTTAGCAAAAAATGATCGTAGCCTTTTTTTTGGATTGCCTCTAGGTCAAACTCTAGCGTCTCGACTGCCACGTCGACTGATTGCAGCTGACTATCAAATAGCTCAAGACCGCGCCGTGTACATGAACCGATCTCGCCGTCCTCTAAGTAAACAACCTGCTTAGTATAGCCAAGTAGTGCCGAAGCATCGCTAGCAATAAATGTTTCGCCCTCACCAAGGCCAACTATCAATGGGCTGCCTCGCCGTGCCACGATAACTTCATCATGATTATCCTGACAAACAACAGCGATGCCGTAAGCGCCAACTACCATCGATAGGGCGGCCTGAACGGCCTCTCGGAAATGTTTGGTTTGCTGGTAGAGATAGTCGATTAGGGCCGCCAAGACCTCGCTATCGGTATCGCTCTTCATCTCATAACCGTGCCTTTTCAGCATTGACTCTAGGTCTTGATAATTTTCGATTATACCGTTGTGCACCAGGTAAATTGCGCCGACATTATGTGGATGAGCATTGCGTTTTGACGGTTCGCCGTGCGTTGCCCAGCGCGTGTGACCAATCCCTACTGTGTCCTTTGTCGTATTTGCCGTCACGCGCGCCTCTAGTTCCGCCACCTTACCCTTTGCTCGCAGCAGCGTCACTTTACCTTTGCCATTAAGCGTAGCAACACCCGAACTATCATACCCACGATATTCCAGCCGCTTCAATCCACTCAGTAATACACCTTGCGCTTCTTTGTTTCCTAGATAGCCAACGATTCCGCACATATCATCCTTCTTTCTGTTATGTTGGTTTCAATGCTTTGTGCTGACTATTTTACACAAAATTTATGTTTTTTGCTAAAAATACAAAATTACAACATTAATAACTGTTTCTAATCAAATAATCCCGTGATTAGTCACGGGATTATGGAATATAGCTTGCCAGCTCTAACCCTGCAGCTTCTTGGCAACATCACCAGCCTTAGCACTAACATCTTTTCGCGCCACCAAGATACCATCTGCTGTATTGACGACAACGACGCTATCAAGACCAATGATTGCGACCGGCTTATCCGCCTCTTCATTGCGTACATAAACATTATCTACTTCAATCGGGTGGATATTCTCGCCCTTAAAGTAGTTATTGTCTTCGTCCTTCACCACTACATCATGAAGATCTTTGAAATTGCCGATATCCATCCAGTCAAAACTGGCAGATACCACCGCTAAACTTTTTGCCTTCTCAATCAGCGCAATATCTATTACTTGATTATCCAACGAAAGATATGCTGCGTTATATTCATCGCCACCGTGTTCAGCAATTGCTGCCAACAGACCATAATTCTTTTCTAATTCTGGCGCACTTTGGTGTAGCTCGTTCAAGAACGTATTCACCGATCCAACAAAGTACCCGCAATTCCAAAGGTAGTTGCCTGAATTCACGTATTCTACTGCCGTTTCGAAATCTGGCTTCTCCTTAAAGCTTTCAACGTTATACACGCCTGCGTCCTCATCCAGGACCCCGTCGCGTTCGATATATCCAAATCCCGTCGAAGGAAAAGTTGGCTCAATACCAATCAAAGTAATTTCGTTATTCTTGTTCGAAATCTTGCCTGCCGTTGCAAAAGAACGGGCAAATCCTGCAAGGTCGCGTACGTTGTGATCCGAATGGATAAATGCGATTGGCTCGTCTTTGTCATGGTGCCTGGCAATATAATCAAGAGCAAAGATGATACAGTGTGCCGTCCCTCGCCTACCCGGCTCGATCAAGAATGCTTCATCAGGAAGCTCAGGCAGTTGCGCACGCAGTGCATCGGCATGGCTTGCTTCGGTAACGACATAAATTGTCTCACCGATACGTGCCGCTCGGTCATATGCCTGCTGCACCATGGTTCGTTCAGTAGTGAGGGCTAGTAGTTGCTTGGGTTGGTGTGATGTCGAGAGTGGCCATAGGCGCGTGCCAGACCCTCCAGCGATAATTACGGTAATCATAGAAACTATTATACCATAGACGACCCCCCTCACCAGAGGCTGCACATGAGAATACAATGCTAAGACCACTTGGTATATACTTAATAATATGAGTAAAACTATTTCCGTTCTCGGAGCAGGCTACGTAGGCCTTACCGCTGCTGCTCTCTTTTCCAATGCAGGTTATACTGTCTATATTATCGACACAAACCAAAAAAGGCTTGATGTGATTAAACAGGGAAAGTCGTTCTTTTATGAGTACGGCTTGGATCCTATTATTTCCGAAGGGCTCCGACAAAAAAAACTTATCCCCGTTGATTCATACGAAGATAGCATACCTTCGAGTGACTTTATCTTTTCTTGCGTTGGGACACCTGACATGCCAGATGGTAGTTCCGATCTTAGCTATGTTTTCAGTGCAGCAAAGAGTTCACTAAAATACGCCCGCGACGGGACGATTTACATTCAGAAAAGTACCGTGCCAGTCGGGACAGGACAAAAAATTATTGAACTATTTAGTACAGAAAATACCTCTCTTCCTTACGTATCAAATCCAGAATTTCTGAGAGAAGGAAGCGCAATTAATGATACCCTCTGGTTCGATAGAGTTGTTATCGGAAGCGAAGATGTTTCTGCCGTCCGTAAAGTTCGGTCTCTATACAAAAAACTTGAGCAGTACCGCGATGAAATCGCTAAACGAGCAAACTTAAACCCAGGCACCGTCCTAGGTGAGTATATTACGACAAGCATCCCCAGTGCTGAGTTAATAAAGGTAACCTCTAACGCATTCCTCGCTCTGAAAATATCTTTTGCTAATTCAATGGCAAAGCTGGCCGACGCAACAGGGGCAGATATCAAAGAAGTTATGGATGCGGTTGGTGCGGATAAACGAATCGGGAGGTCTTTTCTAAATGCCGGGCGCGGCTACGGTGGAGGCTGTTTCCCAAAGGACGTTAGCGGACTTATAGCAAGTGGTCTTGAGCACGGAGTAGATCTGGAGATCGTAAAAGCAACGCAGTCTGTGAATGAATCGATGCCAAGATACGTAGTCGAAAAGGTAAGCAACTCCCTACAAGGTGTCCTGGTTGGTAAAAAGATTACTGTACTTGGTTTGGCGTTCAAATCTGGCACAAGCGACGTAAGGCGATCGCCCGGTATCGCAATAGCAAACATACTTGCTCGGTATGGCGCCTTCGTCACAGTATACGACCCCGAGGCACTCGAAGAGGCAAGAGACGACCTCGAAAACAGCATAAACTTAGTGCCAACATTTAACGAGGCAGTGAAAAATGCGGATGCTATTGTTATCACGACAGACTGGCCTGAATTTACACAGCTCAAAAATACCCCTATTGAATCAACCGTGTTGATCGACGCCGTAAACATGCTATCTGGTCCAGGAATCATCGGAATCGGTACCTCGAGCAAGTAAAAATTTAGTCTTCCCTATTCAAATTGAATAGGTTTTATGGTTAAATAGTTGTACTGGATTAAAAAACGAACATGCAAATAGCACAAAAAAATAAGAATCGGTTAGTGAAAAAACGAAGAATTATCACAACAGCGCTTGTCGTCCTAGCTCTTCTTGTCCTAGCGTATGTTGTCTATGCATACACATCGCAATCACTTTGGCCATTCGCTTCCCGCAAGGATACTATTACCAGCCAAACATCAGCAGACGACTCAGCTAGTTCAAATAATCCAACTAACGACGTAAACTATAGCCCTCCGACAAAAGAGGAGGAGGAAGCTAGTCAGGATGGAAAAAAAGAAACGACACAAGAGGATAATTCTATAGGGGGATCAAAAACTCACGTCAATATCGGGGTTACATTTTCTGCTATATTTAATGGGAAAATGGAGGTAAGAGCCTTCACTCCAAGTATTATCGAGGGAAATGGTACATGTACTGCGACATTCACTAAAGGATCGTCAAAAGTTACAGCATCCTCCAGTGCTTTTATCGACTCCTCTACAACTCAATGTAATCCGATATATATTGATCCATCCCAATTCACAGAAAAAGGCACTTGGGACCTGGTTGTATCATTCTCTTCGAGCGATGCCTCAGGAGATTCTGGAAAAATCGAGGTTAACATATGACATCAAGCTCTACACCCCACACAATTATTCGCGTGTCGATTCGCCTGTTAGCTATCTTGGCTATGGTCCTTACGCTACTGACTATCTGCATTTTATACGTATCAAATCAAAACAATGCCGCGGCGCTTTCTGGTGCAAGTTTTAACCCGGGACGAATCATCGACGATCAGGTGTTCTATAATTCGAGCTCTATGAGCGCATCTGAGATACAACAGTTTCTTGATGCGAAAAACCCTAGCTGCGACTATAACGGAACCCAGCCCGCAAGCGACTGGGGGTATCCAAACCTAACACATGCACAATTTGCCGAAAAGCTGCGAACGGGTGCAATACAGATTAGTGGCGTAAATGGTGCCTCTTTCCATGCACCTCCTTATAAGTGTACGCGTATGTATTCACAAAACACTCCTCAGATGGAGGCAGCGAGTGGGCTATGCTCTTCACTACCCGCTTACAACAATCGATCTGGAGCTCAAATTATCAAGGACGTGGCAGACGCCTGCGGCATCAACCCACAAGTGCTTATTATTCTTCTCGAAAAAGAACAAAGCCTTATAACTGACAAATGGCCCCTAAATATACAACTAGAGAAAGCCACTGGCTTTGCGTGCCCCGATACAGCACCATGTAACCCTGCGTATGGCGGCTTCTTCTACCAGATATATAATGCAGCAAGACAGTTTAAGGTGTATCAAAAATATCCAAACAACTACAACTACGTAGCAGGAAGGTCGAATAAGGTATACTACCAAACTAATCTTGGTGAGTTTATAAATCCAACGGGTAATACGACCGATTCGAGTCGAAACGGACGAGCTGGATGTGGCTATAATAATATTCAGATTCAAAACCAGGCAACTGCTGCACTCTATATTTATACGCCCTACCAGCCTAATCAGACAGCTCTAAATAATCTATATGGCACCGGTGACAGCTGTAGCGCTTATGGAAACAGAAATTTTTGGCGACTATTCTCCGACTGGTTTGGCTCTACAACAGGAAAGCAGTTTAGTGCTCAATATCGAGCTCGGTCAACAAATATTAGAGTCGAGGCTGGCGAAACCAAGTCGGTTTACATGCAGTTCATCAACAACGGTAGAGCGTTCTGGAAAGATGATGCCTCAACATTCCCGGGATATCAGCCAGTGAGACTAGCCGCAACCAACCCAATCAATCGCTCTAGTATTTTTAAATCAAGTAACTGGCTAAGCTCTTCGAGACCAAATGGCACTTTCTCAAAGGTCCTTCGATCTGACGGCTGGAACCTCACGCAAGACCAGCATACCGTTCATAATGGCGAGATAGCTGAATTCCAATTCAATATATCCGTTCCATCCGATGCGAAGTCGGGCACCTATCGTGAATACTTCCAGCCTATCTTAGAAGGTACAACCAACTTCGACTTAGGGGCTTGGACCTATATAGATATAGTCGTAACAGAAAAGACCCATAACGCTGGGTTCGTAAGTCAAACCTCTCCATACCCAACTATGGTAAACGGCGAACAAAGGTCGGTTAACTTCAAGTTAAGAAATACAGGTACAGCGACTTGGCGTGACAATACGTCTATCGAAGAAAACCAACTTCCAGTCAGGCTTGCCGCAACCTGGCCAATTAACCGACCGAGTACGTTTAGGTCAAGCGACTGGCTAAGCTCGTCGAGGCCAAATGGTACTTTTAGTAAAGTATATCTTGCCGATGGCGTCACCTTGTCCCCTGACCAACATAGAGTACTACCAAATCAAATCGCTGAGTATAGTTTCAATTTAACCGTGCCTGCAAACACAAAAGCTGGTACCTATCGTGAATACTTCCAACCGATCTTAGAAGGTGCTCAAAAATACGAAATGGGAGTTGTAATGCACCTTGATATAAAGGTTGAGAATCAGCGATTTTCAGCTGGATTTATATCGCAAAGCAACTATCCAACAATTTCCCGCGGATCTTCACAAGATGTAACCTTCAAACTAAGAAACAATGGCAACATGTTCTGGAAAGATGACCGGTCAACTTTCCCGGGCTATAGCCCTACTAGAATGGCGACAGCCGGGCCAATTAACCGACCGAGCGCCTTTAAGTCTAACGACTGGATCAGCTCATCTCGAACTAACGGCGTTTTCACTAGAGTATACCTTGCCGATGGCGTCACCTTGTCCCCTGATCAACACACAGTTCACCCTGGACAAGTTGCAGAATATACCTTCAAGCTATCCGTACCTTCAAACGCAAAAACAGGCACGTATCGTGAATACTTCCAACCAATCCTAGAAGGCGCAGCGAGTTACGATATGGGCTTAGTGCTTTACCTAGACGTAAAAGTTCAGTAAAACTAAAGATCTAAATAGTATTAAGATTTCTTCAAAATATTAATTACAGCTTCGCGTGTATTTAGCCAGGTATAGGGCTTGTAGCCCTTACTTATTACAGCCCGTTTTTGCTTACTGTTTTCTTTACTTGTAAAGTGACCCATTCTTTCGAGCATTTGAGCTGGATCAAATGGAGACACGTGATCAACATAGTCGGGCGCAATTTCTGCCATCGATGACGTAAATGAAGCTATACAAGGAGTGTTATACGCCAATGATTCGGCTATAGGCAGCCCCCAGCCCTCATACTGCGAAGGATAGACAGTGAACAGTGCGTTACTATATAACCACGCTAATTCATCGTCTGTGACGTTGTGGACAATTTTTAACTTCTGATTAACATCATTATCGTTCTCTATTGCATAAATGATATCACCCGTAAGCCAGCCCGGCTTCCCGACAATATAAAGCTCTGGAAGTGAGATATTTTTTTCCACAGCAAGCTTATACGCATAATAGATTTCAGCATGATTCTTACGAGCTTCTATCGTACCAACCGTTACGGCAAATGAATCAGGGTTTTTTACAAATTCCGGTACCTTATTTGAGGCAGTGTTTGCAATATCATCACCCAGCCGAATCACCTCAATTGTAGGCAAATTAATAATACCTAGGTCCTGTGCATAGCGTAGTAAATCTTTCTTTGACGAAGCGGAAATAGGTAATAAATAGTCGGCCACGTTCAATGTATCAAACAAGTAACGAGAGTACCTTTCGGTCAATCCTGGACCAAAAGTGTGCTGTTGATAAATAGGGATTAGATCATAGATAACAAGAGCTAATTTCAGTTGTGTCTGTGATTTAATTGCTTTGAGCGTTTTAATGTATTTAGGGTGATCCCAAACCCTACAAGAAGACACCAGTACGTCATCCTTATTAAATTCAAACGGAGTTGAGGATTTAGTTTTTAATATAGAAGGCGCGAATACAGCACGTGGCGACCCTTGAAGACGTGAGTATGCCGCCTTTGCCTTACGAATAATCCTATCTTTACGTTCTGGTGTGATCTTATCCTTTACAAAATTCGGAAGACGGTGATACACAGCTTTAGCAGCTTTCTTGATCTCACTCTTGCTTAGTCGACCCTCTTGTACCGCTTGACGGACGGATGACTGCTGCTGTTCTTCTTGTTTTTTAAATAATGCGATTATTTCAGCGTAATCAACTTCAAGAAATGCGCTTCCACCATCATATGTAACAAAACGAACATCAGTATCTGAATCTGCAAAAGAACTTGCGAGACCATAAGAGACCCTTTGAACGCCTGTTAAATGCCCCGACCAAGAATTAAACTCTGTTAAATCAATTACAACTCTTTTCATATTAAGCCAGCCTTTCCACCATCTTCTTTAGTGTATTACTCCACTCGACACCAGAAGCGAGTTGTTTTTGCTTATCCGTCCTTGCTTTTTTTGGTTGAGACAAAGAATCTGCCATCGCCTTTCTGAAATCTTCCCCATTATCAGCAATTATAATATTCGGTAACGATAAGTAGGACTCATACGACCTAAAGGATTTTGTTGTTGCCACAATAGAGGTATCAGACAAAATTGCTTCGGCAGTTTTTAGATTAGAGCCACCGCCTTCCGTAATAGGAAGGATGATTTGATCCGCAAGATACAAGAGTGATGCCAGTCTTTGCTCAGACACCATACCTAATAACTCAACCCTTTCATTAAATATTGGTCGAATGTAATTAGGGAGCGTTTGTGTATAATCAAAAATCAAGCTAGAAACACCGCCAACCGCGAGAAGACGAGTATTTTCACCCATAAAACCAACCTTACCGCCAATAAGCTCAGCGTACCCTGTTAGGTTAGGCGGGTGAGCCGATCCAACATAAAGAATAAGCTTGTCGACACCTTTTTTCTTATAGGTATCCTTTACCTTGGCGGCGTCTTCTTTATTAACTTTACCTAAACTAATCCCATTAGGGGCGACCACGACGTCTTTTGCACCAAAACGCTTTAATTCTTTTGAGTCAGACTCTGTACAAGCGATCGTAAAGTCAGCATCACGAGCAGCAAACTTCTCTATATCATCAATCGCTGAAACATACGTATTAATTTCGGCGTCATCAAGATTGGTTGATGACTCTAATATATCCTTCTTCAATAATGACTCAATATTATGAGTACTGTTGACCATTACCCCAGACCAACCCAAATCATCAAGTACATTCTTCACAGTTTTATATAAAAAGGTCTGCTCAATCTGAACTACAGTCGGCTTAAAGTCTTTTATTAACGCAATAAATTTAGTCCTTACATCACTTTCTTCATCAAGAGAGTCTGAAAGGAGTAAGTCACCAATAACATACGCTAACGGGTTTTTATTGTACTTAGTCCAGGGAACGGCCATGTCGTTTTGGTCTGCTCCCGTATTAGCGGTGTCTAAATATATTGCCGCATGCTCAACATTATTGCCAGCCGCCCTATACTGCTGAACAATAGCAGCAACTCGCTTCTGTCCACCACCGGTTGGGTTCTTTATTGAGTAGGTCGAGAGTACTAGTATCCGATTCATCTTAATTCTTCCAGGCATTATTAAAGTTTTGGTTCACGTCTTCAGCTTTTACACCCAAGTATAGAATCTCATCATCTGGTTTAGCCAGCGCCTTTGAATACACTGACTTATCTGTATAAATTATCGTTTTTGATTCGTGTTTATTACTAAAAGCATCGGCGATATCTTTTGTCGTAAATATACTATTAAACACAAATGGAACTTTTTGAGACTTCCTATCAAGAGAGTTCACATACAATACTATGTCTTTTGCAGGGTAATTATCTCTTACGATCGATCCAATTAACTTGATAAGCTCATACGAATTTTCCTGCTCCGCAACTATCGCATGTGTCTGGCGGTGACTGTTTTCGATTTTTCTCTTGGTAATTTTTGCCTTAACGATTAACTCCGATGACCTTTTCCATGTAAACTTCTCTTTAATTTCATCGTACTTATTAAGTAATGTTTTACTGTCGTCAAAAACAGCCCTTTGAATCGCATCGGCCATATCTTCAGGGTTTAGCGGGTTAAAGAAATAGAAAGCATCTTCAGAGAATTCCTTAAACACGTCAATGTCAGAACACATTACTTTTTTATCGTAGCTAACAGCCTCGAGAATCGGAAGCCCCAAGCCTTCATCTAGGGATGGGAATAGTACACCCTCGGAATTTTTATATAAAGAGTGTAGCTCGTCATCAGAAACCTGACCAACCAGCTCAATGTCAGAAGAAAGACGTTTCATATCCTGCTTATTCCCTTCTGAATAGAAGGATGTAATCAAAAGCTTATGGTCGGTTTTAAATCGTGACTTGAATATACTAAATGCATACACTGCGCGCATCATATTTTTGTGAGGTGCATCACCTCCAGGCAATAATAAATATTTATGTGATCGTTTTTCTAATTTCACATCTTCGCCCTCAGAAGCAAATGAAACGTTAGCACCGGAGATGTTTGTAATATCAGACGACTTAAACCCGAGATGTTCAATCATCTCATCTTTTACATGTTCTGATATGGCAAGGATCTTATCCATAAGATACAAGAAACGATACCGTCGAAAATATTCATACTCGCCGTAATATCCACCTAAAATGTGCCAGTGGGTAAGCGGAAGAAGATCATAGAATATGCATGAATTGATAGTTTTCTTTGAAGAAAATGGTGAATACTCAAAGGTAAACAATGAAGAAATAATAAACAAAGAGTCTTCGAGATGATTATCCTGCACGAATGAATCAAAGTTTTTCGTATTAGTTTTCTCGACAATATCTGAACCCCCGCTAACAAGCGAGATCGTATAAATCTCAACATTAGGGTTTACTGATTTTAATACAGCCTCTCGTTCACCCAAACCAGGAAGATCCTCGGCCAACACGACAACAACCCTTTGGTCTTGTTCCGAAAAACCTTTAATAAGACCAAGTGTGTAGCGCCCCATACCTCGATGCCATGTATTTGTCTGCAAGACTCTCCCGTCAAAAATTACAGCTGGATATTTCATCCTAGTAACCTCCTCGACTGAAGTAGGTTACCAATCTTAAATACTATCGCTAGCGTAAAATGTATTAAACCAAGCATAGCTTTAAGCCCAAACATTTGGACACCGCCATATGAAACTCTCCCTATAGGCATCTTCTCACCACTGTTCACCTGCTTCTTAATTTTTGAATCAAGAATTTTTCGCTTTTTAACAACGATTTTATGGATTAAAATCGACTGCGAACTAGCTCTTAATACATGGAGTGCGCCGATAAGTTCACGTCGCACCGACTCTTTCTCGTCCTTTTCAACAATCTCTTCTTTGGCTGATTGTTTTGCTAAGATCGAATTCAAAACCTCAATCGGCAACACAGAAGAGGAGGTGGGTTCTGTATTTACTTTCACTGTACGAACTTCTTCGCCCAAAGCTTTCTTGCATTTACTGTAAAAATAATGATAATAACTGTAGTATTCGCTATTTTCTTCAGGTTGATACGGCCGTTCGTCGATAAGTGGCTTTGAAACTCCTGCAAAGTGCAATATCACGAAATCATCGTCAAGTATTTTATTATTAAGAGTAACTGTTAGTGTATTATAACGAGCATCGAGTTTGGTTAATTTATCCTTAAAGGTCATATTAAAGAGGGTTTGATCGTTATATTTATCGTACTCTTCAGGAATAATCTTTTTTCGGTTCTTAACATTATCCCAAAAAGTATCCATAATACTACTCGACCTAATGGCTTCAAGATCCATTAAAATACAGCCTGAATTAACGTAGGTTTGAGATTCTTTCATACCTATTGCGGCCTTAAACGCGGTCTCGTCAGGCAGTAAGGCGAAGCGATCCTCAACACCACCCACATAATTTCCTTTAAGGTTTGTTTCGTAGAGCTCTTTAAGACTTCCGACACAAAGCATATCAAGGTCCATGTAAAGCGCCCTGTTTTCGTTCGGTAATAAACTTGGGGCAAGGTACCTATAATACGATGCCCTAGGCACCTGTTTGTTTGCGGGTGTTATATTATCGAAGAATCGATTATCAACTTCCAAAATAGTAATCTTTGCTTGCTTTGTAAGAGCTAGCTTGTGTAAACGCTGCTGATTCTCTTGCGAAATACCCGCATTTATAATAAAAATGTGTAGTTTTTCTTTTGGATTGCTTTTGATAATAGAAAAAATTGCAACCGCGAGCATTTCAACTCCGTTATTATCACTCGCAAAAACTATGTTCATAAGAGTATATTATACCACCCTCGGAGCTATACGGTTTAAAACAGCCTCTAGTTCGGGCATGGCGTCGATGATATTTTTCATCTGAACATCATTACCGCCCGAAAGTACGTTCTGGCTTCCCAGTGTCTGCTGAGAGGTGGCCTCTCTTTCAGGGCTCACAAATACCAAGTCCCTTGAAAAACCATCGCGCAAAACAACATACGGTGGCTCATTATTAAAATAATCAATATTAAGGTTTGCCGTTGCCCACAGCCAAATGTCATCA
>Ga0075152_10000819_pt1 | contig 22648 bp, 18 predicted proteins | sample JI61114C2DNA_FD_70964 | JGI IMG/M metagenome (GOLD analysis project Ga0075152, IMG submission 70964) | Wastewater effluent complex algal communities from Wisconsin, to seasonally profile nutrient transformation and Carbon sequestration -... | ecosystem: Engineered > WWTP > Effluent > Algae...
CGACTTCGGAACCAAGACCAACCTCCTCGCCGAGATCGACGCCTGGTGCCGCGCCCGCGACCCGCGCGTCGTGCAGGTGTCCGCGTCGCTGGCTGGCTCGCATACTTCGGTCGAGATCATCCGCTCGGGCGGCGCCAGCATCGCCGAAGCCCGCCCCCTCGTCCGCATCAACATCTCCGTTACGCTTGAAAAAGACGGCCGCCGCGAAACCGGTTCAGCCGGCGCCGGCGGCCGCGATGGTTATGAGCAATGGATCCAGCCCGATCGCTGGAAGACGCTGGCCGAACGCGCCCTGCGCAAGGCCGAGATCAATCTCGACGCCGTCCCCGCCCCCGCGGGCGAGATGGAAGTGGCGCTTGGGCCGGGCTGGACCGGCGTGCTCCTGCACGAAGCCGTCGGCCACGGCCTCGAAGGCGACTTCAACCGCAAGGGCTCGTCCGTCTATTCCAATCGCATCGGCGAGCAAGTGATGTCCAAGGGCGTCACCATCGTCGACGACGGCACGATCTCGAAACGCCGCGGCTCCCTTTCCTTCGACGATGAAGGCACCGAGACCCAGCGCACCGTGCTGGTCGAGGACGGCCGCCTGGTCGGCTACATGCAGGACCGCCAGAACGCGCGCCTCATGGGCGTCGCCCCCACCGGCAATGGCCGCCGCGAAAGCTACGCCAACGCCCCCATGCCCCGCATGACCAACACCTTCATGACCGGCGGCACGCACGATCCCGAAGAGATCGTCCGTTCGATCAAGAAGGGCATCTGGGCCGTCGACTTCGGCGGTGGCCAGGTCGACATCACCAACGGCCAGTTCGTGTTCCAGTGCACGGAGGCCTACCTCGTCGAGAACGGCAAGGTCGGCGCGCCAGTCAAGAACGCCACGCTGATCGGCCACGGCCCCACCGTCATGAACTCCATCTCGATGATCGGAAACGACTTCGCCATGGACGACGGCGTCGGCACCTGCGGCAAGTCCGGCCAGTCGGTACCCGTCGGCGTCGGCCAACCCTCGCTGCGGATCGACTCCATCACAGTCGGCGGCGCTGGCGGCTAGAAGCTCAATCGCGCGTTGACGAAGAACTGTCGCTGCTGCGTGTTTGTATCGAAGTCGGTGTAGGTTGGCGTCGCGCCTATCGTGCGCGGCGCGTCGAAGAACACGAATTCCGCTTCGGAATCTTCGGCGAGGATGTTGTTGACGCCCGCGCCAAAGGTCCATCCGGCCCAGGGTTTCCAGGTCAGGTTGGCTCCCAGCGACGGGCCGCCGTGAAAGCGGTTCAGATATTGTGGCTGCCACGCCCTCTGGTCGGCTTCGTCCTCTGCGTAGACGCTCCACCGGAACTCGCCGTTCCCGAGCGTCTGCTGTAGCGAGACATTCCAGGACCAAGGCCTCACATAGTCGATATCATGATCCTCGGCCGTCACCGGGTCGGTCAGATTGCTCTCTATCAGCGTTCCTCCGATCGACAGGATGCCTCCCTGCATTCCGAAACTGTCGAGTTCGAAAGAGCCTTTCAGGTTCAGCCGGTTGCTCGTCGATTCCCCGCCATTGCGGGTAATCTCGAAAATCCGGTCAGCCGAGGGCGGTATGCCTGGCACGACAATGATGGCCCGTCCCAGCACATCTTCGGTCAAGACATGCGTGTAGGTCGCGGTCACCGAAGTCTGACCGCCGAACTGCCGCTGGTAACGCAGCTCCGCCGTCCATGATTTCTCGGGTTCAGCCTCGGGATTGCCAACGCCAAATATCTCTTCATCGAAGGCCGCGGTCGATGCGAAGCTTGCGAACTCGAGTTGATCTACCTTCCGCTCAATGCGCGCGTTCCATTGATGACCTTCTAGCGGCGTCCAGGACACGTTCAGGCGCGGCTTGAGATAGGTCAGCGATTTTTCGGACAGACCCGCGTTGCTGTCCGCCTCGATGCGCGACCATTCGAACCGCATGCCTGTTTCAACGCTCAGCTGCGGCGAAGGCGTCCACGTCGCCGTCGCAAAACCGTCGGCTCTTAGTTCCTCCACGCGGAAGCTATCGCCCTCAAGCGACACGGGCGCGCCGTTGAAGAAGAAGATATTCTGCTGTTCTGAAAAATTGTAGACGAGCTCGCCCCCGCCTTCGAACGCCCACTCGCCGAACTTTGGGGCCTGCAACGTAGCTCGCGTTATGCTCTCACCGCCCTCGGTGGCCAGCAGCGTGCCCGATGCATAGTCCGGCTGGCCAATCACCCCTTCGCGCGCAAAGGCCGTATCCCGGTCGCGTTTGCGCATCGACTGGAAACCGACAAGCTCCAAGGAATAGCCGCCTTCAAAATTCCGGGAATATCGAACGCCCGCTTCACCGGAGAGGTTCTCCTCATGGCCGGTATTGTTCTGCTGCCCTCCGGGAACGGTGAAAACCGACCCGCCGGAGTAGTTCAGCCGGTTGCCGCTGGCTTGACCGTTGACCCTCAATTGGCCGCCCAGCCACGTCGTCTCCCACGAGCCGGCCGCATCGACCCGCTCGTAGACACTCTCCGAACCGGACGCGCCTTGCCGCAGAAGCGTCCCGGCCGGATCGAGCCGCACAAAGGCGTTCTCGTTGCTGCCTTCGCTGCGGATGAGCGACACCGATCCTTCAAGCACCTGCCCGTCCGACTGGTTGCGAAGTTGCAGCGTCGTATTGGGCGAGACATTGCCTGCATCGCTCACCGTGACCGTCGCGCCGATGGACCCGCTTACGCCCGTGTCCTTCTTGCGGATGATGTTGGCGACAATCGACTTGCCCTGCATGTCGATGCCGTCGGCACCGCCGCGGATCACTTCGATCCTCTGCACGCCACCGGCAGGAATCCGCGCGATGATCGAGCTGAGGGATTCCGAGCGCGATGGCGGCCGCTGGCCATCGATCAGCACATTGCCGGCCGTACCCGAGAACCCGCGTTCGCCGCTTCCGCCGTCGAACGAGAATCCCGGTAGCCGCCCCACCATGTCCATCGCGGTGTTCGGCCTGAACTGCGCGAAAAAGGCCGGATCGTAGACCTCCCTGTTTGAGGCGCCGGTGTCGGACTGCTGGGGTTCCGCTGGGTCAGCCTGAGCGGTCACCTCGCCTGCACCCAGGCACATGATGGCCGTTAGCCCGATGGATACGCACCACCCCTGCTTCACGCTTTCCTGCCCTAATCAGCCTGCGGCTTGGCCCGCAGTGCCGTGAGAGCAGTCCCGCATCCGATTTGGACAAAAGCAAGTCCTGCCGCTTGCGCGGCGAGCACAGTATCGCGAGTACCCCCGATGCCGGATTACTCAGCCGGCTTCGAAGCAGCGGCCGCCTGTTCAGCAAGTTCTTCCGGCGTCTTCTCGGTGAATGCGCCGTGGGCCATGTGCTTCAGGACAAAGCTGCAGAGCGACAGCAGCACGCCGATGCCCACGCCGATCCAGCCGAGGATCCAGAACACATCCAGCGAGGCATTGAGCGCGGCTTCATTGCTGAGCGCCGAACCCGCCACCGACTCCGTCTCCGTCATCCCGGCAATGATGCCGCCGATATACTGCGCCCAGGCGGACGACAGGAACCAGATCGCCATCATGGTCGACAAGACCTTGTAGACCGACAGCTTCGAGATCGCCGACAGGCCCACCGGCGACAGGAAGAGTTCGCCCGTCGTGTGGAACATGTAGAGCAGGATCAGGAAGATGATCGGCACCTGGAACTGGCCGTCGGCAAACTGCGCGCCGATGACCAGCATGAAGAAGCCGACGCCAACCTGGATGATGCCGAGGCCGAACTTCAGCGTCGGGTTTGGGTCCAGATTGCGCGAGCCCAGCCATGCCCACAGTGCCGCGAAAACTGGAGCGAACAGCAGGATGAAGCCGGCATTGAACGATTGCGTCTGCGACGCCGTGACGGTCAGGAAGCCGTCGCTGGGCAGCTGCGTGTTCTGGTCAGCGAAGAGCGACAGGGACGAACCCGCCTGCTCGAACAGCGTCCAGAAGACGGTCGCCGCCGCAACAAGGATCAGGGCGAGGCCGAGGCGTTGCGCCTCCACCTTCGACACCTTGGTCATTGTGTAGAAGATGTATCCGAGGAACACGATCGACCCGAGCATCAGCAGGTAGAAGATGTGCACATGGTCCTGCCGCGGCAGGTTCATGAAGCCCAGTGCGCTCTGCGTGAAATCGTTGAGGCCATCGAGGATCTGGGCCGGCGGCGATTGCACCAGCATCCAAACCACGCCGACCGCAATGATGCCGCCGAGATAGATCGTGTACTCCTTGCTGAGACCAAAGAGGCCCTTGCCCTTGAGGTCTTCGGGCGCAGGCGGTCTGCCGACATTCTCGGGAAGCTGTGCCGGCCCCTTTGTCCAAAAGAGCAACCGCGCGCGTGTGAACACCAGCCAGCCAAACGCCATGCCGACGCCCGCTAGCCCGAAGCCGGCCCACCAGCCGACCGTCTCGCCAAGCAGGCCGCACAATGCGGTCGCCCAGAACGCTCCCAGGTTGATGCCGTAGTAGTACAGCGTGAAACCCGGATCGCGCTTGGGGTCGCCCGGCGGATAGAGTTGGCCGACGATCGCCGAGATGTTGCTCTTGAGGAAACCCACGCCGACGATGATCAGCGAAAGAGCCAGGTAGAAGATGCCAACGAACAGCGGGTTGCGATCCGCAACCCCAAGCTCGTAGTCCGCCTTCGGAATGGTCGCCGGGATCGGCGCATTTGACGGAAGGCCGGTGAACACGAGATCACCCGCCTCTGATGCATTGATTGTGCAAGCCGAACCCGAATCTTCTGGTGCGTTGAGTTCGCAGCGCGCATCTCCGATCGGCAGGAATGTGCGGCGCAGGTCGCCACGGCCATCAACCTCGAACGTGTAGACATCTTCCTGGTACTTCAGGGTTTGCGACGCCGAATTGCCCTCAGCCGCCATGAGCAGGTGGCCCGCGACCAGCAGCAAGGCGCCGAACGCGATTGCCTTCCTCGTCCCGAGATACCGGTCAGCCAGAATGCCGCCGATAAGGGGCATGAGGTACACCAGCGAGGTGTAGGCGCCGTATTGGGAACTCGCGAAGCCCTGAGAGAAAACGAAGTGCTGCGTGAGGTAGAAGATCAGGATCGACCGCATGCCGTAGTAGGAGAAGCGCTCCCACATTTCGGCGAAGAACAGGATGTGCAGCCCCCGGGGGTGATGCCGCATCTGGGTGAAGACAGGGATCGCGGTAAGACCCGTGATCACAAGTCCCACGACAATAACGATGTTGAAGAATTCCATAGGCCCCTCAGGTAACGCCACGCGTGGGGCATGATCATCACGCGGCTCGCGCAGGCTCAAGCCCGGAAATGGCCGATCCCGGGGAAGGACTTGCCTCATTTGGCTGGCAGGTACCTGATCGGGCGGTGCCCGGGACGGCCGACGCCCTAGAGGCGCACCTCGGCGAAGGCGCGTCGGATGTCGCGCTTCCAGGGGCCGTGATAGGCCGCCAGCAGGCGCTCGGCCTGCGTCACGCCGCTCTCGGCGATCTCCATTGGGCCAGCCAGAAGCACGCCCTCGTCGCGCCCCTTCCCGTCCAGCCGCTTGCGGCGCTTGAGGCCAGCCGCCGCGAGCGCCAGCGCATCCTTGGCAACGTCCTGCGCCGTCCGTCCGCGCACCGGCGCCTGCAACCCCATCGTCGGCACACTGGCGCGAAGCGACTGGCGGTCAGCCGCCGTCCAGCCCTTTACGAGTTCCCATGCACCGTCCAGCGCCGCGTCGTCGTAGAGCAACCCGACCCAGAACGCAGACAAGGCCGACAACGACGCCTCCTGGCCCGCATCGGCCCCGCGCATCTCGAGGAATGTCTTCAGACGCACTTCAGGGAAGATGGTCGAGAGGTGATCGTCGAAATCATCCATCGCAGGCGTCTCACCCGGCAGCACCGGCAGCTTGCCAGCCATGAAATCGCGGAATGACAGGCCCGACGCGTCGATATACTTCCCCTCGCGCCGCACGAAGTACATCGGCACGTCGAGTGCAAAATCCACATACTGCTCGAAGCCGAAGCCGTCCTCGAAAGCAAACGGCAGCATGCCCGTCCGATCCGGATCCGTGTCCATCCACACATGGGAGCGATAGCTGAGGAAGCCGTTCGTGCGTCCCTCTGCAAACGGCGAGCTGGCGAAGAGCGCCGTCGCGATCGGCTGCAGCGCGAGACTCACGCGCAGCTTCTTCACCATGTCGGCTTCCGAGCCGAAATCGAGATTGGTCTGCACCGTACAGGAGCGGTACATCATCTGCCGCCCCAGCCGGCCGACCTTCTCCATGTACGCCTTCATGATGGCGTAACGCCCCTTGGGCATCGACGGCGTCTCGTCGAACGACCACAACGGCGAGAAGCCTAGGCCGAGAAAATCAACGCCCATGGCTCCCGCCACGTCGCGCGTCTCGCGCATGTGGGAGGCAATCTCGGCGGCGGTCTGGTGAAGATCCTCCAGCGGCGCGCCCGAAAGCTCGAACTGCCCGCCCGGCTCCAGGCTGACGCTGGCGCCGTCCTTCTTGAGGCCGATAATGTACTCGCCCTCCATGATCGGCTCCCAGCCGAACTTCTGCGAGATGCCTTCAAGCAGGCCCCGAATGGACGCCGGTCCCTCATACGGCACAGGCCGGAGCGTGCCCTCGATGAAGCCGAACTTTTCGTGCTCGGTGCCGATGCGCCATTGCGCCTTCGGCTTTGCGCCGCCCGCAAGCCGCTCAACGAGCTCGCGCTTGCCCGCGATCCGCGGCGCTGACTCGTCGATGTCACGAGTGGGTGTCGTCATGCGCTGCGTCCGGAACTGGCTACCGCCAGCGAGATAGGTACGCCCGGATAGGGACGCCAGTGAGGGGCGTCAAATGTTCAATTGGTGAAGGAAAACTATCGCGAGACGGTCGCAAGCTAAACAGACCGCCAATCGCCCCGTACGGCCTGCCACAGCACAAGCGCCGCAACGGCAGCTGTCTCGGCGCGAAGGATTCGCGGTCCAAGCCCCACCGCCCGCACAAACGGCAGCGCCCTCAGCCTCGCTCGCTCGGCGGGAGAGAATCCCCCTTCAGGCCCAATGAGAATCGCCACCGGCCCATCGTCCATCTCCGCCAGGGCTGTCGCCATCGGCTTCGCCCGCCCCTCATCCCCGCCCCACGGACGGCCGGTTTCATCGCCCGCCTCGTCCGCGAAGATCAGCACCCGGCCCTGTGGCCATTCCGTCAACAGCGCCGATAATTTCTGCGCCTCGCGGACCGGTGGCACATCCAACCGCTCAGTCTGCTCGGCAGCCTCCACCGCCAACCGCCCCAGGCGATCAACGCGCACATTCTCCGAATTCGTGCGCTCGGTCAGCACAGGCCGGATCTCGCCCACCCCCAGCTCGACCGCCTTCTCGACCACGAAATCCGTACGATCCTTCTTCAACGGCGCAAACAGCAGCCACACGTCTGGAACAATCGCCTGCTCGCGTGTCCGGTCTCCCAGCTCCAGCCGGACAGTGGACTTCCCGGCCTCGACGATCTTCGCTGGAAACTCCCCGTCCCGTCCGTTGAACACACGCACCGAATCCCCCGCCGCCAGCCGCATCACCCGCGAAAGGTAATGCGCCTGATCGCCGTCGATGCTGATGACGCCGCCCGCCACAAGATCGGGGGCGACATGAAGCCGGGGTGTCGCGCTCATGTCATTGCGCTATATCGGCCCGAACAGCCTGCCAAGGACCATCGGTGACCCAGCCCGCGCACCCCGCCAGCCCTGCCGACGCCGTTCGCGGCTCGTGGGTCGCGTCCGCCCCGGCATTCGCCCGGCCCTACCTGCAGCTTTCGCGCTACGATCGGCCTGCCGGTTTCTGGCTGCTTGGCCTGCCCTGCACCATCGGCCTGGCGCTCGCGCGCATCCCCGCCGGCTTCGTCCCCGCCGACGCACTGCTTGGCCTGTTGTTCGCCATCGGCTCCATCGCCATGCGCGGCGCGGGCTGCACCTATAACGACATCCTCGACCGCGACATTGACGCGAAAGTCGCGCGCACCGCCCTCCGCCCGCTTCCCTCCGGCGCCGTGTCGCTGAAACAGGCGTGGATCTGGCTGCTGCTCCAGTGCCTCGTCGGCCTCGGCGTGCTCCTGTGCCTGCCCGACTTCGCCAAGCTGGTTGCGCTCGGCGCCATTCCCATGGTCGCGCTCTATCCCCTCATGAAACGCATCACCTGGTGGCCGCAGGTTTGGCTCGGGCTCACCTTCAACTGGGGCGTCCTCGTCGCCGCCGCCTCGGTCCGCGGCGAACTCACCGCGCCAGACTTGGTGCTCTACGCCGGCCTCGTCCTGTGGACGCTGGGTTACGACACGATCTACGCAATCCAGGATCTGGAAGACGACGCGCTCGTCGGCGTCAAATCCACCGCCCGCCGCTTCGGCGCGTCCGTTCGCCCCGCTGTCACCATCATATACCTCCTCTGCATCGCCCTGTGCGCGACCGCTGGCTGGCTGGCCGCCGGCCTCTGGGGCGCCCTCGCCACGCTTCCCTTCGCCCTCCACCTCGTCCAGCAGGCCATGCGCACCGACCCCGCGAACGGCCGACTTGCCCTGGTCCTGTTCCGTGCCAATCGCGATGCCGGCGTCCTACTCTTTGCAGGCTGGGCCTTCATTGCAGCCCCGATCTGGACGATAACGGGCTGAAGCCCGGGGCCGGAGAATCGTCATGTCGGAAAAACCAAAGCTGCCTGCCGGCGGTCTAGCCCTCGCCTTCAGCGGCGTTGCCGTTGTCGCGGCCGTCGGCGCCGTCATGATCTCCACCCGCAGCGCCGACGTCCAGGCAGGCTCGGCAGGCGCGCCATCCGCCTCCACCGATCTCGCGGCGCAGCCGCCGGGATCGGACCCGCTCGTCTCCGCACAGTCCGTATCGCCGGATACGCCCCTGCCTCCACAACCGGGCACAGCCACAGCGCCCGGCGCCATCGCCTTCTCGGACAAGACCCTCGAGTTCAGCGCCGCCCTTCCCCAGGGGGCTCCGAACGACCCGATCATCGGACAACTTCGCAAGGAAGCTGAAGAACTGCTGGCCAAAACGAAAAAGGAAGCAGCCGCGGCGTTTGCCGAACGCGGCCCCGGCGCGCTCCAGATTGGATGGGAATATCAGCTCGAGTGGAAGATCCTCGCCCGCGCGGGCGACTGGGTCAGCCTCGTCGGCACACTCTACCAGTTCAACGGCGGCGCCCACGGCCTTGGCTCGACAGACACCCGCATCGCCAATGCGAAGAGCGGCGAGCAGATGGATTTCCCCGGCATGCTCCGCTTCGGCAAGGGCTTCTCCCCAGCCGTGGTCATCGCCACCTGCGAGGCCCTCAAGAAGGAAAAGCTGTCGCGCATCGATAGCGCCACCGTGATGGACGAACCCATCATTTGCGCTGGCCCGAACGCAAACGTGCGCCTTGAAGATGCGAGCATCGCGCTCGCGCCGTCGACTGTCAGCGGCAAGTTCGGCGGCCTTTATGTCTACTTCGACCCCTACGCCGTCGGCGCCTATGCCGAGGGCTCTTATCAGGTCGCCATCCCGCACGAAGTCTTCGCCGAAGACCTCAAGGCGCCCTTCAAGGACCTGTTCGCCGGCGCGCCGCTCCCGTTTGAAGACAACTAACGCCGCGCGCGGAAGAAGTCCTTCAGCAACCCTGATGCCTCCTCTGCCATCACGCCGCCCTCAATCTGCGGGCGCGAATGGCATGTCGGCTGTTCGAAAAAGCGCGGGCCATGGGCCACCGCCCCGCCCTTGGCGTCGTTCGCGCCATAGACCACCCGCCCGACCCGGGCATGGCTGATCGCCCCCGCGCACATCGCACACGGCTCAAGCGTCACATACAGCGTCAGCCCCGTAAGCCGGTAATTGCCCTGCTTCGCTCCCGCCGCGCGCAGCGCCAGTACTTCCGCATGCGCTGTCGGATCGTGAAGGCCGATGGGCTGGTTGTGCGCCTCGGCCACCACCTCGCCCGTCGCGGGATCGACCAGCACTGCCCCAATCGGCGCCTCGCCAGCTTCGGCGGCCGCGCGTGCGAGCCCCATGGCGCGCTGCATCATCTTAAGGTCGAAATCGGGGCCCATGCGCCGATCTAGCATTTGGCGACTGAATTGCTATGGGGCGGCATGCGCATCATTGGCGGCAAGCTCAAGGGACGAACCATCAAGGTGCCGGACGGCCAGGGCACACGCCCCACGTCCGACCGCGCCCGCGAGTCCCTGTTCAATATCCTCGCCCACGCCGACTGGGCCCCCGCGCTTGAAGGCACGCGCGTCATCGACGCCTTCGCCGGCTCCGGCTCGCTCGGCTTCGAGGCGATCTCCCGCGGCGCGGCCTTCTGCCTCTTCGTCGAAACTGAAGCGGCCGCCCGCGGGTGCATCCGCGACAATGTCGAGACGTTTCAGCTCTTCGGCAACACGCGCATCCACCGCCGTTCCGCCACCGACCTCGGCCCGAAGCCCGCTGGCCTCGGCGCACCGTTCAATCTCGTCTTCCTCGATCCGCCCTATCGCCACGGCCTGATCCCGCCTGCGCTCGAGCAACTCGCTTCCGGCCAATGGATCGCGCCCGATGCGCTCGTGGTTGCTGAAACCGGCTCCGATGAACCCGAACTGGCAGCCCCCGGCTGGGACACAATCGACAGCCGGGTCTACGGCGCCGCGCGGGTATCCTTCCTGCGCAGGGCCTGACCCTTCGGCAGCGGCGCAAACGGCGACAACACGAAGGCGAGCAGTATGCCCAGCATCAGCACATCCGCTGACGCCCCCGCCATCGCCTGCGACGGCGCCCACGTGAACAGCGACACCGGCTGCCCCACGCCTGCAATTCCCACCACCAGAATGGCGCCGAGATTGTTGGCGAAGTGAAACCCCATCGCCGCCGCCAGCGATCCCGTGCGCCAGACCATCGCCATCATTACGAGGCCCAGCATCGTCGCCGCCACGACGTGGTAGATCGTGAACTCGTCCAGCGGCCGCCCATTCATCGAATGCGCAAGCCCAAACACGAACGCCGGCAGAAAGCCCCACACCAGCGGATGTCGCCACCGCGCCGCCAATTGCTGCGGCAGGTATCCGCGAAACACGATCTCCTCGCCCGCGCTCTGGATCAGGATCAGTAACGCCAGCGGGAGCAACGCCAGCATCCACTGCCCGAGGTCGAGGCCCGACGGCGCCGGCGCATTGCCCGTCGCCGCCGCGTAGCCGAACCCCGCAGCCAGATAGGCCGCCGCCAGCGCCATCCCAACCCCAAACTGGACATGACTCCAGCGTCCATCACGCGAACGCGCGCTCGCCAGCCCGCGCTTGTGTAACCACTTCAAAACCAGCCACACGCCAAGCCACAGCCCCCAGAACGTGACAAAGATCACGCTCATCAGCACCGCAGCTTCGGTGAACGACATGAAGCGCTCAGGCGCGCCGGTCAGCATCTCGGCGGAGACCAGTCCGCCTCCCACAGCGACAAGGCTGATCACCACCGTCCACGCAAACCACGCAACAATGATCAAGACGAAACCCAGCGCCGTCCGCCACGCTTCCGCCTGCGGCCGCGCCGCCGCCACCCATTGATGAAAGGGATGGTCCGTCATGGAATGAGGATGGTCGCGCCGCTGGTCTTGCGTGCTTCAAGCGCGCGATGCGCCTCGGCCGCGTCCTTCAGGGCAAAGCGCTGCCGCACATCCGCCCGCACAGCCCCCGCCCGCATGGCGCCCCACAGCGCCGCGGCGCCACGCTCCAGGTCCGCGCGGTCCTTCGTGAAATGAAACAGCCCCGGCCGCGTCATGATCAGCGAGCCGCCCTGATTGAGCCGCGCCGGCGGAATCGGATCAGCCGGCCCCGACGCATTGCCATACGTCACGAACCATCCGCGCGACTGCAGCGACTTGAGGCTAGGTTCAGCCGATGTCTTGCCCACGCTGTCATAGACAACAGGCACGCCCTTGCCGCCCGTCAGCTCCTTCACTCGCGCGGGCACATCTTCACTCGCCAGGATCGTCTCCCAGCAGCCATACTGTCTCGCCAGCGCCGCTTTTTCCGGCGTCGACACCACACCGATCACCCGCGCGCCCAGCGCATTTGCCCACGGCACCAGGATCGACCCCACGCCGCCCGCCGCCGCCCACACCAGGATCGTCTCGCCGGGGTTAAGCCGCCTGATCTCGAAGATCAGCATCCACACCGTCAGCCCCTTGAGGAACACCGCCGCTGCGTCCTCGTCCTTCACGCCCTCGGGGATGACGATCATCTTGTCTGCCGGCGCATTGCGATGCGAGGCATAGGCGCCCGGGAGGCCGTTATAGACCACCCGATCTCCCACCTTAAGGTCCCGCACGCCCTCGCCCAGCGCTTCCACCACGCCAGCCGCCTCAACGCCCAGCACAGCCGGCGTCGGCCCGGGATAGAGCCCCGTGCGCGTATAGACATCGATGAAGTTGAGCCCGATTGCCGTCTGCTTCAGTTGCACCTGCCCGGCGCCGGGCGGCGGCAGGTCCACCTGCTCAAACACCATCTCCTCCGGCCCACCATGCTTGTGGATGCGGATGACGTCAGCTTTGGACATGCAGTTATCTCCTGAGCTCATAGCGCATCGACATCACGCCCGAGCTGAATTCCTTCCGGCCGACGAGCTTCAGGTCGACCATTTGCGACAGCCCCCCAAACGGGGCCGGTCCATGCCCGGCTATCCGCGGGTGCACCAGAAACTCGAACTCGTCGATCAGCCCCATGTCTGCCAGCGCCGCCGGCAGCATCACGCCGCCTACATAAAGCCCGTTGCCTGGCTCCTGCTTCAGCCGCCTGATGGTCGCTTCCAGATCACGCCCACGCACCAGCTCCGCATTCCAGTCGACGCTGGTCAGCGTATCCGACACCACATACTTCTTCGCCGCATGGATCATCCGCGCAAAGGCCTGCGTCCACTCCGGCATCCCCTCGGGTAGCACGCCCGACTCCGCCATCGGCCGCCACGCGCTCTCCATCATTTCGTAGATCACGCGCCCGAAAATCAGCGCATCCGCCCCCGCCACGATGTCTGCCGAGTATTGATGCAGCTCCGCATCCACGATCCCGACGCGGTGATCGCAACACCCATCCAGCGTGATATTGATCGAGTATCGAAGCGGCCTCATGGCTGGAATGCTATCATCGACCGCGCCGCAATTGGAAGTCTCGGCCGGCCACTCCCCGGTTGCCCCCTACGCCCAGACTCGTGTCTAACCGACGACATGGACCTGTTTGGAACAACACCTGCGGAGATCATCTGCGGCATTGATGAAGCGGGGCGCGGCCCTCTGGCCGGCCCCGTTTGCGCAGCCGCCGTGGTGCTCGACCCCGCTCGCCCGATCGCAGGGCTCCACGACTCCAAACAACTCACGGAAAAGAAGCGCGACACCCTCGCGCCGCAGATCCGCGAGTATGCCCTCGCCTGGGCCGTCGGCTGGGCCAGCGTCGAGGAGATCGACGAATACAACATCCGCCAAGCCAACTTCCTCGCCATGAAGCGCGCCTTCAATGGCCTGCAGCTTGCCCCCACCCTCGCCCTTGTCGACGGCAAGGACCCGCCCCCGCTCTCGTGCAGGATCACCTGCATCATCGGCGGCGACGCGCTGGAGCCCGCAATCTCTGCGGCCTCCATACTCGCCAAGACCGCGCGCGACGCGGTGATGGTGGACCTCTGCGCGCAGTTTCCCGGCTACGGTTTCTCGCAACACAAGGGCTATGGCTCGGCGATGCACATCGAAGCGCTGAGGCGCCTCGGCCCGAGCCCCGCGCACAGGCGGACCTTCGCCCCGGTGAGGGAGATGCTGGAAGGCGCGCGCTAGCGGCGCCCGAACAGCTTCTCGATATCGCTAAGCTTCAGTTCGACATAGGTCGGCCGGCCATGGTTGCACTGCCCTGAATGCGGCGTCGCTTCCATCTGGCGCAACAGCGCGTTCATCTCGTCAGCCGTCAGTCGCCGTCCCGCACGCACGGATCCGCGACAGGCCATGTTGCCCATCACTTCTTCCATCCGCTCCTTCAACGCGAGCCCCGCCTCATACTCCGCGAAATCGTCCGCGAGGTCGCGCACCAGCCCCTTCACGTCCATCTCGCCAAAGATCGCCGGCGTCGCGCGCACAGCCACTGCTCCGCGCCCGAACGGCTCCACCTCCAGCCCCATCTCGAGAAGCTCGTCTGCGCGCTCCAGCACGCGCGCCGCCTCTTCGTCGGACAGCTCCACGATCTCCGGAATCAGCAGTGCCTGTCGCCGCACGCCCGCGCCGGCTAGCTGCGCCTTCATGCGCTCGTAGACCAGCCGCTCATGCGCCGCGTGCTGATCCACGATCACCATGCCATCCGCCGTCTGCGCGATGATGTAGGTCTCATGCACCTGCGCTCGCGCGACTCCCAGTGGCGGAGTGCCAACACCCTGCTCGGGCGCGGGCTCCACCCGCGCACTCGGCGCATCGCCAAACGCCTCGAACGTTGCCGGACGATTGTCAGACATGCCGCCTGGATAGCTGGTCGTGTAGTCCAGCCCGCCTACAACAGGCTGCGCGGGAGACCAGCGCGCCTGCCCCGAACTCCACGGCAGGCTTGGCGCGACATGGCTGGTTGCCGCGCCCAGCGCAGCACCCGCAACAGTCGTGCTCGCCCGATGTCCTGCCGCCGCCAACGCGTGGCGCAGCGCCCCGATCAGCAGCCCGCGCACATTGCCTGAGTCCCTGAAGCGCACCTCCGTCTTCGCCGGGTGCACGTTCACATCCACCAGCATCGGATCAAGATCGACAAACAGCACCGCCATCGGGTGCCGGTCGCGCGCGAGGAAATCCTGATACGCCGCACGGATCACACCGACCAGAAGCTTGTCCTTCACCGGCCGCGAATTGACGAACAGATACTGGTGCTGCGCGCTGCCGCGATTGAACGTCGGCAATCCCGCAAAGCCGCTCACGCGCACGCCCTCTCGCTCGGCCTCGATCTCCACCGCATTCTCGCGGAACTCACGCCCCAGCACAGCGCCCAGCCGCTTCAGCCGCGCATCATCGCCCTGCTCGGCCTGCAGCTTCAGGATCGCGCGCTCTTCGCTCTCCAGGTGGAACGCCACATCCGGCCGCGCCAGCGCCAGCCTGCGCACGGTGTCGGCGATGGCCTGCGCCTCCGAGCGCTCGGTCTTCATGAACTTCAGCCGCGCCGGCGTCGCATAAAACAGGTCGCGCACGTCCACGCGCGTGCCGTGCCCCGTCAGCCCGCTCCACGCCGCCGGCTTCGGCCCTTCGATACGTCCCGCATCCACCACGATCTCGAACGCGCCATCGGCGTCCTTCGCCCGGCTCAGGATCGACAGCCGCGATACAGATCCGATCGACGGCAGCGCCTCACCGCGAAATCCCATTGTGCGGATATCGAGCAGATCGACATCGCCATCATCGCCGGCCGAGAGCTTCGACGTAGCATGGCGCTCGATGGCGACAGGCAACTCGTCCGCCGTCATCCCGTGGCCATCGTCTTCGATCATCAGGCGCGTCAGCCCGCCGCCCTCGATGCGCACGCGGATCGCACGCCCCCCGGCATCCAGCGCGTTCTCGATCAGCTCCTTCGCAGCAGCCGCCGGACGCTCAACGACCTCACCCGCCGCAATACGGTTCACCGCCGCCGGCGGCAGCCGGCGAATGCGTCCCGGGGGCGAGAGGGTCGATTCGGCCATTGTTCCAACATAGGGCCGCGCGGGCCCGGTTGCATTCATGCCTGGCGGCACTTCCCACAAGTTTTCGCCGCAGCAGCGTATGGGGCAAGCAATCCCCGTCGACAGCTCAGTCGATCCGCGGTTCGCCCACTAGCACGAAGGTGAACGCCTCGGGCTTCATGTACTCGCTCGCCACGCGCTTCACGTCTTCCAACGTCACGGCCTCGAAATGGCTGTTGCGTTCCTGCACATAGTCCACATCCATACCGTCCTGCCGGAAGCCCAGCAGGTTGCGGGCAATCTTGGCGTTCGAGTCGAAAGCCAGGGGGAACGCGCCCGTGATGTAGGCCTTGGCGTCCGCCAGCTCCTGCTCGGTCGGGCCCTCGCGTCCCAGCCGCGCGATATTCTCGCGCACCAACCGCACGACTTCGCTTGCTGTCTGGTTCATCGTCGAACTCGACCCCGTCCACCGCCACAGGTGCGGCTGAACGCTGAGGCCGGTCGCAACGCCATAGGTCAGCCCGCGCTTCTCGCGCAGGTCCTCCGACAGGCGTGACGAGAGCGCGCCGCCCCCGAGCGTGTAGTTGAGCAGGTAGGCAGCGTAGAAATCCGGATCCTCGCGGCGAATGCCCGGGCCCGAGAACAACACCAACGTCTGCGGTTGGCTCAACTTCTTCACGATGGGGGAGCGTGTCGCCGGCAGCGGCGTTGCATCTCTCGGTTCTGGCAGGCCAGATGCCGCTGGCAGCGACCCGAACACCTGGTCCAGCCGCACCTTCAGCTCGTCCGCCGAAATGTCGCCGACGACCACGACCAGCAGCCGGTCGCGCGTCATCAACTGTTGCATCATCGACCGCACATCGCCCTTGCCCGCGGCCGAAACGGATTGCTGCGTCGGATGCCGGGCATAGGGATGGCCCGGCACAATCGCATCGTTCATCGCGCGGCTGGCCAACGTCTTCGCGTCCATCTCCGAAGCGTTCAGCCCCGCGATCAGCTCGCGCTTGGCCCTCTCGAACGGCTCTGAGTCCATCCGCAGCTCGGCGAAGGCGAGGCGCATCATCTCGAAGCTTTCGTCTTCCGTCGCCGTCAGCGTCGTGAAACTGCAGGTCGTCCAGTCCATCCCGACGCCACAGCCGAACTCCATGCCGAGGTCTTCCATCCGCGCGCCATAGGCGGTCGTGTCGAGATCGCCTGCGCCCTCGTTCATCATGTAGCCCAGCAACCAGCCGACCCCGTCCTTGCCGATCGGCTCGCTCGCCGACCCGCCGCGCCAGGCCATCTCAACGGCAACCATTGGCACGAAATCTTCTTCCACCAGCCACGCCGTGATCCCGCCCGGCGACGTCACCACCTGCACGTCCGCCATCGAGAACTCATTCTCGCGCAGCACCGGCGCATCGACCGGCCCGGGAGACTGACAGGCTCCAAGCGCCGCAAGGCACGCGATGGCCAGAACGCGGATCATTCGCGCCCCGGCAGCAGGATGGAATCTACATGGTGCGGCGCGATCAGGTAACGCGTGACCACATCCACCACATCCTCGCGCGTCACCGCGGCGATGCGCTCGTCCCACGTCTCGATGCGCTCCAGCGGCACGCCCGACGACAGCATCAGGCCATACCAGTCCGCCAACTGTTGCTGGTTATCGCGCCGGAACACGGCCGACGCCGCGATGATCCCCTTGGCACGCGCCAGCTCTTCATCGCTGGGGCCGTCCTCAGCGAACTCTGTCACGACCTTCATGGCCGCCGTCCGCGCCGCGTTGATCGTCACGCCCTGTGATGGAGAAACCGACACCGCGACCAGTCCCGGTGCTTCCATCTCCGCGCTGTAGCCCCACGCTGTCACCGCCTGCCCGCCTTCGACCAGCGTGCGGTAAAGCCGTCCCGTTCGCCCGCCGCCCAGCACCTGCATCGCCACCTGCAGCGCCTCGGCGTCCTCATGCCCCATCGGCACGCCGATCCAGTTCCGCGACCAGACCGCCTGGCGCACCTTGGTGTCCGAATGCTCCAGCTCGAAAGATTGTGACAGCGCCCGCACCTCCGGCCACTTGCGCTGGCCCAAGTCGCCCCGGCGCGGAACGCCGCCATAGGTCGCCTCCACCAGCGGCCTCAGTTCCTGCGCCGTGATGTCCCCCGCCACCACCAGCACGGCGTTCTCCGGCCCATACCAGTTGCGGTACCATTCAGTGGCGTCTTCGCGCGAGAGTTTCGCGACCTCGTCCATCCGCCCGATCACCGGGATCGAATAGGGATGTCCCGCGAACAGCTTCTCCCACACCCGCTCGTCCAGGATCGCGCCGGGATTGCTGTCGACATTCTGGCGCCGCTCCTGCTGCACGACGCTGCGCTCGGCGAACACCTCGTTGTCATCCAGCTTGAGGTTCGCCATGCGGTCCGCCTCCAGCTGCATCATCAGCGGCAGGCGGTCGCGGGCCACGCGGAAGAAATAGTTCGTATAGTCGTACGACGTGCGCGCATTCACCTGCCCGCCATTGCGCGCCGCGATGCGCGAATACTCGCCCGCCGGTGTCGTCTCCGTCGCCTTGAACATCAGATGTTCGAGAAAGTGCGCGAGACCCGATTTGCCGGCCACTTCGTCAGCAGCGCCAACGCGATACCAGATCACATGGGTCACCACCGGCGCACGATGATCCGGCAGCACAACCGCCGTCATCCCGTTGTCGAGCTTGAACGTCTCCGCCTTCCAGTCGCCCCCGTCCTGCGCTGCAGCCGCGCCCCCAGCGACAACCAGAAGTCCGAGCGCCGCAGCGCTGTGTCGCGAGGCACGCAGGATAACGGAGACGAAGGAGAGTATCACAGACCCGGCAGCTTGCTCGTCGACTTGGGTTGGATCACGACAGCGCCGCCGCCGGTCACGCTCTGCAGCGCTTCGGCCTCAACGCGCAGGCGCTCGGCCTCCGCGGCCGGGTCGATAACGGCGTCGGTGGGCGTCGCGCCCCAGTTGAGGATCATGTCGGCAAAGCTGCGGTTCTTGCGCAGGATCTCGGCCTCGTCGAAGTCCACCAGGCTACGAACCGTGCGCTCGGTCGTGCCGCCGCCCGCCGCGCGTACGAACGCCCGCTCGCCCTCGCTGGCGGTCTGGCCATAGTCGACGCCGAACACGGCGACGCGCGCCTGGGCTTCCGGCGAAAGTTCCTGCGGACGCGCCTGTCCCGGGGCCGGCGGCACAAGGTTGAATTGCGGGGGCACGGTCAGCGGCGCCTTGCTGATCACGTTGTTGGCTTCGGGTCCCGCCGCGGTGCTGCAGGCAGCGGTGGCCCCTGCGGCCAGGACGGCAATCCCGATCATGGCGATACGCTTCACTGATATTCTCCTGTCGCGGTCGTCAGACCCCAGTTTTCGAGAAGCCTTCTAGCTTGCCCGTTTGCGTCCGACCAGAAGCTGATCCACCAGCAGAAATATGGCGCCAATAGAGATGGCGGCGTCCGCAATGTTGAAAATCCACGGGAAGCCGACATCCCAGCCGAACAGGTTCATGTCGAACCATGGGCCACGAAAGTCAATGAAATCAACGACCGCGCCGAAAATGAAGCGGTCGATCAGGTTACCCACAGCCCCGCCGACCACTAGCGCCAGCGCCAGGGCGGTCGTTTTCCGCTCCGCGCGCATCAACCAGATTGTGAAACCAACTGCGATTGCCGAGATCAGACCGAACAGGATCCAGCGGGCGATTCCATCGGCCTGCATGGCCCCGAAGCTGACCCCCCGGTTCCACGTCATGGAAAAATCCATCACCGAGGACAGCTCCATCCGGCCGCACACACGTGCGTCGTCCAGACAGGCGAGCGCCCGGAAATCCGGCACCCCCAGCACCCACGCCTTGGTCAGCTGGTCGACCGCAACGATGCCGATGATCAGGGGGATCGCCCAGCGCCAGGCGCGCGTCATCTTCTCGCGCGAAAGCCAGTCCATCGTCACAGCCATGCCAGTCCCTACGCCCTTCGATACTCGCGAACCGCCGCTGCATCCCGCGGGGTTATGTCCGGAAACGCAGGATCAGCGCTTGCCGGATCGAAATACTTCCACGACCGCGCGCACTTAACACCCGCCGCCCGCACACACGAAACAGCGACGCCCTCGCCTCCCGCCACCAGATTCGCCCCGGACGTGATGAAAAGCTCGGCCGGGTCCTCACCCGCGAAGGCGTTGATCAGGGCTGCGTCTCCAACAGTCACGGTGACATCGGCCTCCAGCGACGAGCCGATCCGCTTCTCGCGGCGCTCGACTTCAAGCGCCTCGGTAACGGCCTTGCGCACCTTGAACACCGCATCCCACTTCGCCGCCACTGCCGGCGCGAGCCAGCCTTCAGGCGTCTTCGGGAATTGCTGGAGGTGGACGGATGCCTTGCCCGGATGGCGCTGGTCCCACGCCTCCTCGCAGGTGAACACCATCACCGGCGCAAACCAGATCGCAAGGCGCGTAAAAACCTCATCCATCACGGTACGGCACGCGCGGCGGCGCACCGAAGACGGCGCGTCGCAATAGAGGCTGTCCTTGCGGATATCGAAATACACCGCCGACAGGTCCACCACGCAGAAGTTCATCAGCTCGTGGAAAGCCTTCTTGAAGTCGTAGGCGTGATACGCGCTGCGCACGAGTTCATCGAGCTCCGCGAGGCGATGCAGCACCCAGCGCTCCAGACTCGGCATCTCCGCCAGCGGCACGCGCTCGGCATCGGTGAAGCCATCCAGCGCGCCAAGCAGGTAACGCATCGTGTTGCGCAGCTTGCGATAGCTGTCGCTGTTCGCATCGAAAAGCTTCCAGCCGAAGCTCGGATCATCCGCATAGTCCGAAGACGCGACCCAGATGCGCAGGATGTCCGCCCCGAACTTGTCGCAGACTTCCATCGGCGACACGACGTTGCCGAGCGACTTGGCCATCTTGTTCCCACGCTCGTCCTGCACGAAACCGTGCGTGACAATGCCATCATAGGGCGCACGTCCACGCGTCGCACAGCTCTCCAGCAGCGACGACTGGAACCAGCCGCGATGCTGGTCCGACCCTTCGAGATAGATATCCGCTGGCCATTTCAGCCCGCGATCCTCCAGCGTGAACGCATGCGTCGTCCCGCTATCGAACCACACATCGAGAATGTCGTTCACCTTCTCGATCTTCGCCGGGTCATAGCCAGGGCCGAACAGCGCCGCCGCATCCCCGCCGAACCACGCATCCGCCCCGCCATCCGAAACGGCCTTCACGATCCGCGCATTCATCTCCGGCGTGTTCACGATCTTGCCGCTCTCGCGATCGACAAACAGCGTCAGCGGCACGCCCCACGCGCGCTGGCGCGAGATCAGCCAGTCGGGCCGTTCTTCCACCATCGCGCGGATGCGCTGGCGTCCGCGCTCCGGCGTGAACGTCGTCGCATCGATCGCCTCGAGACACAGGTGGCGGAGCGTCTTGCCTTCCTTGCCCTTGAGATGGTTGAGAGGCTGGTCCATCGCGATGAACCACTGCGCCGTCGCCCGCCGGATCACCGGCGCCTTGGATCGCCACGAGTGCGCATCGCGCAGCGTGGTCATGCCTCGCGCCAGCAACGCGCCGGCCTCGATCAACTTGTCCATCACCGCCTTGTTCGCCGGCCCATCCTGCCCGCGCTTCTTGCCTTCCGGCTCGATGATCGCGAGGCCTTCGAAGCCGGGGCACTCCTTCGTGTAGCGACCGAATTCGTCGACCGTGTTCGGGATATCCGAATTCTTGTGACCGGTCGCAAGCCACACATCATAGTCGTCCTCGCCATGGCTCGGCGCCGTGTGCACGAAGCCCGTACCAGCGTCGTCCGTAACGTGGCCACCAGCCAGCATCGGGACATCGAATTGATATCCCCCAAGGCCCATCGCATGCAGCGGGTGCTTCAGCGTCATCGCCTGCAGCTGCGTCGCGCTCACCGCGTCGAGCTTCTTCCAGCTCGCGGCCTTCGCCGCCTTCATCACGCTTTCGGCGAGCTTGTCCGCGACAATCAGCTTGTCGCCCGGCTTGATCCACGGCTCGAACGCCAGACCTTGCTCAAGGCTCTCGCATTGATAGAGCCCGTACGCGATTTCAGGATTGAAGCTCACCGCGCGGTTGGCCGGGATCGTCCACGGCGTCGTCGTCCAGATCACCACGCGCGCATCCGAATGAACGCCATCGCGGATCGGAAACTTCACCCAGATCATGTTCGCCTTGCGGTCGGCGTACTCGATCTCCGCTTCCGCCAGCGCGGTCTGTTCCACCGGCGACCACATCACCGGCTTGGCGCCGCGCTTCAGCTGACCGCTCATCGCCACTTTGAGAAACTCGTTCACAGTCGCCGCTTCCGACGAATACGCCATCGTCAGGTAGGGATTGGCCCAGTTGCCCGCCCCGCCCAGCCGCTTGAACTCGCCACGCTGAACGTCGATCCACTTCTGCGCATAGTCGCGGCACGCCTTGCGGAACTCCGCCATCGGCACATCGCGCTTCTGCTTGCCGGCGGCGCGGAACTCCTCCTCCACCTTCCACTCGATCGGAAGACCGTGGCAGTCCCAGCCCGGAACATAGTCGGCGTCATAGCCCATCATCTGACGCGTGCGCACAACAAGGTCCTTCAGGATCTTGTTCATCGACGTGCCGATGTGGATGTGCCCGTTCGCGTAGGGAGGCCCATCGTGCAGCATGAAGGCCGGGGCCTTGCGCGCCTTTGCGTCCGCACGCAGCTGCCCATAGATATCCGCCGCTTCCCACTTCGCGAGCCGCGCAGGCTCCTGCTGCGGCAGGCCGCCACGCATTGGGAATTCGGTCTTGGGAAGGAACAGCGTGTCCTTGTACGGATTCGCCGCTTCTTCTTTTTCAGGTTTGTCGGGCTTGCTCATGATGGGTGTCGCTTTGAACTGATGGGCCCCAGATTCTTGGGCCAGAGGGGGGCGAATACGACTTTCCCGGCGGTAATCACGCTAAACAGCGTCCGCCGGGCCCATAATTCGAATGATGGCACCCCGTGTCATGGCATGGCTCATAGCAGTGGCAGGCTT
>Ga0075152_10000820_pt1 | contig 22629 bp, 17 predicted proteins | sample JI61114C2DNA_FD_70964 | JGI IMG/M metagenome (GOLD analysis project Ga0075152, IMG submission 70964) | Wastewater effluent complex algal communities from Wisconsin, to seasonally profile nutrient transformation and Carbon sequestration -... | ecosystem: Engineered > WWTP > Effluent > Algae...
ATGATGCGCCGGTGGCCGACGACCTCGCCTGGAGACGCTTCTGGAGTCCCCGTGACGCCTCACCGCTGCTCGAGAACGGCGGTTATCTCGTCGACCCTGAGGACTCCTGGCTTCGACGCCACACTCAGCTCCGCGAACTCTCAAGGCTCCGCGACATCCCCTGCTTGATCCTCCTCGGCGAGCCCGGCATGGGGAAGAGTTACACGCTCGCGCGGACAGCGCGCGACCAATCCTGGGTCCCGCCTGGCGCCGCGGTGCTGTCGGTCGACCTTCGATACCAGCGTCTCGACCCAGACTTGCTCGACGCACCAGAATACAAGGACTACCTCGATGGCGCCCACGAACTCCACCTCTTTATCGATTCGCTCGACGAGAGTCTCGCCGAGAACGCGACCGCCACTCTTATACGCATCCTTGCCCGGCACCCCGTGCACCGCCTCCGGCTGCGCGTCGCCTGTCGTACAGGTGCCGTCCCTCATACGCTGGAGACGGAGCTCCGCCGGATCTGGCGCGACAGCGGCAAGACCGACATGGACGTCCAGATCTACGAATTAGCACCCCTGCGCGCCGTCGACGTCCGACTTGCGGCGGCCCGCGGTGGCGTCGACACCGATGCCTTCTTGGCCGCGCTCAAACCCCATCGCGCCGAACTGTTCGCCGCACGACCGATCACGCTCCTCTGCTTCCTGCTGCCGATGTTCAAGGCGCAACGCAAGCTTCCCGAACGGCGATGGGACCTCTTCGAGGCGGGCTGCCGGCTCCTGTGTGATGACCCGAGCGCGAGCCGCCACGCCGCGCACACGTCGGGCGGACAAACAGCGAGCGAGCGCATGATGATCGCCAGCCGGATGGCAGCAGCCTACCAATTTCCTCGCGCGCTCCAGCCTTCATCGCCGACCTGCGGGCGGCGATGTCCCGGCGGGCTCCTACGCCGACGTCGCCCTCGACGAACTCACCGGTGTCGAGACGATCGCCGACAGCGAGTTCCCTGTCACGATCGCGGCCCTCCAGGAGGTCGTCGAACACACTCACCTCTTCACTGCATACGGCCCCTGGCACCTGGTGTGGAACCACCGAAGCTTCGCGGAATTTCTCACCGCACGCTTCCTCATCGCCCGGAGACTCGACGACGACGACCTTTCGGACCTGCTGTTCCCTTCGCCTGGCGCCGGCGTCCCCATGGAACTGCGGGAGGTCGCTGCCTGGCTCCTACCCGCACGACCACGACTAGCCGCTGAGGCGTTCAAGCGGGACCTCTCCATGACGCTCCACGGCGACCTGCGATCGTTCTCCGAGGCGCAACGCGCGGCCCTCGTGGACGCAATGCTCGACCAAGCCGATCTGCGTAATTTCGCCGACGATGAGCGTATTCTGCATCAGGCCTACGTCGACATTCGACATACCGGCCTCGCCGGCCAGCTAGAGCCCTGGATCCGCGGTAGTCATCGCTTCACGATCGCACGCCGGATCGCAATCCATCTGGCCGACACATGCCGAGAGATCACCCTGTCCGATGCGCTGCTGGATCTCGCAATGAACGAGGACGAAGACGTTCATCTCCGCGCCCTAGCCGCACGCGCCCTTAAGCACGTCGCCCGGCCGCAACAAATGGCCGCACTGCGCTCGCTCCTCGGCTCTTCAAGTGCGCACGACCCCCAGGACGAATTGCTGGGCAACGTGCTCTTCACCCTCTGGCCCGATCACCTCGGCGTTCCGGAATTGCTCACGCACCTGCACACCGCGCGGGATCCGTCACGGACAGGAAACTACGAACATTTCCTCGCTAAAGAGCTCGTTCCGTGCTTGGGCGATGCCGACATCCCGCTCATCCTCGACTGGATGACGGCACATCCGCAGGACGTCGAGCAGGACACCGGGCTCGCTAGTTGCTGCAACGCGTTGTGGCAGCGCGCCTGGGACGCGCTCCAGGATCCTGCAGTGACCGTTGCGCTCGCAAGGTACGCGCACGGCTGTATCGCTACCCATACCAAGCTGGTTCCGAGAGACGTTTGGCAGGGCGACGACCCCCGCGTGAACTACGATCCCCCCGGACGCAGACGTTTCCTGCGCGCGATCGCAGCGCTCATCCGTCCGATCGAGGCCTTCACAGCCGCCGCCGTCCTCGGGCACCATGGGCTGTTGCCCACTGACGAGACCGCCTGGCTCATCGCGCAGCTGGGCCACCCGAACTCCACTCCAGTGACGTTCTGGGTCGAGGCACTAGCATACGTAGCGCGACGGCTGCCCCAGGACGGACACGACTGGTCCCGCGTGGTGGACGCCGTGGATCAACACCCCGCCCTCAAACAGGCACTCGACCACATCCTCGGGGCCGTCCCAATCGCGGGCGAACAGGCAGAACGACTCCGGCTTACATGGAAAGAAGAACAGGAGCGCCTCGCCGACCTCGCGTTCCGCCTGGACCCCCCGCCCGAGCATCGTGTCCTCACGTCCCTCGAATCGCTCGAGGACGGCCATTCGTCTCGGCTCGACCACCTTCACAGGGACCTCTCGCTCCGCGTGGATAGCAGATCATACGACCCATCGAGGGTCAATCTCATGGAGATGCCCGGCTGGCAATCCGCCGATGACGCCCTCAGAATCCGTATCCGAGGTGTACACAAGCAATATCTCCTCCAGGCGATGACGTCCCCACCCCACGACGGCGCGGCCATACATCGAGACACGCTGACGGCCTGTCGTGCGCTGTATTTGCTGCTCGCGGTCGAACCAGACTGGCTCGGCGGTGTCCGCGACGGGCTTCCTCCGCGCCCCCACACCAGAGGCCAGGCATTCTGGGCCAAGTGGATCCCTGCCCTCGTCGCGGAGGCGTCCCAGCCCCAGGACCTCGTCGATCGACCGGCGATGCTTCAACTCGCCTACCGCGGCAACCCCGCTTGCTTCCTCGAGTCTCTTGAGGAGCGCCTGCGTCAAGGCGAAAATTTCAATTGCCGATATCTCGACGACGCATGGGATCCTGGACTGGCTGCACTCTTGCTCCGCGTCGTCGCGGACCCGGCGACCTCGATCTACATTCTTCGTTCGACCGTCGACATCCTCGCGCACCATCGGGAGCCGGCACTGCCCGCGCTCCTGCACACGCTGGTCCCCCTGCCGCCACCTACGGCCGCAACCCCACGCTTGCGCGCGCAGACTGCCGCGTGGGCGCTCTTCCTGGCGGACACGCAGCGCGCTTGGCCCCACCTCGCCGCCGTCTTTCAGGCCGATCTCCAGTTCGGGCGCGAGTTCTTGGACGATCGCGGCCTCAGCCTCAGCGACGCGATTCGGTCCTGGTATTCAGTTTCGAGCCAGTATCTGGTCGAGATCTATCGCTGGCTGGTCCGGACGTTTCCGGAGCCTGCCCCGCGCACGCGTCCCCGACGCTTGGGAGCCTTCAGCTCGTACGACACCGCCCGCTTTGCGCGTGGCGCAATCCGCGACCTCCTAGTCGCGCGAGATCTCGACGAATTCGACGAATCTATGAACAACCTCTTAGCCACCGATCCGACGCTCCACGAAGTCGCGCTCGCGCGGCTCGAGGCGAGCCGACGCCATGCGCAATCGTCCTGGCGTTCACTCGAGCCGAGGCAGGTCCTCGCCCTGCGCGTACGTTGGCGGCGGTGCTTCGACCCGCGTTCGCCCTCCGAAGAGCGCGATTCTCAGCGGGCGGCATTCAAGCTGCTCTTGCACGTCTTCGAAGACGTGAAGGTCATGAGGCGCTGGTTCACGACGTTGCCGAGCGCCGATGCGGTCCGCCGCGAATGCCCTCAAGAAGACGGAGTTCTCGCCAGTCTGGCCGAAAAGTTCGTCGATTACATGTACAGGACCAAGGACGACTCGTGGATCCCGGCGCTCGCGCCGCACGCCTATCGAGACGATATCGAGTGGCTCGCGTTGCGTTGGCTCGAATCTCCCGGCTCTTAGCGCCTCCTGCGATCCTCGCCGACGAAGTCGCCCGGCCCATCGTAGCGATGGGATTGTGCGCGGCCATGCGCGTAAGGCGCATCTCCACCTAGCGTCCGTGCGATGGCATCTAACTTCAGGTTTTTAGCGGTGGATTTCGGCGAACTTTGGCGGCTCGCCTCGTTGGGTCCAGACGGGTCGTAGTGGCGGAGATCACGCGTTGTCTCACATGTAAGACACTGATCGCATCGGCTTGCGAACGGCACGTTCTAGCTGTCGCCCGCGGCAGGTTCACCGTAGTGCGCGACTCACGCCTGACCTTCTCGCCGAAATCGGTGACGTACCCGTGCCAACCCGGTGCCAACTGCCGCGTACTCGGGCGTGCTCCCGCGGACACCGGGCGAAACGCAAAGGCCCCCGTGAGGGGGCTGGGAGGGCTCTGAGGGGCGTTCCTGTTGGGAAGTTGGGGGGATGGGGTCGGGGCCAGATGCTGTATGTCGGCTTTGACGCGCTGTTGGAGGCCAACACCGTCCGCCCCAATCCCCCACGACGCCCCCCTACCAGCAGATCGGCTGCTATCCCAGGTAAACGGGCGTTGTGGCGGGGTTGGGCGCGCCCCACGTTGGCCCAGCGCGGACCAGTTCGACCCGGATTTTGGCAACGTTTTGGCAACGTTTTGGCAACGCGCACTATGCGCTCAGTGGCGCACGAGCCCGAAGTGTTCGATACCGCACGAGCGCGGCCGCAGCGCACGGGTAGATCGGACAGCAACCTCAGCCGGCCTCTCGACGCCTCGGCCCCGCCGTGACCACCAGACCCGAGCTCGAGACCGCGGGCCCACGCGCCAGCCATTCAGCGCCTTGCGGGCTGATCATCGCCCTCCGGCGGCGGGACCCACAGCGCGGCGACCCGCGACGCGGTCGACGCCGCCTTGACCGACCGGATCATCACGGACCTGCAAGCCCTGCTCATCGGTTCTCAAAGATGAAGGGATAGGTGACGAGCACCACGCCTTCCTCGGGCCGGGGAAAGCTCCAGCGGCGGGTGGCCTGGGTGATACACGTTGCGACCCCGGGGTCCTGAATCGTACTCGAGCTGGGGACGGCGCTCACGACCTTGCCCTCGCTGCCAATAACGAACTGAGTCGCTACGCGGCCCTCGAGGTCCGGCCGGCGCAGCAGCCCCTGATTATAACAGTACTTGATCTCGTTGAAGTGCGCGCGGACGATCCGGCGGATGATGTCCTTGTCGAGCTTCCCCTGCACCGTCGCCTTGCCGGCGCGGACATTGGCACCTGTGGTGCTCCACTTCTCGACGTAGCTGGCGCTCGCCAGCCGCAGGCTGCCCTGATCGATGGTGAAGGGATAGCTGCGCGCCTGCTCGTCGGCGCGCAGCTTGAGCTCGCCGCTGATCAGCCCCTGACCGGCAAAGCGTGTGACCTCGATCGCGTAGTTCTGCGGAGGCGAGCCGGCGAGCGTGACCGCGGCGATCTCCTGATTGCTGTGCTCCTCGACGCGCAGGCCCTCGCGGCGCAGCGCCGAGAGTCGGCGACCGCGGGGATCGATGAATGCGAGGTCGAGGTCGCCCGCGCCGGTCCAGGTCAGCGTCGCCGCGAGATCGCCGGTGACAGCGCGTGACCGTTCCGGAGGGATCACGCCCGCCAGCGCGGCCTGCAGCTCGCTGGTCTTGCCGCGCGCGCGGCCGAGGCCGTCCTCGGCGGCGTCATGCGCGAGCACGCTGTCGCCGAACTCGCCGAGACAGCGGACCAGCTGCATATGATGCTCGGGACGGCCCGGTTCGATGCTGACGACGGCGCGTCGGTGGGCGCAGCTACGGGCGAGGTCCCCCTTGAATGCATGGGCCTCGGCGAGGCGAGTCTGCACCTTGATGTTGAAGGGGTCGACCTCGACCGCGGAGCCGTATGCCCGCATGGCGATCGCGTCGCTATGGGCGGCGAGCAGGTCGGCGACGGCGAGCAGGGCCGGGGCGTGGTCGGGGTCGGCCTGCGACCACGCGGTCGCATATGGAAGGGCGTCCGGGGCGCCGATCCGGATCGCCTGAACCACGAGCTTACGGTGGGCCGCGCGGCTCGTCGGATCGCGGAGGACCGCCTGGCGCAGCGGCTCGAGCCTTGCGAGGCTCGTGGCATCGGGCGCGCCCGCGGCCCCGAGGTCCCAGACGAACACCGAGCGGGAGCGACCGCCATAACCGGCGCCCGCTCCCCGGCCGTAGCCGCTGCCCATACCGCCGCCCTTGCCGATCAGGCCGCTGTCACCGAGCCCGATCGTGCCCTCGCCGGTGCCGCCCCCGCCGCGGCCGCTGCCGCTGAGGCCGAGGCCGAGGCCGCCTTCATTGTCGCTTTCGGGGCCGTCGAGCACGTCGAGCACGTCGAGCGGCGACTCCGTCTGGGGCTTCTTGGGTGCTTCGGCGCTCTTATCACCGCTCTTGTCGGTATCCTCGGTCGCGTCGGTATCATCGCCACGCGCAGCGGCCACGCCGCCGATATTGCCGTTCCAGCCAGTGGTCTGGCTGGCCTGACGGGTGACGTTGAACTCGCGGTACATCGCGTCGTTCTCGAGCGCGATCAGGGCCGTGTAGCGCGAAAGCACCGTATATTGCTGCGACAGGTCGATGATCTCCGCGCGCGCAGCGTGGCCCCGCGTCGCGGTCAAGTCGTCGATCTCCAGGCGTGCCCAGGTCCGCGGCAGGTGGGGCGCGCGGTCCGGCGCCGCCTCGAGGTCGATCTGGAAGCTGTCTGTCGAGACATGTCCCGTGGGACCGGTCGCCTGCAAGGTCAGCGCGCCGTGAACCGGCCCGGCGAGCTTGCCGACCAGCAGCACGGTCTCGCCCGGGCGCAGGGACGCGAGCTTCTGCGGGTGCACATGGACCATGTTCGCGGGCAACGAGAGCTCGATCTGGCGGGCGACCGGCAGCTCGGCCCGCAACCGCAGCTCGCGGACCAGGCCGCGCAGGTCGTCCCTGACGTCGGCGCGCAGCAGATCGCCACCGGTGCTGCGGGTCAGCGCGTCGAGGACCAGGACGTCGGAGCGCGCACCGAGGGCGACGGCCTGCACGCGGGTGCCGGCGAGCGGGCGCTGGAGGTGGCGCAGCAGCTCATCGGGGGCGAGCTCACCGGCGCTGACGTTGCCATCCCCGAGATACACGATGACGCGATCGACCGCGCCGGGCTCAGCGAAAGCGCCGGGGCCAGCGATATCGGCACCGGCCATGTCAGCGCCATCAAGGGCCCGGACAGCCGAGCGCATCATGCCACCGAGGTCCGAGGCGCCAGCGAGGGTCTGCAGATCGAGGAAGGCGTCGGCGACGGGCAGCGCCTCGGCCGCGGGGGCGAGGCCACCGGGGGCGAGGTCGCAGGCGGCGTCGCAGGCGAGCACGGTCATGCGATCGTCCTTGCCGAGCGTGCCGGCCAACGCCTGCACGAGGCCGCGCGCGACCGTCCACAGCTCGGGGGTCATGCTGTGGCTGCGGTCGAGCACGAACGCGTAGTGGGTGGGGCGATCGCCGGCCGCCAGCTTGAGCTCCGGCCGCAGGGCGAGCATGAAATAGGCCTGGCCGTCGCGGTCCAGGTGGGTCTCGGCGTGCAGGCGCTGCTCGTCGGCGGCGAGCGGCAAGTCGACGCCGAGGTCGTGGACCGGCCGATACTGTTGCACCCGGGTCGACAGCTCGATGCGGTCCGCGAGCACGCGGCGCTCGAGCTGGGCCATCGGCGTGACGGGCTCGGCGTCCCTGGGGAGCCCGCGACGATCGACAGTGACGGTGAATTCGAAGTCGCCGATCTGCTCGCCGGCCGCGCCGCTGCTGGTGCCGGCGAGCGGATAGCGGTAGCGCAGGGTCTCGCCGACGGCCGGCAGCACCTGCGTATACGCCAGGCGGATCTTCCGCGCCCCACGCCCGGGGATCGGGAAGATCCTCATCTTGAAGATGTTGCCCTGCTCCCACTCGAGCAGCGCCGGATCGCGGGGGATCGTCGCGTCGACGATCTTGCGAAAGACCGCGCGGGCGCGGCTCTTCTCGAGCATCTCCGCGTCCATCCACTTGTCGCCGACCAGCAACGACAACCCGGAGATCGAGGCGTCCCCCGGCAGCGGGAATCGATATGTGCCCTCGAGCACCTCGGCCGTCTCATTATAAAAGGTCTGCTCGATCTCCGTGCGGGCGATCCGCCCTGAGATCGCAACCTGCACCTTTTGCTCGGTGACGGAGAGCCGGTGCAGCGTGGTGCTCGATCCGGCGCGCCGGGCCGTCAGGCTGCCGATGCCGGCCGGCACCGCGTCGATGCTCGCGGCCGCGACCTCGAAGGCGCGCGACCACGCGGTCTGCTCGAGCGGACGCAGGCTGCGCTCGGGCGTCGCTTCGCGCCGCTCGGGCGCCAGCGGCGTCTCGATGTGCGTGCCGGGGCCCAGGCCCTGCCCCCGGCCCTCGCTGTCCAGCCGGGCTGTCCCATAGACCAGGTCGTAGCTGCGCCGGTCGCCGCGGCTCCACACCCGCCCCTCGCCGCTCCTGAGCTCGAGCGTGTCCGTGCCGGCGCGCACGCGTAGCGGCCCCTGCTCGGCGGTCACGATCGCCACCAGCTCGCCGCTGACGAGCTCGAGCGTGCGATCCTCCAGGCCCGGGACGGTCACGCGAGTGTCCTCGTTCAGGCGCAGCAGCGTGCCATCGTTCAGGCGCAGCTCGGCGAGGGTGCCGGGCGGTACCACCAGCCGCTGGCCGGCTTGCAGGCGGGCGCCCGCGCCGATATATGTCCCTTCGGCCAGGTCCTCGGTGCGCACGCCGGCGGCCCCGCGCACCGCGCTCAACTCGGCGACAGGCTCGACGACAGGGGCCGTGGTCGGGGCCGCAGCGACCGACGGATTGCCGACGACCGCCGCCTCGGGGGCGGTCCCTTCGGGCATGCAAGCGGCGACGAGCGTCACGGAGAGCAGAGAAGACAGGGCGCGTCGTGTGGGTCGCATGGGGCTCCGGAGGACGGGGGCATGCGCCCCTGCGGCGATGATATTCCCCCCATGGCCAGCCGCCGCGAGCCCCGGGGCACGGGGTCACCGTTGTCTGGCCAGGTATGGCCCTCAGACAGCCCGGGCGACCGGAGGTTCCCGGGCGGCGTGGCGCGAATGTGATCGCCCCGGGCGCCGAAGTCGGCAGCGTCGACGAGGGCCCCCAGCCTGAACGACGATTACCGGCTCGAGTAGGTCACATTGTGCGCATCGAGGAAATGCAGGATCGCCTCGTGGCGGACCGCGTGGCGCATCGCGAGCTGCGCGACCTCCTCGAGATCCTCGAAGACCGCCACGACCGGACATCCACGGTGATCAACTCGCGGGTCCGACCAAGCGCTGGCGCGAGCTCCTCGCAGCGTTCACGCTTGCGCGCCGCGGCCTGGCCGAGCAAGGAGACCCACCACATCAAGGACGTCTGGACCTACCGTCGTCTGGACCTTCGCGCCCTACGACATGCCGTGGGTCGGCTTCGGCGTGACCGCCTCGCTCTGCAGGACCTCGCGTCAGCCCGTCGATCCGCGCACGTCGGCCGACTGCCCGGCGAGGAACCGCGCGACCGCGACGCGAGCCACCTCGCCATCGCGGCGGCCCGTATCGAACGCGCGGCGGATCCGCTCCGGGCTGGTGTAGTCCCACTTGTTGATCGGCACCGGCGCAGGCGGGGCGAGGTAGTGGATGTTGCCTGCGGGCGTCTCGGGTGGGCGCGGACGGTTGAGCAGCACGAGCACGGCGCCGGCCCGCGCCCGCTCGCCGAGCGCCCGCACCGGGACGGGGTCGACGAGGCAGCCGTCGAAGTAGGTGCGACCGCCGACGCTCTGGACGCCGGTCACCGGCGGGCTCGCCGAGGAGCGCAGCACACGATCGGCGAGGTCGTCGACGTCGGCCGTCTCGTGCGCGACGTCGACCTCCGCGGCGAGCCCCGGGTGCGGGACATCGGGGCCGTGCAACAGGTTGCGCCGCCGCCGGGCCGCGTAGGCCCACCAAGCGCTCGCCACGGTGCGCGAGACGGGCCACCCCGGCTCGACGTACGCCTGCAGCATGCGAACCGGCGGCGCGTCGGCCAGGCGTCCAAAGCCCGCGCCGCCGAGGAGGTCGTGCACGGTCGCCCGGTACATCGCCTCCTGTGGAAACACCGGGCGGCCGAGCAGCAGCCGCTCAGGGTACACGTTGCGCCGGTTGACGGCGACGCGGGCGCAGAAGGCGGCGACCAGCGCACGCTCCTGACCCGTGGCGGCGCCGAGCGCCATCGCGGCGCCGGCCGATACGCCTGCGAACTCGACCGGCCTGGCGAGGTCCGCCAGGGCCGTGTAGGCCCCCAGCGCCCAGAACGTCCGGCAGCCGCCGCCAGCGAAGACGACCGACATCTCGTGCATGCGCCCGCAGCTAACATTCGCGCGCGCCATGGTCAAGGACATGGTCGAGTGGTCGTGGTCTTCGGGTCGGCGCCGGTCGTCGCCACGCTCGCGGACGTCTCGCTTGTCGTATCGTCCACGGACGACGCGTCGGTCGCTGTGCCCGCCCTCGATGTCGTGACGTAAGTCGTTTACCGCTGCGACCACCCCGTCCCGAGGGTTACGTCGCCAAAACCCTCGCCTTCGTCCGCGCCCGCATCCTCCATGGCGCCAGGGCTCCGCCCCGCCCGCCTCGGCCTGGTCTCAATAGCACTCGTGGATGCCCTGCGGCGTCCAGCGGACCGCGGGGCACTCATTGCGGAGCCGGCGAATGGCCACGGTCCTGTTGAGGATCGCCCAGGCTGCATCCTTGTCGCGACCTGCCTGCGCCTCGCTCGCGTAGTTGCCTACATACACAAAATAGTTTCCGTCAGCGCCATGGGTGATGAACGGCGAATAGCCGGCCTGGGCGGCGAGAGTCGCTTTCTGGCGCGCCTCGAACTCCTGGTTGTCCGCGCTGAGCCGGATCGTGACGATCGTGCCCGAGCGATCCTGTGCGAGCGCCTGTTGCAGGTCCACGCCGACCTTGGAGATGGGAAGGTCTTTCAACGTCGGGAGATCAGTCTCGATGTGCTTGTTGTCGCCACGAGGTGCCCCATGGGCGGACTTAGTTCCGGATGACGCCTCCAGTCTGGCTGAGACCGCCGGGCTTTTGCCCTCCCCGGGAGCGCCCTCGTTGAAGGCGAGGAATGCGATCAGCCCGACTGCGCCGGCGGTGCCCCCGAGCAGCCATGGTTGATAGCGCCGTCGCTCCATACGCCGTCGCCGGAGTTCGATGGCGTAAAGCGCGTCGCGAAGCTCACGACAGAGCTCGGATACGCTGGCGAAGCGTGCGGCCGCGTCCCAGGCAGTGCCTCGACGAAGGATATTCTTGATCGCCGGGGGGCAGACCAGGGCTCCGATGAAGTCTGCGGAGTCACGCTTGGCATCCCGTCCCGGCGGGCGACCGGCAATAGCCGCGGCGATCGTCATTCCCAGGCCGTACTGATCGGCGCGATGATCGGCGAGTTGCGGCTGATCGAGGAGTTCGGGCGCGGCGAAGTGGAAGGTGCCCATCTGGCCAGGCTGGGTCCCACCTTCGTTGTACAAGTCCCGCACCAGATCGAAGTCGATCAAGAACGCCTCCCCGTGCTCGTTGACGAGGATGTTGCCAGGCTTCACGTCGCGATGGATACAGCCGCGCGTGTGCGCATAGGACAGCGCCTCGCCGATCGGCAACAGCAGATTTACGATGATCTCCCAGGTCGGATGATGGAGCTGGACATGGTCTAGCAGCGTCTGTCCGCGGACGAAGTCCATGACATAGAACTGATGGCCATTCGCCTCGATATGTGGCTCGCGCACGCCGACGATCTGCCGGTGGGGTAGCCGGGTCAATAGGGCCGCGCCTCGAAAGAAGCGGTCCCGCATGACGACATCGACGGCATAACGCTCGTGCAGCACCTTGAGGGCGACCTCCCCGCCCCCCTGATGGTCGACCGCTCGCCACACTGTCGCAAATGCCCCCTGACCGAGCCATTCCTGGATCCGAAACCTGCCGTCACAGAGCGAGTCGCCGGGTTGGAACGGCAGGCCGAAGGCGAGGCGTCCCGAGGGCCCAGAGGCCAAGGCCGGGACGGCCGGGACAGCCGGGCGGGCCTCGACCGGGGTCCCGGGGAGCGTCAGCGTGAGGGCTCCGGGCGCCAGCCCGGCGCGGACCGCGAGCACAGGAATCCGAGCAGAGCCGACGTTCGCTAACTGAAGCGCGTTGCGGGCGAGATCGAAGGCGTCGCTGACGGACTTTCCGAAGCCGAGCCCTCGGTAGAAGGCCGCGGCGAAGATGATCGCGGCCGAATCGGGGATGCTCGCACTCATGCCGATCACGCAGTCGACGTACTGGCACAGCGCCTGCGCGTGATGCTGACTATCGCACGCATTCAAGACAACGATGCGAACGCGGTGAGCGTCGCGATTGACGATGTTGAAGAGGCTGGCGAGCGCCTCGGTCCCGACGGGGCTCTCCCCCCGCAGCCCGCTGTCGAGCATGAGCTCCCCGCCGCTCGTCGCATGCCCGGCGAAGTGGACGATGTCGGGTCTCACGTCGAGCAGCGCGTGTTGGAGGTCGCTGGGCGTCACGGCCCACCGCTGCTCGCAGCGGAACGCGTCGCGGTGGCGCGAGTCCCGGATCTTCTCCGTGATTTCGCGAGCCTCGACGTCGAGTGCCAGACGCATGGTCGTGCCCGGGTTAGCGGCGAGAAAGAGGATCTTGATTGCGGAGCCCGGCATCCGAGCCCGAGAGTATCACTTCCGGCTCCTCCTGCCTGACGGGAAATCTCCCCGCCGAACGGTGTACTGCCACGATCGGGGGCTCACGAGAGGACTGCCCCGTCAACCGCCCAGCTGCGCCGCGAGCCCGCGGTAAGCCTGGGCCGCCGGTGCGAGTCGCATCTTGTCGGCGAGCGGCATCTCGGCGAACGTCCGCGTCTCCCCCTCGGGGATGAACACGGTGTCCCACTGCAGGCTGGAGTCGCCGCGCGGCATGTCGGCGATGACGCCCGTCACCTCGCCGATATGAACCCGGCGATGCATCCCATCGCAGTAGCACAGGGCGGTCCGCACCACCGCGCGACGTTGCCCGCCGAGCGCCACCAGCTCGCACACGCGGGTACCGAGGCCGTCCCACATGAACTTGAGCAGCACGCCCGGCAGCTGGTTGAAGTGCTCGATGAACACGCCGCCGTGCTCGACGAGTACCGGCGTCCGAACGGCCCGGTATGCGGCGAGCGCCTTCGCCTTCACGACCCGCTCGATCTCGGGGTCGAGGATCTCGACCACGGGCTCGCTCAGCCGCCGCAGCGTTCGCGCCCCCGCCTGAAACAGATGTTGGATCTCATTGAACTTATGAAAATTCGTGGTGTTGAAGTAGATCGGCTGCAATGCCATCGTTCAGCGCTCCTCGCCGATGCCCCGCAGCAACTCGGCCACGCTCTTGGACTTGTCCGTGGGATCGAGCAGGATAATATCGATGTTCCAGCGGTCCAGCAGCTTCGGCTGCACCGGATCGGCGCCGAAGCTCACGAAATAGGAGCGGCGCGGCTCGTTCCCCGACTGCTCCGCGAGCAGCTTTTTCATCCGGTACCAGACATAACGAATGTTGGTATCAGTGAACCCGTACCCGATGAACAGGAACGAGTTCACCAGCAGATCGGCGCGCAGGCGCTGGTCCACGGCCGTATTCAGGCCCATCCGCGCGAAATAGTGGCTCTCACTGAGGACGATTGTTTCAGGGCGACTCAGGGTGCCGTGAAATTTCACGACCTCGCACGCATCCTCCGCTCGCCTGCTCGTCTGAAAGTCGTTCGTGGAGGCCAGGACATGGAATTGTTTGCCGGCATCATCCAGAGCACCCTCGACGTGACCGTCATAGTTTGTCGTATAGATGGTCTTCCACGGGAAGGCCGCGAGCGCGAGATGCGTCGGCGAGATCCGTCGCCGCGCGTCGACCTCGAGCGCGTCGAAGCGCCGGGTCATCTCATGCACCAGAGTTTCGAAGGCGTGCGGCTCGAGCGAGAAGAACTCCGCGAGCTGCGGGAAGGTCCCGTGCAGTTCGAACAGCTCGGGCTCCCAATCGAGCTTCTTCGCCATCCACCCGACGAGCTCCCCCCAGGTCGGCAGTTGCAGCGGCACTGAAAAGCCCGCGCCAAGGAACGGGATGAGGCGACGCTGCTTGAACGCCGCCCGCAGGATCGGAAGGCTCTGCTCTGCCGAATAGATCGTCATCATTCACCCCCATTAAATACGCCCGGATCGCCGGCGCTCATTCGAGCCCCCAGGTCTCCGTCCCGAACAGCCGCGAGCCAGTGTCCGTCCCCGATCGCCCGACATACGAGTGATCGGACAGGCGCGCGGCGATGAGGTCGAGGTCAGGAAACTCCACGCTCATCGCCTCGAGGGTCGGACGATACCCCACCAGCGTCACGACCACCAGTCGTCGACAACGCCGGTCCAGAAGCGCCTGGATCACCCCGCGGATCGAACGACCCGAGTTGATCACGCTGTCGATGACCACCACCAACCGCCCCGCCACCGGGACGCCGGAGAGGTCGCCGACGCCGGCGTGATAAGGGACCAGCGACCCGCCCCCGAGCCCCTCCCAGACCCCCTCGGCGAGGAAGAGGCCGGCCCGCATCAGGGCGACCAGGATCGGCTCGCTGCCCGGCACTATGCGCACCCCGGTGGCCGCGCCCGTCGGATGCTGGATCGCCACGCTCTCCAGCTCGATGAAGTGCGCGACGTCGGCGGCCAGCAGCCGACCGATCTCACGATGCGCGCGCGCCAGCGCCGGGCCGTGCACCTCGCCCCTACGGGTCTGATCGGCCAGCAGGCGCATCAATGGCTCCTCAGAGTGGTGTGTCAGCATATCCCTCTCCTGCATCGGTCAGCAAACGGCTCAGCGCATGCGGGGCCATCACCCTGAGCCCTGAAAACGTCCGCTCGTCGAGCTTCAAGTGATAAACGCGCGGATCGTCGGCGAGGCTCTGCCGAAGCGCCGCGCTCCCCTTCGGATCGGGCACGAACAGCGGGAGGTCCGCGGCCCGCAACATCGGTTCGTCAATCAGGCTGTCCCCCGCGGCCGCAACCTGAAACCCCAGCTGCCGCAGTTGCAGGACCAGGGCCTCCTTCACCCGCGGGCAGATGAAGTGGCGATCAAAGGCGACATGACACCCGCCGATCACCGGGACCTCGGGGAACCCGTGCGAGGCAAGGATACGCCGCCATACCAGCGGAATACCCACGCTCACCACGAATATCGGGATCCTGGCCAGACAGACCGAGAACAGGTCGGTCCAGCCGCCGTAGATCCGCGTCTCGACCGCGACCCGCTCGACCTCCGCAAGATACCTGTCCGGCGGGACCTCCGACCAGATCCCGCTCACCCTGCGAAACGCCTCCTCGACGTATCCCAGCGCCTCGAAGACCGCGCGGATTGGCTCGTTGATGGCGAAGGCCTCACCTACGCGCCTGCCGGTGTCGTCCGGCGCCAGGGTCCGGTCGGCGTCTACCACCAATGCCCAGCGGCGCGCCCCCGGTCGCCAGCGCTCGACGAGCGCCGGCAGCGACGCAGCCAGCAGATCCGAGGTCAGATACTGCAGCATGGGTCGCGCTCCGACGCGGGGGCCACGCGCGAGAGAAACTCCGCCAGCATGACGAGGCGCACCGCCAGCTCCCCCTGCTCGATGATCAGCAGCGGCACGTTCATCCGCTGCTGCAGTCGATGGGCCCACGCCCGCTCGAACTCCCGGTGCTCCTGCACACGAGCGCGCTCCTCGTGACCACCCGGCCGCTCCCGGGCCGCATCCCGGGCCCGTTGCGCGAGGACCTGCTCGACCTCGCCGTCGACCAGCACGAGGGCCTGGAAGAACGCGCAGTCGCCGTCGGTGAAGACGGGCTCCAGGACCCCATTCTCACGGTTTCGCAGCGTGAAGTGGCCGTCGACCAGGAGCCGGCCCGAATCGGCCGCACGCATCCGATCGAGCCGCGCGATCGACTCCTCGCGCACCTGCTCGCGGCGCTCGAGCGGCCAGCGGTCGAACGCGGCAAAGTCATGCGGGGCGATGATCTGCCGGATGACGCTCGACCCGGTCACCTGGCGATCGCCCGGATAATCGAGCACGTGACGCTGAAGCAGCGTGGTCTTCCCCGTCCCGGAGATCCCGCCCACGCACACCGCGAACCCCGGCCGTGCTCCCGCGCTATTCACCCCGTCCCCCACTTCCAGCGGCGGAGCCATCCAGGCGGTCGCCGAGCACCCTGATCGCATGGAGCTGCAGACGAGGAATCCGGTCGTCCGGTTGCACCCCGGGAGCGACCTTGGCGAGCTCCATCATCGGCACGCAGGTCCGACAGGACGGGAGGAAGCGCTCACCATCGAGATAGGCGCTCACGTCCGCGAGCGTCGTGGCGCTCGTGAGTCTGAGCCCCTCGTCGTCCCGCGCCAGCTTCGGGATGCGTGAGCATGAGAACAGCCGCCCTCGCTCGACCGTGACGCAGTGCCGGCGATACCAGCAATGCACGAACAGCTCCTGGGCCCGCGAATCATCGACCTGCTCCGCGCCCGTCCACTGATCCCACCCATCCTCGTGTCGACGGAACTGCAGCTCGACCGCCGGCGCCACGCTCGCTATGTAGCGGCGCCACAACCCCTCGAGCTCCGGCGAGTGAAAGTATACGCTGATCACGAAACGATCGATGTATCGCAGCGACTCCGCGGTGAGCCCTTGCGGGCTCAGCCCGTTGGAGACCACCTCGAGCCGGTCGAAGTTGCCGATGGCGCGCAGGCCACGGAGAGCCCGCTCGAGCCGCCTCCCGTCCAGCGTGGGCTCCCCGCCGAGCACGACCAGAGTCCCGATCCGTATCCCAAGCCGCTGGAGCTGCCCGAGGCTCGCGGTCAACGCCTCCACGACGTCGCCGTGAGCGAGCGGGGGTTGATCGGGCACCATGAAGCCACACTGGGCGCACGCGAGGTTACAGCGATGCGTGATCGAGACCTCGAGCTCCCGGATCTGCGGGCAGCCGCTCGCGTCAGTGAGGACGGGTCCGCGATTCATAGCGTTGGCTCCGGTGTAGCGCTCTGGGCCATGGATCCGGGGAGTGGTGACCATGAGGGCCGCGGGGGGGCACGCGGCAGCAGGCGCTCTTATCGCACTCTCCAGGGCAATCGGGCAAGCCCTCAGCGAGCCGGCCGCGCGCCGCCATCCATCCCTACCAGTGATGGGTGCGTTCATGTTGGGGCACCACCCGAACCTGCCCGAGCCCGCGATTAGACCTTCGGGCTGCCCAACTCTTGGAGTAGGACGGGGATCGACTTGCCGCTCACGAGCTGTTCGTGGACCCACTCCGGGTCCTTGGTCAGGAGCGGCGCGACCTCTCGGGCCACATCCCCGAACGGAGACTCCTTGAGTGCTTGGCGAACGTATTGCCCCAGCTCGATGGAGAAATTGGGAAACCGGGAGGACGACCCATGCGCGCCGAGGTGAAGCCTGCGCGGCTGGGGCAGCAGGCCGCGTGTGACCCAGGTTGCCAGTGTTTGCCGACTGACGCCGATGGCCGCGGCAAGCGCGCTTGTTCTGACCTCGGGACGGGCCACGTCCGGGGAGTTTACCCGCTCGCCCTCGAACTCGCGCGGTACCGCCTGCACTGCGCTTTACAGTCCGCTTGACATCTGCTTGACAATCCGTCAGTCTGTTCTCAGGGTCACCGGTTGGCCCAGTAGAAAGGCAGGCAGATATGGTTGCACATCGAGCAAAGGTCATCACAGAGAACGGGGATTTTGTGTTCGGGGTGCGGGGCGCCGTGGGGGTTTCGCCGCTCACTCCTGCAGTTCAAGAAGAGGATATCAGTATCGAGTTCCTCGATAAGCGAGGTATCCGGCGCCGTTATGCTTTCCGTACCTTCTCGGAGTTTTTCCATGTGATCCGGGATGCCTCTGTGCCGGTCGAAGGGCGGGACACGGGTCATGAGTGACACGGACCCGGACATCGAGGTCCTCGAGACCGAGGTCCCGCCGCCGCCTCCGGGCGCGCCGCTGCGATTCCGCGAGCTGGTCGCCCTCGCGCTCAAGACCACGGACAGCACCGTGCTCGATGCGGCCGCCCAGGACTATCGCGGCGTGTTCGGCAGCGTCGACGACTTCATCCACAACCAGCTCGGCGAACATCTGCCGCCTCACCTGCAATGGCTCCCCGCGTGCTGCGACCCCGAGAAGCTGCGGATCGGCTACGAGCGCGGACGGGTCCGGTTATGGACGATCGGGCTGCCGGAGGGGCGGGTCCTGGTCTTCGAGTCGCAGCGGGAGCCCGGCTGCCGGCGCCCACGGAGCTGAGACATGCAACATGCACGTTGGGGAACAGGGCAGACTCTCGTTCGACGGCACGAGAAGAATTGTCACGCGTCCGGGATGCGCTGGAAGTCACCGGAGCGGACGAGGCCGCCGAACTGCTCGAGGAGGTTGGTGGCCAGGCGGCGATCCTCGATCAGGACACCGGCCTCGATGTTGCGGGTCTGGGCGCGGCTGGTGAAGTTGGCCGAGCCGATCAGGGTCCGCTCGGCGTCGACGACGACGCACTTGGCGTGCAGCGAGACGAACTCGCCGGTGCGATGGGCGCTGACGGTGCGTGGGTCGTAGAAGAGCTCGGGACGCGGGCTCGGCCAGGGCCAGTGATCGCGGAAGAAGTGGCCGGCGAATTGGCGGGCGCAAGCGTCGGGGTCGTCGGGGTCTTTTTCGCGGCGTTCGATGTGGACGAATGCACGGGCCGTGACGCCGCGGGCGGCCATCGCGGCATGCAGCGGGGCGAACAGCTCGCGCGCCTGGTGGAACGTATAGCCCGCGATCAGGACCGAGGCCGTGGCGCTCTCGAAGAGTTCGCGCAGCACGACCGCGGTGTCCCGCGCCCGGGCTCGCTTGGCCTCGGGGCCAGTCCAGACCAGGTGAACGCGTGGAACCGGCTGCAGCGTGCGCTCGGCGATGACCACCGCGAGGAGGGCGAGCACGCCGACGCGATCGAGGTCCCCGAGGGCGGCCAGAAGTGGTGCAGCGTGATGGCCGAGGCCCTCCGCTTGCAGCGAGGATTCGCCCAGCGGCCAGGGCACACGGCCCGCCGTGACCGCGTGGTGCAGCGCGCGCAGCTCCGCGAGCGGGACGTGGACGAGGCTCCTCATGGCCGCTCGGGGAAGAAGGCCAGGGAGGGGTCGCAGCCGATGGTGGGGAGGACGAGGGCGCGGTCGAGGTAGCTGTTGAAGCGCTCGCACGAGGACTCGGCGATGAACAGGCAGCCGTGACAGGCGGCACCGTGCAGGTAGCGCTCGGAGGCGTCCTGGTGGGGGTTGTGGCGGGCGCAGACCGGGTCGTTGGAGCAGAGCACGCCGAGGTCGAAGGCGTGGCGCAGGTGCGCGCGGAGGTATCGACCCTGCTCGACGAGGCCGCCTAGCGTGCCCTCGGTCCCGGGGGAGCCGGTCGACAGCAGGAGCGCCGCCATCGGCGTGTAGGGATCTTCGCGCGGGGCGCAATAGATCCGCTCGCGGATGGAGCTCGCGGAGTAGCCGCACTCGAGCGACATCGCGGTGATCAGCAGGTGCGAGAGCGAATGTAGCAGGTAGTAGCGAATTCCCGGGAAGCGGGGCCGCAGCTTCTCATCGAAGCGCGCGGCCCAGACATTGAATCCGGCGAGCAGCTCATCGGCGCGGCGCTCGACGGCCGGGCGCTCCTCCCATTTTTGAACGAGCCCCTCGTCGAGCTGCAGGAAGATGCCCTCGCCGTGGACCTCGGTCGCGGGCAGCCAGTTCTTGGTCAGGCTGAGTGTGGCCGGGCTGACGCCGAGGTCGTGCTCGCCCTGGAGGTCGGGCGAGACGGGCTCGATGCGGGTGAAGCCGACCTGGACCCGGACCTCACGTAGGCGATGGCCGAGCACGATCGCCTTCACACCCGCAGGCAGGTCGCCGGGGCCCGCATCCAGGCGACGGATGAAGAAGTTGCTGCGCCGCCTGGGAAAGTCGCCGGGCACCTCGACGTCGGCGGCGATGAACTTGCGGTATTCAGCGGTGCGCAACGGCTCGCCTGCGGCGAGCTTACCGTCGCGTCGGGCCTGAACCGCGGCGAGCACCGCGGCGTCGCTGAAGCGGCCGACCTTCTCCTGCACGTCCGGGATCGTCCGAAATGCCGGCAAGGTCGCGGCGGTCGCGGCGGAGAGAATCTTCCAACTGCTGGCGACCGCATCGGCGAGATCACGGCTGTCGTCGGGGATGGACAGCGCGCTTTCCACCTGCGGGAAGTAGGAGTTGGTGGCGGTGCGCACCAGCAGACGCAGGCGCTCCTGGCAGCCGGACTGGACGCCCTGCGAGCCGAGCCATGGACGATGGCCGCCGCAGGTCTGTGGAATGTCCTTGTTGAGCGCGGCGGTCAGCTTGTTGTTCGCGTGGCAGGTCCGGCAGTGGACCAAGATCTCGGAGAAGTCGCCGGTGGCGCCCTCCTCGAGCCGCAGGTCCGGGGCGTAGCAGATCTGCTTCTCGCGGTGGCAAAACGAGATCCAGGGCCAATCTTCCAGGTGGCCCCTGGTACACGCGCCGACGAAGCGAACGGGCACACAGTCGCCGTGCTTGCCGTCGGCGCAGGCGTGCACGTAGCGAGTCCCCTTGCGCTCGAGGGCGTCGCGGGCGCGGGTGAGCGCGCGGCAGTTCTCGCGCTGGCACACAAACCATTGCGGGAACTCGAGCGCCTGGACCCCGGCGGCGCGGGAGGGTGATTTGTCGTCACAGGCGGGGGGCTCGCGGAAGGCGCCCTCGACCGCGAGTTCGCCGAGGCCGGCCTCGCGGAAGCGCTTGGCGAGGGCGTCGCGCAGCCGCGTGTCCTCGAGCACGGTCACGCCGGCCGGGTAGTTCCAAAAGTCGAGGCCGCTGATCAGCACCGCCGAATCCAGGAGATCGACCATCGCCCCGGGGCCGAACGTCGACACGACCTGGCTGCGGCGGATCGCCCCCTCGGGCGGGACATAGACCTGTTTGCGTCCAAAGTTCGTCATCGGCTGCGTCCTCCGAGCTGGTTGCGTTCGATCCACACGTGGACGCTCGGCTCGACGTCTCGCATCGAGGTCGGCGCGGCGAACTTCTTCTCGTCGTCGTCCATCGCCGCGGTGTCGTCGAGCGGGCTGTGCAGCAGCGGCTTGCCTTGCGAGCGCGGCCGGTCGTAGGGCGAGTAACACCGGCGCCCTCCCCCCTCCGTGCGGGCGCGTCCGACCACCTGCTGCCAGGCGTGCAGGATGTTGACCCCGAGCTCACACACGCGCTCGCGTTCCCCCTCGGTCGGGTGCGCCGCGGGGTAGGTGTCGTCGAGGCGGATCGTCGCCGGCTGGGCCGCGGCGCGCTCGGCCAGCACGGCATTCATCGCCTCGGCGTGGACGCGGTGGGTGGCGAGCTCCATGACGGCCTCCGGCGGGGTCAACACGGGCGCACCGAGGCGGACGAGGGCGGTCAGCACGCCAGCGTGGCCCCGGTCGAGGGCGCGTGCGGAGAAGGGCGTGAGGCTCTGGGCCTCGACGTGGCGATAGAAGCTCTCGTGGTAGGCGGCGAAATACTCGTAGTGCGAGCGGTCGCGCGGCTTGTGGACATTGAAGCAGGTGACGACGAGGCCCGGCAGGCTCTTCGGGCGGCCGACGCGGCTCGAGGCCTGGATGTATTCGCTGGTGGTCTTGGGCTGGCCGGCGACGACCATCAGCCCGAGGCGGTCGATGTCGATGCCCACCGAGATCATGTTACTGGCCAGCAGGACATCGACCGAGCCCTCGACCGCGTAGGGCAGCTCGAGACGGGCCTTGGCGTCGCGGATCTTGTCCTGGCTCTCGCGGCTGGTCAGCTCGACGGGCTCGCGCACGTGGCGTTCGCGGGCCCAGCGGTGACGGGTGCGCGCCACTTTCTCGTCCTCGGGGCGGCGCTCCTCGGCCTTGGCGCAGCGGGTGCGCACGTCGTCCTCGACGAGGCGGCGCATGCCGCCGAGCTCGCGCAACGAGTTGAAGTAGCCGGCCACAGTCATGTAGCCGTCGACGGGCTGGTCCTTCGGGCCGCGCGGGTCGTGGGCCTTCTGCGCGGCGCCGAGGAGGGCGACGTAGGTGCGCAGCAGAATGGCCTTCATGGCCCGGCCCGGCCCGGCGACGCCGACGTAGCGGCGCCCGGGGGTCTTCCGATCAACAGTGGCGAAGAAGCTCTCGAAGGCGTTTACACCGGGCGGGGGGAACAGGTTGGTGTGCGGTCGGCCGAACAGCGCCTGGATCTGGCGGCCTGCGCGGCGAACCGTAGCGGTCGAGGCGATGATCTTGGGGCGAACGGGGACGCCGTCGGGGCCCATAAAGGTGCAGAGGCGCTCGATTGCGGCCTCGTAGAGCCCGACCATGGTGCCGAGCGGGCCGGAGATCAGGTGCAGCTCGTCCTGCACGATCAGCTCGGGCGGCCGGAGCCCGCCGGGGAGCGGGGTTGCGCCGCGACGGGGCCCTCCGTCGATGGGCCCGAAGAACTGCCGGCCGTCGCGGCTGGTCACGTGGCCGAACAGGGAGCCGGTGTCGCCACGCCACGGGAGCATGGCGAACTTGTCGACGGTGGCGATCAGGAATGCGGGCAGTTCGCGGTAGATCTGCTCGTCGACGAACAGGACGGGAAAGCCGATGCCGCGGGTGCTGCGACCCGAGAAGCGGCACTCGGCGCGGACGCAGGAGACGCGGATCTCGACGGGCTTGGTC